>Ga0157365_10001237_pt1 | contig 10641 bp, 17 predicted proteins | sample AttsexASBM3_FD_111478 | JGI IMG/M metagenome (GOLD analysis project Ga0157365, IMG submission 111478) | Fungus gardens microbial communities from leaf cutter ant in Ribeirão Preto, State of São Paulo, Brazil - Atta sexdens ASBM3 | ecosystem: Host-associated > Fungi > Mycelium > Unclassified ... | reverse complement strand
GCTCAGCCGTCTACTCTTGGCTGGGCCGATCTGGCTTTGCGTCGGAAACTTCCTATAACCATGTTTTTAAAGTGCTGCAGGCTGACCGATGGTCAAGCTCTTGACTTTGATCGGAAATCAGTCGCAGCACATTGTAATCGTCTCCCAGTCTCGAGGACATTTGGAAGTCACAGCACTGGAATTAGCGCTCGTACTGTGTTGATATTACGATAGGTCATTCTGAGATCATACAAAGGTTACCAGGAAACGCATGGTCACAAGCCCATACAAAAATTGATCAACATCCAAAACAAAACCAATAATTATACTCAGGGCCAAGGGAAGAACAACGACGGGGGAAGAGCACATTGCTCTGTTGGAGAACAAGAGACATACAGAAAAGAACCGTCCATTAAATCAAGAGAAGTAGAAAAGGACAGAGAAATGTGAGGAAATCGATTCAACGATGAGAACCTGGAGTAAATGCCTCTCGTACGCTGCGTCTGAGCTCCTCGTGGTCACGTTGGGAGCTACCTATTGACGATCCAGGCTGTACATGAGACCCGCCAACACTGGAAGAAGCAAAACCTTCGTCACCCTCCACGTATTCCAAGATGCGACGAGCGAGAACAACTATTTCTTGCTGTCCCAGCAGAGCATCATCATCTTGTGATTGGGTAGCTGAACGGTGAGAATGAGGCGTTCCTACTGACGAAGCAGGTGTGGACGTTCGTGAATGGGATAATGCACGAACAAAAGGAATGACTTTCGTAGAATTTCGTATACCGCTAATTAGCTGAGGATCTTAACTCGAGTTCAGCACACATCATAGAGCTGCGGACGACACAAAGAGCACTTACCTCCGGATTCCAGTAATTGAACAATTGTCCATACAGCTATATGCTGAAAGGTTCCGTCAGGGTTTATAAGGAATCGATGGAGATAGTCATGCATGCCACCGTCAGGCTTCTCCCAGACGTCATTGAAGTGAGAATAATCGTCATTAGCAATACGGTTGTCTTTCGATGACAGATTGCCGATTGCGGCGGCGGCGTTGCCTTGAACCTCTCCGCTAGGAGAATTAGTTAGAGGAATCAGAAATTCCAAAACGCCCATCTCCAGGAGTTGGCTCTTGAGTTCGTCTAATAGTTGCATGAGGCGTAACAGCGTGATGTCTCGAGTGCGAACTCACCACTGAGTGCTAAAACAGCAACGCAAGCCGTCATTTCGCTCTGAACTCCTACAGGGACATCCAGAACCAGTTCTTTGATGGTTTGTATTGCTCCGGCCTTGACAATCGCTCCTTTATTCTTTTCAGAGCTCGCAGCCAAGTTACGCAAAGTCGAAATGGCGTGACATTGAACTTCTTCATTTTCCTTAAAAGATAGAAGATTGATCAGAGGCTGGAGGAAGCCGGATTCAATGATAGGCGACTCGTTCTGTGGATGAATGGAGACATTGCGAACACAAGCAGCCGAGGAGAGAATCAAAGGCAGATAAGTAGACTGCAGCAAACGTAAGAGGGCCTGTAAGCCCTCACACTTCACGATTTCAAGCTGGTACTTCTCTAAATCAGTCATTCTCAGCTTATCTTCCTCGAAAAAAAATAGTAGCTTCTTACCATCACTAGCCAAGTTACGAAGAGCGAGCGCTGCTTGACACTGAACCTTAAGGCTGGGACTGTCCATAAGCTGAACGAGGCTGCTGATGAGCTTAGGCTCGCTCTGAGCTAGCTTCTTCCGGTTGCTAGCTGCAATACTAACAGTTAATCTGTCATGATGGAGATGATATCTGACCTACCATCTACGGCAATGTTACTAAGAGCTGTGGTGCAATAGTATTGAACGTCGGTGTCGGGAGAGTTCAAAAGATTCACTAAGACAGGAATGGCGCCTGCATTAACTAGCTGCTGCCGATTCTCATCTGATGCCACAGGTGCTGATTAACTCCGTACAGCAAAATCGTCAGAAAAACCGACCTGAGTGTGTCATGTTCAGTAGCGCGCCTGTCGCATTTCTCTGCACACGCATGTCTTTTGAACGTGCCAAGCGAGTAAGGGGTACCAAAGCACCGGACTTGGCAATCTTGGACTTGTTGTCGTCTGGAAATGAAGTCAACACGCATTTGCGGGTTCATTGCGTAGATAGAATCACCGTGAGTTGCCAAATTGGTCACACAACCGACGGCGTTACACTGGACTTCGACATTGGGGCTCAACATTTGACGTATCAATGGTTCCAGACCACCAAGTTTGACGATGAGGAGCTTGTTATCGGCTGCCAAAACTGAGTAGAGATATCTAAGGAGAAACCGTCCCAACTTACTGTTGACTGCCAGATTACCCAACGCGGCGCTTGCTGCCCTCTGGACTTCGGCATCGTGGCTGCTGAGAAGAAACAAAATGGGATCTAGCGTATCCCTGGCGACAGGACGAACTTCTTTCTCTGTTATCTCGGCGAATGCAAGGGCTGCACTCCGTTGAAGGTCGACATTGTCAGAGAAAGAGAGTGTGGTGAGTGCTGAGAGAGGATCGCCGGAGAAGAAGTTGGTGGTAGCACGGTCTGACGACTGGGATGAGTTACAAAGTTTAGTCAGAAATAATGTAGAACATGCTTTCGAGGTATTGCAGTAAGTCTGCTACTGCCTCGCGCTCGTTCTCTAAGAGAAGTGGTTCATACTGTTGAGATCTGCGCCCCTGGACTGAACGACATGAATTATTGGATGATAATGGATTTTAGAGACTCACAGCAAGATTCACAACAACTCGAGATATTTCCCATTAGTACAGCAGTCAAGCGAGGGAAGGGAAAATCTGGGAGTCAAGGGCAGCAGAGGGGAAAGAACTGACGTTCTCGAAATTAAGTTGGACGCACTTAGCCAGAAGTCCGGTTTCCTGGGAATGCGGGAAAGTAGCGGCAATTCCCGTATTCAACATGTGCGAGAATCTACTTCAAATGATTTTTTAAAAGATTGATTTACTCCAGTAAGATATGAGGGAGATTCTGGAAGACCAAGTTTAATGGTAACTGGGAGAACGAATGTTGTCAATGGCTAGTTTGTGTCTTCTGGTTTTTGTCAGGTGTGGCACCGGGTGATTCATGTTGGATATGGTTTTATTGACCAGACCACTGCTCTCAATGAGATCATTTTGAACAGACTAGCGTAAGTCTAACTCGAGCCCTGCGATCTCGGCGTGTAGAAGTAAAGTGCTCGGTGATAAGGGGCTGGATTATTTTCGGACACCTTTTTACTTCATTGAATGTCCGGCCTCCGCTACACTCTCAAGGGCAACAAAACACTTTGGAACTTTTCCAGACGCCAAGCAACGATGTCTCTTCCTAAATTTCCTGTTAATAGGATCCCCATTCCTTCACAGATGAGCATCCAGCTCACCGATGCGGAGGATCAGATCTGCAGCCTACTCGACAACTACGTAACGGATGCGCAGGAGAACTCGAAGAACTCGTCGCCAAGGACTGTTTGTAGAATAGCAGGAGGTTGGCCTCGTGACAAGGTAAGATACCTGGCTAAAATGCATCCCCAGCTGTCTGAATTCTATCACAACAGTTACTTGGCTCTCAAAGCAACGATATCGACATCGCACTCGATAATGTGATGGGCCTTACTTTTGCCGAGGGTTTGGCTGCTTATGCAAACGAGAAAGGCGTGGAGACCGGTACAATCGGCAAGATTGCTCAGAATCCAGAACAATCGAAGCACCTCGAGACAGCCACTTTCAAAGTTTTCGGACTTGATATTGATCTGGTAAACCTGAGGAGCGAAGAGTATGCAAGTGACAGTCGCATTCCGACGGAAGTTGTGAGTGAGATGAATCTTTTTTGGTAGATCGTCTAATACACAAAATTCAGTCCTTCGGTACACCCCTTCAGGACGCTCTTAGGAGAGACTTGACTATAAATGCACTGTTCTATAATGTCCATTCACGCGAGGTAGAGGATTTCACAGGTCAGGTAAGCTTTGGAGCCGACGTAGAGATATACATTGCTCAAAGGAGTTTTCAGGGTCTGGAAGATATTCGCAACGGTGTCATCCGAACACCATTACCTCCTCGCGAAACCTTTCTTGATGATCCCTTACGTGTCCTTCGTTGCATAAGATTCGCCAGTCGTCTTGGCTTTGACATTGTTCCAGAAATTGAAAAAGCCGCAAAAGATGCTGCAATCCAGGTAAGATTAATCCATGTAGCCGAATCAGGGAATTCATTCGTTTCCTAGGAAGCTATTGTAAACAAAGTGGCTCGAGAACGAGTGGGCGATGAGTTGTCAAAAATGTTGAAAGGTTTTTTTGTCATCAGCGATTTACACTCTTGTTCTGACAATTCCTGAGGTCGTGATCCTCTTCGCTCCATTGAACTTATTTGCAGCTTCTCTCTATACGATTCCATATATTCTGTCATACCCGAACATTTTCCAACAGCTAAACCCGCTCAACCAACTGCCCCTTGTATTGCCCTGTCTGCTGCTTCAATCCTGAACTATCTTCTTAAAAGCCGGAACCAGGCCTCCAACATCAACTTACCTGATCTGCATCCTTTGTTTTATCAAGCATTGGACGAGGACACAACATGTCTTCCTCGCCTCTACCTCGCTGCTTCATTGACTCCATACAAGGGTCTTACTTACCGTGATAAGAAAAAGGATCGACTACTCGTCGGTCTCATCATCCGTGCTTCGTTGAAGCTGGGCACTCAGTCCCATTTTCTAGATGGCATACCTTTATTATTTAGTGCGATAGACATTATTAGTCGCTCTATCAATGAAACAACCAAACTACACCCTACCTCAGAGCGAGTTGGGATAGGTATGCATGCTCTTGAACTAACGGTTTCTTCAATTTTGACAGAGCATAGGTTTATTACTGCGAGAAAAATCCGTACATAACTCGGCAACTGGGTCTCACTGGACAAGCTCGTTTTTGTTCTCACTTGTGCAAGAGTTGGTGGCATTCTACAATGCAGAAAATGATGACCTTAATTGTCAGTTCTTCTCACATTGTACGCTTGTATCACTCGTTAATCTTCATTTATGATAGATGAACAAGCAGCTCGCACTATTGAGCGATATAATGATTTCGCTCTAAAAGTGCAAGATATGAAGCTCCAGGAGGTGGCTGAAATGGCACATATACTGGATGTAAGTGGCGTTTTTTAAGCCGACACATCCTGTTCTAGCATCAACGAAAGGGACATGAAACTCTGGTAGCTCTTGACGCAACAACACCCGGTCCATGGCTGGCTGAAATTCGTGACAAGATCATTGAATGGCAACTTGAGCACCCCGAAGGTACCAAGGACGATTGTATTCAATGGTTGAGGGACCAACTACAGCGAGGACACATCGAAATAAATGAGGTCAAAAAATCTTCTAACAAACGAGCTCGGACTGAATAATGAAGGTAAAGAAATAGTCGAAGCCCGGATGCTTGCCGGGATGGCTACAAAAAATTATCCTCATCTACTTCTTGTCCCCTTTCTCCCTCGAGACTCCACTGGATGGCCTCAGCAGCTGCTTTGACCTTTTGGTGCTTGGAGCCAGCAATCATATCCCTAGATTTGGTCAATAGGGAGAAGAGCATGTCGTAATTAATCATACCACTTTTTAATTGCCCTTTGACGGTCAATCTTTCGGACCTCATTGACGGATTCCGGGCGTTTCATCTTGCCCATCGTTTTCCGTTTCATTTTGGAAGGTTTTGGTAGCTTCGTGATCCAGTCTGGTACACTCTGACCGGCTTGCAACATAACGTTAGCGATGCTGCAAAAACTATGAGACGAGTATGGTGATGTTCCAAGTTACTGCTTACGATTTGAGGAATGGAGCATCCTCATCAGTGAAGAATGTGACCGCCTTGCCTTCTCGACCAGCTCTGCCCGTACGACCTTCTCGACTATGAGGAAACTACTCAGGCAATGAAGAAATTACGCACCGATACGATGCACATAATTCTGTACACTGGCTGGGAAATCATAATTGATGACTTCTCGGACTCCTTTGAAATCCATACCCCGAGCCATGACCTCTGTACTTACGAGGATCCAGCTCTGTCCCTGGCGCATACGACTCACTGAGTCATCTCGCTCTTTGTTCGTCATACCAGCGTGTAGACAATCAACGTTGGGTATTCCGTTGAATGTTAATTCCTCTGCCAACGAAGATGCGCGTGTTTGTGTAGATGTGAAGACGAGGACGGGAGGATTGTAAGGTCCAGCCAAATAAGTGAGCAGACTAGGCAGCTTGGATTGATCATCAGCAACATAGGTCAGGCTCTGTTGAATGAGAGGCAGAGGAGCATCCCTTGGAAAAATTCAGAAAAATGCTTCAAGTTGGGGCTGATAACTTACTTGAGACCAACAACAATGCGAACGGGGTCCCGCATCATCTCCATTGCAGTCTTCTCCACGGCAGCCGGCAGAGTAGCACTGAATACGGCCTTCTGGATATTGGGATGAGAACAAGCTGCCATAATTTCTTGTGTTTGCGGCAGGAATTCGGCATCCAGGAGACGATCAGCCTCGTCTAGTATCAGATGGCGAACACTGGACAAGGATACATCACCCGATATTGCAAAGCTTTTCGCGACGACTTACTTTTTCAAATCAAGAGCACCTGCTTGCAGCGACACAACTAATCGTAGAGGAGTACTGATGATAATGTCTGCGCGGCTCAAAGAACTCAACGGACATATGACAAAGGCAGTTAACTTACCAACTTTATCTCTCACATTCTGATCTGCTAGAGTGGCAGCTGTGGCTTTACTCAACAACATGATCCGCCATTTCCGACCATGGGCCAGCCTCAAGCATTCGTTGTGAATCTGATGTGCAAGCTCCCGTGTTGGTGCAATCACCAAAGCACGTAGCCCTGAGTCCGTCCTATTCTTAATGCTTGTTATAGGTGCTTGCAGAGCTGCCACCAGCGGGAGCAAATAGGAAAGGGTTTTCCCAGTACCTGTGGGTGAGATGGCGGCAAGATCGCGGGACTAATTAACCTGACCTTAGTCGACAAAGCTCTGATGATGATCAGAAGAGAAACGTACTTTCAATAACACCGGGACTGCATGGGATTGGATACTCGTCGGGTGATTGTATCCACTTTTTGAAAGGTTTTGGTGGACGTGGGACGGTATGTTATACTCTTCATAGAGAGCTTCGAAAGTATCGACAGCTTCAGGAATGTGGCTACCTTTTGAAATAACCTTATGTCTCTCCTGCGGCCTTTCCGTATCCGTGAGTTCCTTTGCATCGTCTTCTATGATATTCTTGGGTGTCTCATCCTCCCCATCGACTCTCCTCCTCTTTTCCAAAGGTTGTTCAGACAATAAACTCTTCTGTTTACGTTTACCTGTGCTAGTGCGAGCATATTTGAAAAAGTCTAGCTCTGCTGGCAACGCATTCGATGTGTCAAGTTGACTAGTCACGCGTTTTACTTTCTGAAGTCGAGGGAGATTAATTACTAAGAGCACTCCTGTTAAACGAGACGTACAGTGAATAAGCTGACATCCTTCCCATACTTAGTTTTGTTGAAACGAACTCCCCCGCTGGATAAGAGTTGAAATGTCTCCATGAGGATGAAGGTTGACGGTGCACTCTTTTGTGCTTAGGTAACAATTAGGCGACTGCTTCCCAACTGCTTTCGTGCAGCTACGACCCAGTACTATATAAAGTGAGTAAAAATATCCTGGGATGATTCTCTGGATGCTGAGTGAATGCAAGTGAGGCCTTGAGAAAGTTTTCCAGAGACCAAATCCAGACATGTCCTGAGCAATCAATCATGCAACTTACTTCCGAGTAATCACCGACCTCGCGGTCCATAGCTGTCTTCTATCATGAAATCGTTACGATCTCACAAGATACAATCTTCTAGTCCTTGCTTCGCGTCAGAGCTATCCTTAGCTATTCTTCGTATGGAGCACTGCAGCGGACCGTCAAATTCCGACATGATTCAGATAATATTTTTTTCTTTGGGCGTCGCTTTCCACCGATTTTGAATCTATCGGATTCATGAACGATGTGAATCTGTCTTACTTTAAGTGATTCTGCGGACTCGTACCATTTCGGAGGATGCTCGGGCAGACCTGAGGTCGTCTAGGAAGAAGATGAGCCCCTGACCATACCACATGAGTATTCTGGGCCGGGGCTGGCCCGTTGATTCTCGCGCTCAGAGTGAGCGGGTAGTATATAAACCCTATGAGAAAGAGAAAAGACAATAATCAATGCAGCTACAGATCTCCTTGATCACTGCAGCCATTTATGTTACTTGCTCCCTTGGAGCCGTCATTGTTCCTGGTGCGACATGGACCGATACTAGTGGAAATGTTATCCAGGCCCACGGTGGTGGGTTTCTCAAAGTGTGTATATTCACTGGCAGTTTCCTTCTGTGGCACTCAAACAGTCAGGTTGGGTCTATGTTCTATTGGTTCGGTGAAGATAAGTCACACAACAGTGCGCTGTTTAAAGCAGTTTCCTGTTACTCGGTATGCAATTCTCGTCAAAGTGTCCGTATCTCATACATCTTCAGTCTTTCGATCTGGTTTCGTGGACACGCCAAAATGATGCATTGACTCCCATCTCTGGCACCAACATATCTACCTCGAACGTTGTAGAGCGTCCCAAAGGTCTGTACGACGACGTTCAAATGATCGTTTGCTCATGTTTTCGTTCCCTTTAGTTGTCTTCAACAAGTTGGTGAGATCTCAGCCTTAGGATTTTCATTTCATGATTGTCTGTCTCATATCCGCGCTCAGACCAATCAGTATGTAATGTGGTTTCATTCCGACACCTCGAAGTACGTACAATCTCTTCTGCTGATAAGAAGTATGGGATGAACCGTGGTCAGTTACGGAGCTGCCCAAGTTGGGGTGGCTACTGCATCAAGCCCGTGTGGCCCCTACACCTACAGGTCTAGTTTCAAGCCACTTGGCGCAGACTCACGAGACATGGGACTGTATCAAGATGGTTAGTAAGCTGCCGAGCTTGGTATTCATTGATTACCAATGTCCGTTTCTAGATGACGGTAGTTTCTCATTTATTCTATTGAGAAAACCACAGCTTATTGTCTGTATAGCTGCACAGACTGTATACCTCCTGTACGCCTCTGATAACAATCAAAACTTCAAGATCTCCAGGCTCGACTCAGGTTATTTGAACGTTGTATCTCAGGTCAGCGTCTTATCTGGCAAGTCCATACCTTTCGTTGTGTTAGAGGTTGCTTATTTACTGATCTAGGGTCAACATTGGAATCTCCTGGAGTTATAAAGCGCAATGGGGTTAGTGAAGAATTTCTTTGGCCTTCTATATCAGTTTTTCATGGATTGACAGATTTATTATCTCTTTGCGTCGCACACAACAGGATGGGACCCGAACCCGAACAAATTTTTCTCTGCTTCTGTGAGTTTCCTGAAGTACAAAGTAACTGAGGTGTGCTTATTACTATTTTCAGTCACTGTCAGGTCCCTGGTCGGCACAAGCAGATATAGCCCCAGCTGCAACTCGTACTTACTTCTCCCAGAACGCATTTGACATGTTGTTGAGTTCAAACTTTGCAATTTACATGGGTGACCGCTGGAGACCGTCCTTGCTAGGTAGTAGCAGATACATCTGGTTCCCCATGACCTGGGATACTGGAAATCCTCAAATCGTAGCTGCCGATGTATGGAGCGTTGATTTGTCTGCAGATACGTTCAATGCTGCTATTGGCACGAGTTATGAGGCCGAATCTGGTACTCTTAGTGGAGCAGCTCAATTATTGACTGATACGTCTTTCTCCGGCGGGAGTGCTGTTGGCTGGCTTGGTAAGCTATCCAAGAGAAACAAGCTCATTAAAAATGACGAACCATGAATCAAGGCAATGGCGGATCTCTCACTATCAATGGTGTCGAGGGTGTAGGCAGGGATCAATGGGTCTCGTTGTACTATGCCAATGGTACAGACAGTTTCTATAATCCAAGATCCGCGCTCATGCCATGCATAGGTGACTCAACGTGGAGGAATACTACGATCAGGTACGTTCTGACTTCTGACGCGCCGTTGATAACTGAGTCGGTCTTACAGTGTCAATGGTGGCCCTTTTGCTGTCGTTGATCAGCCAAACACTGGCGGTGGGCATGTCATCCTCTCAGTTCCGGTAAAATTGAACCTACAGAATGGGGCCAACTCCATCACATTCTCGGCAAACCAAAATTGTATGTTATGAATTTTTCGATGGGTTCAAAAATCTCACTGTGATCCTAGCTTATGCCGCTGATCTTGACAAGATTATTGTCTACACTGCCACATGAATGGTTCGTACTTGACTATCGATGGAATTCGTACGAGGTCCATAGGTGATTATCTAGATAATGTTCCTCATAGATACGAATATCAGAAAATATTCCAATTGATTAGGGCACAAGATATCTGGATGTCTATTCTAAGGATTCATGTCACCTCAAGGAAAACGAAAGCATAAACCCCTTGAAAAGAAATTTAGAACCTTCCTCTTTGGAAAAAAACTAGGAAGATCGGAGTATCGGATGACTTCGAGATTATGAACGATAAACAATGTTGAACCGAAAATCACCGAGGCCATCACGCGCGACCTTAGCACGTCCGCAGGTGAACATATAGCTGCCGGATTGATTGGGGACCACTAACAGCAGGTGATC
>Ga0157365_10001236_pt1 | contig 10644 bp, 8 predicted proteins | sample AttsexASBM3_FD_111478 | JGI IMG/M metagenome (GOLD analysis project Ga0157365, IMG submission 111478) | Fungus gardens microbial communities from leaf cutter ant in Ribeirão Preto, State of São Paulo, Brazil - Atta sexdens ASBM3 | ecosystem: Host-associated > Fungi > Mycelium > Unclassified ... | reverse complement strand
CTCGAATTACGGGGACCTACACATATTAGTACAGTATACCGGGGTCCCCGGCCAGAACCACACGTGCAAGTTTCCCTGCATGTGGCTCGTCCGCGCTTTCCGAGGCGCTGCCTGTGACTCAGCATGGGAGAAGGGGGCGTCACACTTTCGTGTTTAGAGCATTGTCCGAGTGAATAGGCAGCGCCTACCAAGCAAAGCTTTCTTGAAGAGGCTGGGCTGGTTCCTTTTCGGCGCCCGCATTTTATTTAGATGTTGGGGCAAGGCAAGCCCCAGGAAAGTCTAGGTTGGCTCCCAGCTCCATCTCGGCCGGCATCCTGCTCTCGCGGGGGTGGGGTCCTGGAGCGAACTACTCATTGCTGTCTTGCCCCAACCCAAGGCCGTTAAGGTTGGTGAGGAGCATTGTTTTGAGGGAGGGAAAGCGTGGTTGACAAGCCACTTCGAGGAAGCGACTGGACTGGAGTGCTTTCATCAAATGATGCATATGGGCTGAGCCATTCCCATCCCAAGTGGTGGCCCGATTCGGCCTGGCCTGGTCGGGAAGAGATTCACATAGAGACTTTTGCTATCCGGGAAGATCTTTCTATGTTAGCTAGCGGGGGCGGGCTTTCCTATGATAGTCCCGCTGCGGCCTCTGACCGTCCGTCACGTCTCATCTTGATTTTGCTATACTTGTATGTAGCCAGCCATGTTAGCTTCACATGAGAGCCCTTTTTTTAAAGGCTAAAAAGGAACTCATCAGTCAGCTCGGCCCCTTTCCTATTCAGCTTTGCCGCCTATTAAGATAATAGGTCCCGTTCAAGCGGCCCGCCTTTATTCATCTATACCAGCTGTCACGCACGACCCAATAGGAACGATTTCAGCGCCCCTCTCTAGATAAGAAGCAGAACGCGCCATCACCTACAGCCCTTTCCTCTGCCGGGGACTTCCACAAAATGAAAACGGGCGGCATCGTCGTATGCTCGACATTGGTTGCCCTGGTTTATATCCCGGAGTACTCCTATGGCCGATCTGTCACCCAACCTACTTAAACAACCTAAAGGCTTGGCCCCGTCCCGTTTGGAGAATGACCCTTATGGCATGGCTTAGTCAGTTATTCTCGCAGTTCAGATAAGATTCGGACCGCCACTTCTCTGAAAGCATGGTTCTTGCCTTCCTCTTTCCTCCCTCCTTGGAGCTCGTCCATTCGTTAGGTGATCCCTTGCTCTCACGTTCGAGTGTTTGCTCGTCGTTTAGGCCGGTGAGTGAGATTTCTGCTCATTGCAGTCACCTCCGGGGTTCTTCGCACCTGGATAGTACCAGGACCCTTGTGCCCCGGCCCTTGATCAGATAAAGCCGCCCGCCCTATGACCCAAAACAAAAAATGAGCCTTGCGACGAGACGCGGACATTCCCCATGCTGCGGTTCCCTCCGGTCCGTTCCCGGGTTGGGTTAGGGGAACATCCGAGCGATTGCCTTCGCGGATCCAAACGCGCTCACAAGGCGCACAATAAGAATAAGACCAATAGAGACTTCATAAGAGACCATTTGAGCTGCAGATCGTAATGCTCCTAGAAAGGCATATTTCGAATATAGAGGAGTGAAAGTTCCCAACAATCAACGAGTTGATCATACCCTTCTTTGAACCGTACGAGCACGTCCTCTGTCACCCCCCCACCGCGCTTACGGCTCCATACCCCAACCCAACTTGCTCTTGCCCCCGGTCCTCCCTTTCTATTCCTCGGCAAGCGGACCGTGGGAGCATGAGGGGGGGCGGTATCCGCTTTTGACTGATAGAAAGCATCTCTCTTTTGTCCCTCCTGACCGAACCCGAAAATAAAACAGAGACAGAACGGATTGTTTCAGTGACATATCTAATCTGACTGAATGAGGATCAGAGAGCTCTTTATGTGGTCTCACTTTACCACCATCTGAAATGCGCGAAACTTCGATTGGTGGAAGCCAGTCCATGAAGATTCTCCCTTTTCTTACGTGCAATTCTCCTCTTTCGGTAAGCATCCAGTATCTAAGCAAATGAACATTTCTCTAAGCTTATCCTGTAGCTTATACGTCGTTTGAAAGCTGCTTCAAGGATCCAACGAATAGCTAAGGTTTGTTGACGATCCCTGGCTACAATCCCAGGGACATCATAAATAGTACCAACTACTCCTACTTTTTCCACTTCGCATATGGGCTTTATATTCTCTACGGCGTCAACCATAAGTTTGATTACATCGCGTTCAGGGGAAGTGAACTAGGTTTTGCAATTCCTTCTCGAGCTTCTATTTCATCCCTTAAAGGAGATTCGGGAAAAGATGGAATAGGAAGACGTGTTTCCAGAACAAACAAGATACGGGTTGAGAAGGGGAAGTTAGCAAAGTTAGACAAGATTGGAATGGGCATAGGAACATGTATTGATGTACCAGATCGGCTAATGCTCCCAGGTTGATGCGATGTATTCCACCAGTTGACTGAAGACTTGATTATTGGTATATCGATCGGTCCAGCACGGATTGAAATAGGAGCCGGTTCGACAGGAAGCTTTTGAAAACGCAGTGCACCCAGGTAAATAAGAAACGAGATGAATACAGAGGTTAAACGAGCATCCCACACCCAAAAGGTGCCCCACATAGGTCTTCCCCGAAACCCCCCAGTAACTAAGGTAAACAACGTAAAAAAAGCACCCATTTCTGTACCGGTTCCGGAAGAGCGAAGAAAAAGGGGATGTTTTGTTAATAGGAACAAAAAAGTGTTTATAGCCGTAGCGATATAAACAAGAATACTCATCCGAGCCGCAGGAACATGTACATACAGAATACGAGAATTTCCACCTTGTTGAAGATCTAATGGTGCTACCCGAAGACTTAAATGAATAGCCATCGCTGTTAAGAACAACCGAGATCCAATGATAATTTGCGCGTAGCTTCTGGTCTTTGACATAAAAAAAGAAGGTTGTAATAACGAAAGGGACATGTGAGAATTTTGTCCTAGCTAGTGGAACAAGAAAGACATGGATCTATATTCAATACGCAATCAAAGGATTTCTCCGAATTCCCCTTGCTTTGTTTTCGCTCCGCTCGTGCGTGGCACTCCTTGCTCGCGGAGCGGCATACCGAAAAAAGAAAGGTTTTGAAAAAGCCAAAATGAATAACCAAATTTTCCGTCTTATAGAAAAGAAACATCTTGGACAACCATAGACACCTAGCTCTCCCTCTACCCCGCTTCTTCCCCGTTTCCTTCTCTCTCTCTCCTCTCTTTCTATCTCCTTCGGGTAAAGTATCTTAAAAGTAGAAGAGAGGGGAGGCGCACCGACCGGAAGTGAGGAGCCAGAAAGCATAGATTAGATTTTCAGGTCTATCTATTCTACGTTATTTCACCGATGCGAGGATCGGAGTAGTCCCATTTGATTGATCGATTCAGAGTTCCGAACCGAAGCCCATACTATGATAATGAGTTCGAACCTGAGATCATGGGTTAGCCAGTCCCATCCCAAGTAAAATCAAAAGGCACGGACGGAGCGAGACCTATTCAGATGAGGTCTCGCAGGATCTCATCGCTCAAGTCCTCCGACAGCCCTGTGTAAGCTGCGAGCAGAGCAAGCGGTTCATACTATTACTTGGAAGCCCGGTGTAACAAAGACAAATCAAGAGGAAAATCATTAAATTACTCTCCGACTAGAGAATCAACGCAAAGAGGATCGAAGCCGATTTCCCCAGTTGACTTAGATGACATCAAGTCCGCCAACTAGCCCCATTCTATTCTATTAAGGAAATGGGTTCAGCTGCTTGCCCTTCGCTCTGTTCCTATCACTCAAAAAAGAGACATCTTTAACTGACATGGATATCTTTCGGTCTAAATTCCCATATTTCAATCTGAACTGCTTGGTCGGAAATTCAATATCTTTTGACATGTAACTGAGCGATCTTCCTCGTATGGCAATGCAAAAGCAAAAGAGTGGAGCAGCGTCTCGCGGAAATGAATTGACCAGATCGATGGAATTGCATGCACGATGCTGACTCCTTGTCCACTACTTCTGATGAACGAAAGCGATCGAACAAAGGCCTATGGATCACTGGCTGGCTTAGCTTCTTTTTTAGGAAATTCAAGCTTCCAGTCTAATGACTGGACACGACCAACTCCGACTCTATAAGCCCTCGTCTTTACAGGAATTGTCGCTGCTGAGCGTAGATGACTTCCCGCAGAGTGGGCCACTTCTATTTTTCAATATAAATCAATAGAAAGAAGATCCAACTTTCCCATCAATACTTATACCATAAAAGCGAAAAAGAACCTCTCATCTTGGGATGAGACCCTGGAAGCTTTGGCCCGGCATACTACTATCATATCAGGGGTGAAAGGTGATCATTTGTTGTTCTTAGCAGCGATGGCTATTCATTTGAGTATTCAGGTAATGAATAGTCAATGAGCGAAGGGCGCAGTTACCACAGCTATGAGTTCAAGCGGCTACCCTATAGTAGCAGTTAATTGAGGCTCGACAGACCTGGTGGAGCACTAACAAGGGGCAATCAAGAATTCTAGTTATCACTTCCAAGCAATATCGCATAAACAAAGACGATATCATCAGAAAAAGATAGAAAAAAGGGATCTCTTCCATTGGCACGTTTAGTTACTTTGTCAATGGTTCGATTAGATGCTCTTCTACAAACAGGACTTGTCGAGTCTGGTTCGAATCGGGACTGATCGAGTAGAGGATGGTATTTTCGCTTTCTATTTTTCGAGATGGAATGCCTATTATAGTAACCCAGCAAGGGATGCAAGGCTTTCTGACCTTCACCCCTCTGTTTTGCGGCTTATCCGGTCTTGGATAAGGCTAGTGGTATCCGTATTCTAATAATTATTAGAAGATCCTAGCTTCTTTTAGAAAATAGGAATGAACTGGCCATCAACATATAAAGGAAATAGAGTGAGGCTTGAAGACCAGTTATTGAATCAGTTGGTGCCATTAATTCTGTTGGAGGCAGGGCAATAGGAAATCTCTCTCTTTATACGAAATATCTTGAAAGGCGAAGAGCGACTACTTTTTACTTTCTGCTCGTAGTTCCTCTATTCTTAGTGTAGTGATACAGTACTAGTGCAAGAGCGCTTACGGCAGCTCGTAGCTATTGGTGGCTTCCTTCTCTTTAAGAAAGAGGGAAGGATTCACCGCTATGGAAAACCTGATCTCATGGATTAGCCAGAACAGTGGAGAAGCAAGGAACTGGTAGTTACATCTTCAGTCTGTAGTGACTCATTCATCGGGAGCGGAGGGAATAGCTTCAACGGAGAAAGAGGGGTCGGAAAGCGAAAGGGCAGAGGGATCAGAGCCTAAAGGCCACTTCCTGATATAGGAGAATTCCAGATAGTGTAGTTATGTCGAGCGACAGAAGGGAGTCTTCAGACTGAAGATAAGAATAGTCTTGCTAAGATGAATGCCGCTTGAACGAGTTTAAGAGGTGAAAGAGTTCAATCAAACTCTTCCTTTTCAGGTCGGGTTAAAGAAGGGTCTCATCGGGGTATTCACCTAGCTCCCTAGCTTCCTATATTCCACTCGAGCGGGATTAAAGGAGATGAGTTATTCTCGTAGCTAAATGCCCAAGTCGGGCAGGGATAGAGGATCAAGAGACTGTACTCGCCCTTCACCCCTCAACCATTCAACAGAAGCAATAGCAAAGAAAGCAACAAGAGTGGAGAGAACAAGCTCTTCAAGCTCAGCTTCGGCAACAGCAACTCGAGAAAGCTATTCAGTTTGTGAGGAACCGGCCACTTCTTTATATACGTTGCCATTTGACGATCTGTCTGTTCAGGCAGGTGCCACGGAATTGAGTACGGAATCAGAGAAGGGGGACAGCAACGTAAAAGACTGAGGGAAATGAGTTCCGAGATCTTTTTTTATTCCCAGTTTCGTCTCGTCTATCGGTCCTTAGTCTTAGATAAATTGTTGGCGTCAAGAGCAAATAGAATCGAAAGATAATATTTTCCTCGATGAGTTGAAGGTTTGTGACTCCTTCGCTTCGACCGTTCCTTCTTTCTTTAGTAGCGAGTCTAACTTTACAGATATCATTGATTTTTACCATGACCCGCCCTGACTTGACTGGTGGGAGAGAAAGTCTCAACGCTAACTCACTAGACGGACAATCGACCAACGGGAGAGACCCGATTCAGCCTGGGAACATTACTTCCAATAGTGGCAGGTAATTATGGGTTCTGCCGCACCTGATTCCCGATAAACGAGAAACCATCACAAAAATGAAGGAATGCAAGTGTAGTTTTCACCAGATCTAATGTCCCTTGATCTATTTGAAACGAACTACCCTACGTTCAATAAAAAAAAAGAAAGACTGTCTGGCTGTAGCCATGCCGAATGGAGAAGGAGGGGCAAGGGCAGACCGCTGCTGGTAGCCTTAATTGGGTGGCGCGCTATAGATAGGATCCTAAGTAGCTATAGGATGAACCCTGGAAGCAGCAAAGAAAACTATAGTTGTTACTGGCCAGGCGCTTCTCTGTGGGCTCTTGGGAAACAGTCTCATCTGGTGGATATCTGGGAATTAGCAAAAAACAGTACCAAAGAGGGACTTAGCGGCAAAGAGGCGATTAGACAACATAGGAAATCTGGAACTTTGTTTACTGCACTTTATCTTAAGCAGTGCGCGGTGTCACTGCAGCAAGCGTATGCAGGTTCTGAATCTCCGAAGACTCTGTTACCTTTTCCTGTCTCGTTGACGAGGTCAGGTTATCCCATGACTTTCTTATGAGTCAGCTGTGGCATTTAGGTTTCCTATCTACAATTCATTAAACACCAGAAAAGCTTTGGTCTAGTTACGCTCGAGCGATGGGGAGAGGAGAAGGGAAGAGGCACTCAATGTTAGTACCGAAACTAATGCATTCCAGTCTAGTGGATAGAATAGCTTATCATTTCCACTATATCACTGTCTTGAAAAAGAGGTGAGGTATGAATGATTTCTGCTGGCTAACCAAAGATGCCTACTAGCCTAAGGGACTACTCTAGAGGGACTGATACTGGCTAAAACTCCAACTCGATCCAAGGTAGAAACTTCTACTTATACTCCAACTGCAACTGGATCTCCATTAGGAAGGGCTTATCTTAATATTGGAGGAAATCCAACATCTTTTTACCTAGAGCCTTTTGCACTTGACCCAACTGGATGACTGGGAACTTACACTACAAAGGGCAACCGCAGCAGAGGAAACTCCCACGGATGGAAATCAAAAATAGAGGCTATTCTATTGGACTGATTTCCTGAACCGGATTGCACTGATCAGATTAGGCAGAAGAAAGATGCCATATAAAGAAGAAAGCCAGATAGCGGGAATTAAACCAATATTAAATAAGAACCAATAGCAGTTGTTGAAGCTTTAGCTCTAGATAGAGAGCCGGAAATAGGACCCTACAGGACCGGCGTCCTCATTTACATATCCTTAGCAGGAGGTTAAGATCAAGCACATCGTGACGGAACGGAATGATAAGTAGAATCGGCAGCGGAGGATATGAAATAGAAGCATTCCCGTCATCAGCATCAGAGTCATTAGTTTCTTAAGCACCAGGGCCCCTAGTTGTTCCCCTTGAAGCAGCACATGTTGATTGAGATCGCGCTTCTTCCTAGAGGTAATTAAGAGGCAGGGGATTGAATTCCAGGAGCAAAAAGGGTGAAAGTTGTATCAATTCATCCTTGCTAGGCGGTACTTATCCCTCAATCGTTTATGCCAATGTTTCCGAGGAATTCAACCAAAAGGTCGAGACAATCAATTGAATCACTGAAATAGTCTAACTGAAGAGCTTATAGGCGGGAATGAAACAATTAGTCCCGTGGCGGAAGGAGAAAAAGCAAGGAAATAGGGAATTCAGTTGTCTATGAGGCTATCATTTTAACCACTCCTGAAATGAGTGGCCACTTAATGCACCCTTACATCTCTTGTAATGGGAGCGGAGCATTTCAAGATTCGTTTTTTAGCTTAGCCTTTCCTACGCCTATACACGTGCTTAGGCCACTTCAATTGGTCGGAGAAGGGTTGCCGCAGGTGAGCCAAATAAAGTAAAGGGGATGGCGATTCTTTATAAAGATGCTTTTCCGCGTCCTCGTTAGTCCGGGAGTAGCCCTTTCTTCGAGTATGGATGGTTTAGTACATTCATTCTGGAGCAACCAAGTGATGGTAACATAAAGGGGCCTGGGATTCAATAGAGTATAGGTTCGAGATCTGATCTTGGGAAAAGAAGTAGAGACATGCGGGGCGAAAGCGATCGATAGAAAGAACTCTTCATTAGAGCAAAGCCTTAATGCCGGACTTGGTAAACGAACAAAAACAACTATGAGGTCTCCGCTTGCTTGGATCAGGATGTAAGGCCTAGCCTGAGATACTTCCGACGCGCGGTTCAGCTAATACTCATTCAAAAAGGGAAACTTGCGCTTATTCATATAGAATCAGGAAGTCCTATTGACGTATAGAAAGTACTACGCTTTCATCCTCGCGGCCGGGTCCTACTCCTCAACCGGTACACAACCCATTACGTTAGTTAAGTTAGGACTTTCTCGTCATCTGGTACCTAAACCGCTTCCATTCAATACTCAATTCAATACATAGCATGCATTCAAATCCTTCCTCAGCAGCCTCCTGGTTCGTAAGCAATTAGCGGAAGGGAGAAAGAAATCCATAGAAAGAAAAGGCAAAGCTCCGTATCCAAACTCGGAAGTGGGAATCTTGTTCAATTTAGGGAGGTTAAATCCCGTCCAGCAGAACCATTTGCGAGGTTTGATTCTTAAACCGGATCGAGCGGGTGCCTAAGCTTGAGTCATGATCATTAGGAAGTGTAATAACTTATTCACTTGCAGCGAGTTAGCCTCCTTATGTTATGAGTCGGGCACAGCTAATATCTTATTTGAGGAAGAAGGAATAGTCCGATCTATGATAAGAGATCTCATCCGAGGATGATGTAATAGCCAGACAAAGTCCCAAATTCAAACCAACTTCAATTGTGAGGCATCCTTTTTTCTTAATAGACTGATCCGGGCGGGTTGGAGAGGCATAGGCATTCTTCAAATCTGTGTGGAAACATACGAAGAAGAATTCGGACCAAGAGATCCAGTCTATCCCGAAACAACGGATCGCAGATCCCATCCCAAACTAAAAGAGAGTCTGTCTGGGCTACGGGGTCCTTTTTTCTATCTTATGCATTCGGGGCAGGCTATTGGAAATGAGGAGTATCTTAGCGGAAGCCGTTACGTCAGCTTAACTAAGAGGCCTGATCCGTGCTAGCAGATTAGTCTCATCCTGGGCGACCTACTCTCCTCAGCTGTTGCTGCCGCTAGAGCGGTAGTCCCTTATGCCTACTCTACTCTATAAATCCAATCTATCCGGCAGCTGCCCTATTGTTATGAGTTTTGTATCATCAATATAATCAGTTCATTCTAGAGGCTTGTGAGCAATCTCAGTCAGCGTCTGCAAACTGACTAAATTTTTTGGCATAGTAGGTAATGCGTAGTCTTTTAGTGAGTCCAGCACATTCGGTATTTGGCTCGCCTACGCCGATCTTCATCAATAAGCTAGGTATGAAATCATTAGCAGTCGTTACGCCGACAAGTAAGGAAGGAAATAGTCAAAACGCTATGCCTCAGCTTGTTTACCCAACCAGCAATGCCTGTAAAAGAAAGAAGAAAAGGTTTGAAGAAGTGAGACTAATTAGTAAAGTCGCTAACGGTATTCGTTTTCTTGCTGGGAGAGGATCTGTTGAGCTCGACCGTTAGGGAGAGGGGCGAAACGGCGCTTTACTAATAACATAGAAAGGGGCAAGCCAAAACCTACTCCTAACAAGTTGCTGAGTTCGGCTTTCGGGGCTACCTACTTTAGGGCTTATGTAATATATAAAGAAGAGCCCTCATTTGGCCTTTTTGTTTAAGGGCTGCTCGCCTTTTTGAATAGAAGGAAGTGGGATAGCGGAGGTGATTTCGGTAAACCGATGCATGAGCTGAGGCTCCCATGTCCCGCCGACCCTCCGAAAAAGTAAGGTCGTAAAACGGCTCATAGGGAGTCAGAAGCAAGCGGAGTCAAAGGCGGGTCAAACTCACATAAGCAGAGGGGGAGACACATTCATGAAAAGCGGGAAGCCGTGCCGTGGGGGACTGACCAAAATGGAATAGATCTTTCGGATAAGAGTAGGAACATCTATTAGTCCGTATCGTGGGTCTACTTGTTACAAAAGGCGAACATCCCCATTCCAAAACATTCACATAGGTCCTCAGGCAGGCATCGAAAAGAAAGGGGACGAAAAGACTCTATTTACCCTTACAATATTCCGGAATGTATCATGGCCCTATCTATTCATCTTTTTATTAAAAAAAAAGAGTTCCGCATCTCTCCGGGGGAACAAATAGGCGTGGGGAAGAGGGAGAGGGGGGGGCTACGAGCCCTCTCCCGTTGCTGTTCCCGGACCGCCCATCCCTTCCTTCCCCTTCGCCCGGCCTGGTGAGGTCCGATGAGATCAGATCTCTCGAACGAAGTGAAGTGATAGGAAGAGAAGACTGCTGGTGGGAGATCTCTATTCATTACACCCCCTTGTATAGTAAGGGGAAAACGGAAGTGCGCTCCTGCGCACCAGCTGAAGGCGATCGGCAGTGAGGTCTTACGAGCCTTATTATTAGAGAAAGGGGAAAGGGG
>Ga0157365_10001235_pt1 | contig 10645 bp, 10 predicted proteins | sample AttsexASBM3_FD_111478 | JGI IMG/M metagenome (GOLD analysis project Ga0157365, IMG submission 111478) | Fungus gardens microbial communities from leaf cutter ant in Ribeirão Preto, State of São Paulo, Brazil - Atta sexdens ASBM3 | ecosystem: Host-associated > Fungi > Mycelium > Unclassified ... | reverse complement strand
TATGGCTGGCCTGACACAGCGCCATAACAGGACGCTTGACGGCAACGGGTCGATATCTGGTAGGTTCGCCATCGATTTAGAACGATATGTTGTGCCTCCACCGTCCCCCCGTTTTCATTGAGGGTGCTGTCAGGTGGGACGTTATGGAGAAGAGCGGATGAGTTTCATCGAGAGTGCAGCCGAACTTCCGGACACCACAACAGGTTCGGGGCCCGTGGTCGGGATGTCAGCCGAGCAGGTCGATCACGATACGATCGACATGTTCGATGACGTGGTTCAGTTGCCGGGTCATCACCCGGTGCGCGTCGACCGTTCGCGCGACGGACTGCTGACCGATTTCGGTCGCGCCACGCTCGATAACCGCTATCTGCTGCCCGGCGAAAGCTACCAGGATCTTTTCGCCCGGGTCGCGTCCTACTACGGCGCCGATGCCGCGCATGCGCAGCGCATCTACGACTATATTTCCCGCCACTGGTTCATGCCAGCCACCCCGGTCCTGTCGAATGGCGGCACGACCCGTGGTCTGCCGATCTCGTGCTTCCTGAATGAAGCCGATGACTCGCTTCAGGGAATCGTCGGCTTGTGGAACGAGAATGTGTGGCTGGCATCCAAGGGTGGCGGCATCGGGTCTTACTGGGGCAATCTGCGCTCGATCGGCGAAAATGTCGGCCGCAATGGCAAGACTTCGGGCGTCATCCCCTTCATCCGCGTTATGGACAGCCTGACGCTGGCCATCAGCCAGGGCTCCCTGCGGCGCGGTTCGGCTGCCGTTTATCTGCCGGTGTGGCACCCCGAGGTTGAAGAGTTCGTGGAAATGCGCCGCCCCACCGGTGGCGATCCGAACCGCAAGGCCCTCAATCTGCATCATGGTGTGCTGATTTCCGACGCGTTCATGCGTGCCGTCGCCGAAGATGCGGAATGGGCGCTCGTTTCGCCCAAGGATGGCGGTCATATCCGCACGGTTTCCGCGCGTTCCCTGTGGATTCGTATCCTGACCGCGCGGATGGAGCAGGGCGAGCCCTACATCATCTATTCGGACCACGTGAACAATGCGCGCCCCGAGCATCACAAACTCGCCGGGCTGGAGGTCAAGACCTCCAATCTGTGCGCTGAGATCACGCTGCCCACAGGCATCGACCATCACGGCAAGCAGCGCACGGCCGTGTGCTGTCTGTCGTCCCTGAACCTCGAGACCTGGGACGAATGGAAAGACGACCCGCAGTTCGTCGAGGACGTGATGCTGTTCCTCGACAACGTTCTGCAGGACTTCATCGACCGTGCCCCGGACGACATGGAGCGCGCCAAATACGCCGCTGCGCGTGAGCGCTCCGTCGGGCTGGGCGTGATGGGTTTCCACAGCTTCCTGCAGGCACGCGACATTCCGTTCGAGAGCGTGATCGCCAAGGTGTGGAACCGCCGCATCTTCAAGCAGATCCGTGAACAGGCAGACGCCGCATCACGTCATCTGGCCGACCTGCGCGGCCCATGCCCCGATGCCGCCGAATACGGTGTGCACGAGCGTTTCTCGAACAAGCTGGCGATTGCACCGACGGCCTCGATCTCGATCATTGCCGGTAATGCAAGCCCTGGTATCGAGCCGATTTCTGCCAACGTGTTCCTGCAAAAGACGCTGTCCGGATCGTTTACCGTCCGGAATCGTCACCTTCAGAAACTGCTGGCCGCCAAGGGCTACGACAACGAGGAAATCTGGTCGTCGATCACGCTGAATACCGGCAGCGTCCAGCATCTGAGCTTCCTTAGCCAGCAGGAAAAAGACGTCTTCAAGACGGCTTTCGAACTCGACCAGCGCTGGGTGATCGAACACGCCGCCGACCGCGCCGCGTTCATCTGTCAGGCGCAGTCGATCAACCTGTTCCTGCCCGCGAACGTCCATAAGCGCGACCTGCACCAGATCCACTACATGGCGTGGAAAAAGGGAGTGAAATCGCTGTATTATTGCCGCTCGCTCTCGATCCAGCGTGCCGATGCGGTTTCAACCCTGGCGACGAAAAGCGACATTATGGATGCGCTGAACGATACGCCGCTGCCCGCGACGGTGGAAACCGAAGCCAAAGCAAAGACGACCACTTCATACGAAGAATGTCTCGCCTGCCAGTGATCCGGTGATGGCGCGGGAGGGTCGTTCCCCTCCTGCGCTCCGGCGCGATACACGCACCTGCCGAAGGTGCAGACCACATGGTCCGTCACAGACGGATTGCCATACGCATGATCACATCTTGCGAAAAGGAAGCCTATCATGAGCGAAGCCAAAACGCCTTCGGCCCCCGAAGCCGAAGTCCACTTTGACCTTCTGACGCCCAACCCGATCTACAAGCCCTTTCGCTATCCCTGGGCGTACGACGCATGGTTGACGCAGCAGCGCGTGCATTGGCTTCCCGAAGAAGTGCCGCTGGCTGACGACGTCAAAGACTGGCATCGCAGCCTGAGCGAGGGCGAGCAGCATCTGGTCACGCAGATTTTCCGATTCTTCACGCAGTCGGATGTCGAAGTGAACAATTGCTACATGAAGCACTACGCGCAGGTGTTCAAACCGACCGAAGTGCTGATGATGCTTTCGGCCTTTTCGAATATCGAGACGATCCACATCGCCGCGTACAGCCATCTGCTGGACACCATCGGCATGCCGGAAGCGGAGTATTCGGCCTTCTTCAAATACAAGGAGATGAAGGACAAATACGACTACATGCAGGGCTTCACGGTCGAGAGCAAACACGAGATCGCCAAGACGCTGGCGGCTTTCGGCGCATTCACCGAGGGTCTGCAACTCTTCGCGTCCTTTGCCATCCTGCTGAATTTCCCGCGCTTCAACAAGCTCAAGGGCATGGGCCAGATCGTCACCTGGTCCGTGCGTGACGAGACGCTGCACTGCCTGTCCGTCATCCGTCTGTTCCGCGTCTTCGTGCGTGAGAACCCGGAAATCTGGACCGAACAACTGCGCTCGGAACTGACGGAAATCTGCGCCACCATCGTCCATCACGAAGACGCCTTCATCGATCTGGCGTTCGAGATGGGACCGGTGGAGGGCCTCGATGCGGCTCAGGTCAAGTCCTACATCCGCTTCATTGCTGACCGCCGCCTGACCCAGTTGGGTCTTGATCCGCTCTACCACATCGCGGCGAATCCGCTGCCCTGGCTGGACGAGATGCTGAACGCTCCGGAGCACGCAAACTTCTTCGAAAACCGCTCGACGGAATACAGCCGGGCATCGACCGAAGGAAGCTGGGAAGACGCGTTCGAGGCATCCGTCTTCGAATAAGACGATCCCCGGGAGATAACCCGGGGGACTACATCGGCAGTATTTCGCCATGACGCAGGATTGCCTGCGCCGCTGTCGTGAAACTGCCATCGTCCTCATGCAGCACCAGGCCGGGCAGCAGACGCGAGTCCCCGCGGCCGGCCTTGCGTCCCTGGACAATGATCAATCGGGCCGCTTCGTTCCTGTGTGGCCAGAGCGGCAGCACCGCAACACTGCCGATCTGATGCGCGCTCATCGCCGCGAGTGAGCGGGTGAGGCTCGCTGCGGGCAGGGCGAGGGTCAGGCTGCCACCGTGGCGCAGAACCCGCGCCAGCGCCTTGATCCAACCCTCCAGCGTATTGGTCGCCGACTCCGAGCGTGCCGCCCTGCGGCGCAGGTCCGGCGCGAGCGTGGAGTGCGCGCGGTGCCACGGCGGATTTGCAAACGCGTGATCGAATCCGCAGTCGGCATCGGACAGAAGTTCGCGGGCCGTGACGTCAGCGCACAGGGCACGCAGCGACTCCAGGCCATTGTCGGAAAAATTCTGCCGGGCCAGGGCGGCTGTCGCAGCTTCCATTTCAACCCCGACGCCGGAAATTTCCGGCGCGCGGGCCGCCACACACATCAGGCCCGCACCCGCACCGCAGCCCGCTTCGATGATCCGCTGCCCCCGCCTTGCCGGGATGGCTGCAGCCATCAGCACAGGTTCCAGTCCCGTCCGGTAACCATCAAGAAACTGGGTATACCGGACCCGGCCGCCCAACAGCGTGCCGACCGTCAGTTCCGGCAGCCTGTCCGCCGTATCATCGGGGCTAACATCGTTCCGAGTAGTCATAGAGTTCCGCTCGCATCGCTCCTGCTGGGCCGGCGCGGCTTGACCGTCCTTTCGCCCCCGCTCATATGGACATGAAATGCAGCGCCTTGGAACCGGGAGAACGTCTTTGGGTATTGCCGTGAGTATGTCCGGAAACGGCCCCAGCTCGACCGAGCCAGAGGCTACGCCCCTGACCGGCACCCCATCCGGCAAGCCTGTGGTGGCTGGTGAGGGCGCGTTGAACGCGCTCTCGGACTATCTGAGTGCGGACATGGAGGCGTGCAATCGTGCGATCGTCGCGCGCATGGACAGTCCCGTCGCACTGATCCCGCAACTAGCCGCGCATCTGGTGGCTGCGGGCGGGAAGCGGCTGCGGCCACTTCTCACGCTGGCGGCAGCACGTCTCTGCGGCTATCCGGCCGATGCGGACCACCAGCGCCATGTCGGCCTCGCGGCGTGTGTGGAATTCATTCACACCGCGACACTGCTGCACGACGACGTGGTCGACGAAAGCCAACTGCGTCGCGGGCTCGCCAGCGCCAATGCGGTGTTTGGTAACAAGGCCTCCGTGCTGGTTGGCGACTTCCTGTTCGCGCGATCGTTCCAGCTGATGACGGCTGATGGCTCGCTCAAGGTAATGGCGATCCTGTCTGCGGCTTCTGCCACCATCGCCGAAGGCGAGGTGCTGCAGATGGCGACGCAAAATGATCTCTCAACCTCGATCGACCGCTATCTCGAGGTCATTCACGGCAAGACGGCTGCCTTGTTTGCTGCAGCGTGTCGCGTCGGTGCAGTCGTGGCAGACCAGCCGGACGCCGAGGAAGAAGCCCTCGACGCTTATGGCACCAATCTCGGCATGGCGTTCCAGCTGGTTGACGATGCGCTCGATTACGCTGCTGACCAGCAGACCCTTGGCAAGACCGTCGGCGACGATTTCCGCGAAGGCAAGATCACGCTGCCTGTGCTTGCGGCTTATTCCGCAGGGGACGAGGAAGAGCGCCAGTTCTGGCGCCGGGTTATCGAGGACAGCGAACAGACGGACGCCGACCTGGATCGCGCTTTTGCCCTGATTGCCAAGACCGACGCGATTGCCCAGACCCTCGCGCGTGCTGCGGACTACGCGCAGAAAGCCTGTGATGCGCTCGCTATCTTCCCGGATTCGTATCTGCGTGGCTTGCTGATGGAGACTGCGTCCTACACGGTCAGCCGCGCCCGCTGAGAATAGGCTACGGCGGGAAGCTACGCATTCCGTCGTAGCCAAGCTCGCGCAGCCCCGGCAGCATCAATGCTGCATCGGCGGCCGGAGCGGTGAAATAGACTTGGCCGCTATCACCGCGATCATTCATCGACGGCGTTCCCGACAGGACGCTGAGTGTCTGGCGAGCGACGGCATCTGCGGGATCGAGCCACACCATCTCCCGTGGTGTCGCCGCACGTAGCGCATCGAGCAGAAAGCTGTAGTGGGTGCAGCCAAGCCCCACCACATCAATTTCCGACCCGCCATCCTGATCGAACAGGGCCGCGACTTCCGCCGTCAGCACTGCGTTGTCGACCGGCAGCCCCCGAAAAGCCCGCTCGGCAATGTCAGCCAGACCACGCGCCCCGTATGCGACAAGGCGGCAATCCGGGGCGTATGTCTCGGTCAGCAACCGCAGATACGGTCGCCGCACGGTCGCCCGGGTGGCCAGCAGCCCGATGGTCCGGGTCTGGCTGAGGCGGGCCGCCCACCGCACCGGCGGCACACACCCGACAATCGGCAGGGCGTAATTGGACCGAAGCGCGTCAAGAGCCAGGGTGCTGGCGGTATTGCACGCCACAACCACAGCATCGGGACGCAGTCTTTCGATGGCCGCGCCGATCAGCCCGACGATCCGCGTAATGAGCACATCGTCGGGCTGCTCCCCATAGGGATACAGCGCCGTGTCGGCCAGATAGTCGATCGCGGTGTCGCCGGGCAACATCGCGCGCAGGCTCCGGACGATACCGAAGCCCCCGATTCCCGAATCAAAAGCAAGAACGCTCCGCCCCATGGCGCAACCTCGCGTCGGATCAGGCGTTGGAAAGAGCCTTGGCCTTCAGGGCTTCGGCTTCTTCCGCACTTCCCACGCCGCCGTGACGCGCAGACCAGCCGCACGGATCTTCGAGGAAGCGCCGAACTTCCGAAGCCGCCTGTTCGGTAAAGTAGGGCTGTCCGGCGCATGCCTCCAGGACATCCCACCAGGTGCAAAGCGAATGGAGCGAAACCCCCATGTCCGAAAGGGTCCGATGAGCCCCGGGGAACACACCGTAAAAGAAAACGACAAAGGTGTGATCCACGATCGCACCTGCGTCCCGCAGTGCCTGGGCGAAGCGGACCTTGGACGCGCCGTCGGTCGTCAGATCTTCGACCAGCAGGGTTCGCATGCCGTCCGGCACGTCGCCTTCGATCTGAGCATTCCGCCCGAAGCCTTTGGGTTTCTTGCGAACATACGCCATCGGCGCGAGCATCCGGTCGGCAATCCAGGCTGCGAACGGAATACCGGCGGTCTCGCCACCGACCACGGCATCAATGCTTTCATACCCGATATGCCGGCCGATTTTCTCGACCCCGAGCTCGACAATCTTCTGACGGGCGCGCGGGAAGAAAATGATCTTGCGACAATCTATGTAAACTGGCGACTTCCAGCCCGAAGTCAGGGTATAAGGGTCCTCAGGCCGGAAGTTGACGGCCTTGATCTCCAGCAGGATCTTGGCGGTGGTGATGGCCGCGTCTCGGTCCCACTGGCTCATTTCCGAGGTGATCAGGTGTCCGGTGGCTCCGCTCATGTCGCATTTCTTCCCAAATTGTGCACATCTCGACGTCAGTGCCGAGGCTTAGCTGCTGATGGCTGAAAAATCCATTCCTCACGCGCGTCCCCGTTTGCCGGGGCGGTTTCAACTGGCGTCGGACACTGCCAGCCCGATCGGCCTGCCATCGACGGCTCAGACGCCGATATGGGTTCTGGAAAACCTTGGCACATGGCAGGCCGGACCGGCCCTGGCCCTGGCCAGACGCTTCGGGCAACCGTTCCGCCGCATCCGTCAGGCCATCCATCTTGCCGCCGCCGAGGACGAAGCACGGGTTAACGGGCACCGGCCGGCACTGGTCATCAGTTCCGGCCTCGGGGCGGGTTTTCGGGCACTGAGCCTGCGGGCGCGCTATGGCTGCCGGGTCATTCACTGCTCCCGCGTCGGGGGGCGACTGCCAGCGGTGGCTCTGGGCTATCCGTTCGATGTGCTTGTCGTCCCACACAAGGGCGACTACTCCGCGCGTGTTCTCGGGACACTCGGCCCGATGAGCGCTGTCTCGCCAGCCATGCTGACGCAGGCACAGCGCCTGTGGGAGGAGCGACTGGCTCACCTGCCGCGTCCGCGAATCACCATTCTGCTGGGGCCGGCAGCGCGTTTTCTGCCGCCGCGCGAGATTACCGCACGCCTCAAACAGGTTGTCTCGATGGTGCGGGAGCGGTCCGGTGCGATTCTGGCCTGCGCGCTGCCGGGCTGCGATGCGACGTCGATCGCGTCGATGGAGGCTGCCATCGGGTCGTGCATTCATCTTCTGTGGCGCCACGGCGAACCCGATGAAAATCCGATGCTCGGGTTTATCGGGTGTTCCGATGCGGTCGTAACGCTGGGCGTCTCCTCCAACACGCTGCTGGAAGTTTCGGCGGCAGACATGCCCATCCTGTCGGCCGATTCGCCGGAGGTGCTGCTGCGCGATTCGCTGTCGCGGCGCCTTGTGGAAGGGCAGTATATCCGGCCATTGGAAGATGGCTTTTCCCCTTGGCCACGCGCGCCTCTGGACGAGGCGGGACGAATTGCGGGCTCCATCAGACGTTTGATGCCCATCTGAAACAGGTGTGGCGAACGAGGTGGCTCTCGATCCCGTACCGATTTCGATTGAATGGCATTGTCGCTTGCACGTCCGCGTGGCTCTGCGTAATATCACCTAGAATTGCAAATCATTTGCAACAACTTGGGAAACCGAACACGTGTCACCAGCCTTCAACCGTATCACCCGGAAATGCGAGCGTGCCGTGATCACTGCGTATCAGGAACTGCGTGATATCGGCACACCCGACATGCAGGCGTTCGGAGCGTGCACCACGCTGTATCGTATCCACCATCCAGAAGCGTCGATGAACGAAGCGCGCCGGTTAGTGTCGGAGTGGATCGACCACCATGTCGTGCGACAGGTCGACGGCCCGACACCCGGCTGCGAGTGCTGAGACCCGCCTTCGGTTCCTGAACCCAGGTTTGTATCTGATAAAAAACCCGGCGCTGCCTGAGTGCAGCGCCGGGTTTTTTTATGTCTTGCGCCGCACTCAGCCCCGGGGCGCGATGTTGCGCTGGGCTTCGCCGATGTAAAGCTGCCTTGGGCGCCCGATCCGCTGCCCTGGCTCCTCGATCATTTCTTTCCATTGGGCGATCCAGCCAGCCGTACGCGCCACGGCGAACAGCACTGTGAACATTGAGGTGGGGATGCCCATCGCCTTGAGGATAATACCGGAATAGAAATCCACATTCGGGTAGAGCTTGCGCTTGACGAAATACTCGTCCTCACCCGCGATGCGTTCCAGATCGATGGCCAGATCCAGCAACGGATCGTCCTTGATCCCCAGTTCGCCCAGAACCTCGTGGCAGGTTGCCTGCATGATCTTCGCGCGCGGGTCGAAGTTCTTATAGACCCGGTGCCCGAACCCCATCAGACGCACGCCGGAGTTCTTGTCCTTCACCTTTTCGATGAAGGCGGGAATGTTGTCGCGGTGCCCGATCTCGGCCAGCATCTTCAGAACCGCCTCATTCGCGCCACCATGGGCAGGCCCCCATAGCGCCGCGATACCGGCAGAAATGCACGCAAACGGGTTGGCTCCGGTCGATCCTGCCAGCCGCACGGTCGAGGTCGACGCGTTCTGTTCGTGATCCGCATGCAGGATCAGGATCCGGTCCATGGCGCGTGCCAGCACCGGGTTGACCACGTATGGCTCGCAAGGTGTCGCGAACATCATGGACAGGAAATTCTCGGCATAGGTCAGATCGTTGCGCGGATACACGAACGGCTGGCCCTGCGTATATTTGTAAGCCCATGCGGCAATCGTCGGGATCTTGGCAATCAGGCGAAGCGCCGACAACTCGCGCGATGCAGCGTTCGAGATGTCGATGCCGTCATGGTAAAATGCCGACAGCGCCCCCACGGTGCCGCAGATGATGGCCATCGGATGCGCGTCACGCCGGAACCCGCTGAAAAAATGCCGGATCTGTTCATGCAGCAAGGTGTGCGAGCGTAATGTCGCTTCAAACGTCTTGGCCTGCTCGCTATCTGGCAGTTCGCCGTACAGCAACAGATAGGCGACATCGGGGAACGTCGTCTTGGTCGCCAGTTGGTCGATCGGATAGCCACGGTGCAGCAGGACACCCGCGTCGCCATCGATGAACGTGATCCTGCTCTCGCACGAAGCGGTCTCGCCATAACCCGGGTCGTAGGTGAAAACGCCAAGTTCGGTGGCGATGCGACGGATGTCGACTACGTCCGGGCCAAGGACACCCGAGAGAACAGGCAGTTCGGCGGTCTTGTCACCAACTGAAATTTTAGCGGACGTGCCCGTGGTGGTCATGAACGGTCTTCCTCCTGCGTCCATCCTGCCGCGCGGCAGAGGACGGACCTGTTAGCTACCCGACGTTGCATCCCGTTCAAGGTATGAATTTAACGGCATTTATTCAGTTTGACGTCAAATATGATCTCGGGTTTGTTCCAAGACGATAAGAACGAAATTGCCCGTAGCGCAACAGGCACCGCCCCCGCATGAGCATGATGCACACGCTGGTGAACGGGTATCGAGACCCCTACAGGATTTCCACGAGCCGAGAGCCCAGTCGCGGGGCATCGGACCACGGCGCCTGAACGTCGAAAACGCTCAGGGTGGCAGGGGGATAAGCCCGCCCGAGCGCCGAAGTCAGCGCCAGATCGCTGCCATGCTGCGCCAGATCGTAGGCAAAGCCGTGGATTGCCGGATTGTGACCGACGACCATAACTTTCGCGGCGTTACCACCCTCTGCGGCGACAAGGCGGCCGATGTCGGGGATTCCGGCGTTGTAGAGATCGGGCACGAATTCCACCCTGCTCGCGGGAAATTGCAGTGCTGCGAGCGTCTGGCGCGTGCGGGCAGCACTGCTGCACAGCACCAGATCGGGCAGCACGGCACGATCGCGCAATGTGCGGCCCAGTTGCGTTGCGCGGGCCTGCCCCTCGACGCTCAGGGGGCGGTCGAAGTCGCGCTCCCCTGCAAGTGCCGACCGCGCATGAGCGTGACGGAGGACCAGCAGGGTGCGCGGTGCCATCATGCCCGTGCCGCGACGTGCCCGGCGGCGGTGCTGTCCGCCTGCTCCCGCGCGATGGCCTCGTGATGACGGATCACTTCGCGGATGATGAATGCCAGGAATTTTTCTGCAAAATCCGGGTCGAGCCGCGCGGACGTCGCCAGTGCGCGCAGGCGCTCGATCTGCTGCGCCTCCCGGTTCGGGTCGGCCGGCGGAAGACTGTGGCGGGCTTTCAGTGC
>Ga0157365_10001234_pt1 | contig 10657 bp, 7 predicted proteins | sample AttsexASBM3_FD_111478 | JGI IMG/M metagenome (GOLD analysis project Ga0157365, IMG submission 111478) | Fungus gardens microbial communities from leaf cutter ant in Ribeirão Preto, State of São Paulo, Brazil - Atta sexdens ASBM3 | ecosystem: Host-associated > Fungi > Mycelium > Unclassified ... | reverse complement strand
TCCGTGCAGGGTCTGGCGCTCATTGCCGGTCTGACAAAACTCACGACGCGACAGGCCGACGATCTGCGTGGCCAGAAAATCCTGCTCGACCAGACCGCGCGCACCCTCGCCGAGCGCAATGCCGCCCTCGACAACGCAAAGGCGAGACTAGCCCGGCTGCGCGATATCAATGCCGCCAGAATGGACGATGCCACCCATCTTCAGGCAGAAGCGCTGGAACGCGCCAGACAGGCCCGTGAGGAAATCGCCGCGGCCACGGCAAAAGCTGCCACGCTCGACGATGCCCTGTCGGCCATAGACAAGACGCAGGCCGCAATCAGGGCGAGGATGGAAGCCGAAGCCAAGGCGCTGGCACGCCAGAACCAGCAGGCAAAGGCCCGGGCGCTCAAGGCACAGGCGAACACCATGTCAGGCTCTGGCGGCACGGGCATTACGCGAAGCAGCGGTCATGCACCGGTTGCCGGGCGTGTACTGACCGCATGGCATCAGACCACGGAAAGCGGACCGGCGAGCGGCATCACCTATCAAGCGGCGGCAAACAGCGCCGTCAATGCACCCTGCGCCGGACAGATCGATTTTGCCGGCCCGTTCCGTTCCTTTGGCAACATGGTCATTCTCGATTGCGGACGTCACTACCGTTTCGTGCTTTCGGGGCTCGATCAGCTTTCGGTATCGACCGGTCAGTCGATTGCCCGCCATGCCTCGCTCGGCGCCATGGGAGCACAGGGGGGGGCGCTTTTCGTGCAGCTTCGCTCGGGTAGCCGCGTCGTCGATCCGGGGCCCTATCTCTAGGTCGCAGGCACGACCGCAAAAGGATCCCCCTTGGCGATTCTGTGTTGTTTCGACAGAGTGCGTCAACAACGCTATAGATTTCAGTTCTCGGTTCGGTGACGGTGCCATCCTGTGCCCCGCGCTGACAGACAGATGCTAACAGGATCGGCCAGGGCGCAAGAATGCCGGGGCCGTATTCAAGGGATGAATTGCATGAAGCTCCGCACTGGTTTGCTGCTCGGTACGGCATTCCTGGCCGGGATCACCGCCGGGCCGACGCTCGAAACCATGATGGCACCGAGCCTCGGGCAAATGATGAGCAGCAAGGCCTTCGCGAAAGAGGTCGCCGCCGACCCCGATAACCACAGTGAGACCCTGCGCCTGCTGACGCTTTTCGGCACGGTGCTCGATCTGGTTCGCGCCGAATATGTCGAGCCGGTGAGCGACAAGGATCTCATCAATAACGCGCTGGATGGCATGGTGGGCGGCCTCGACCCCCACAGCTCCTACATGAACGAAAAGCAGTTCAAGGAGATGCAGATCCAGATCAGCGGCAAGTTCGGCGGTCTGGGCGTACAGGTCCAGCAGCAGAACGGTCATATCCGCGTCGTATCGCCTATCGACGGCACGCCTGCCTCTCGCGCCGGACTGAAGCCGGGCGATTACATTACCGAGGTCGACGGCAAGTCGCTCGAGGGTCTCACGCTCGATCAGGCCGTCACCAAGATGCGTGGCGATCCGGGCACCAAGATCACCCTGACCATCATCCGCGCGAAAGAGCCCAAGCCGCTCAAGATCACCATGACGCGTGAAATCGTGCATGTTCAGGTGGTTCGCTCGGCGCTTTATGGCGATGTCGGCTATATCCGCATCTCCGAGTTCGATGACGACACCGAAACGGCGCTGCATGAAGCCTATGAGAAGCTCAAGGCCAAATCCGGCAACAAGCTGAAGGGCCTTGTGCTCGATCTGCGTCTGAACCCGGGCGGCAAGCTCGATCAGGCGATTGCCGTCAGTGACGATTTCATCCCTGAAGGCGAGATCGTCTCGATCCGCGGGCGTCATGCCGAGAACAACCGACGCTGGGATGCGAAGGGCACCGACATTACCGGCAAGCTGCCTATCGTGGTCCTGATCGATGGCGGCTCGGCTTCGGCATCCGAAATCGTGGCCGGTGCCTTGCAGGATCATCGTCGTGCCGTTCTGGTGGGCGAGAAATCCTTCGGCAAGGGCTCGGTGCAGTCGCTCATCCCCGTGCCCGGACACGGCGCCGTGCGCCTGACCACAGCGCGTTACTACACGCCATCGGGACGCTCGATCCAGGCGCTGGGCATCGTGCCCGATATCATGGTCAAGGAGAGCAAGGACGACGATGGCTACGGCTATCGTGAAGCCGATCTGGCCCATATCATCACCAATACGGGCGGCAACAAGAACAAGGCTCCACCGCGCACGGATCTGCCTTCCATCGCGGCCAGCATTCCCCACATGCCTGCCGATAACTGGCCCCGTTTCGACCCGGCAAAGCCTGCAACGGACTTCCAGTTGCAACAGGGCCTGCGTGTGGTCCGTGCCATGGCCTCCCTCCCGGATGAGGCTCTGCCGCTGGGACAGCCCGCAGCAGACAAGCCGGTCGAGAAAAAGGATCAGAAACCGGCGGCCCCTCAGGCAACGCCGCCTGCATCCCCCCAGCAACACTGACCAACGACCGGCCCCCTCTGCGGGGCCGGTTCTCTATGAGCCTCACGCCGAGCCCCATACCATGATCGATCCAGACTCACTCCCCTATCGCCCCAATGTCGGCATCATGCTGTTCAACCGTGAAGGCGCGCTTTTTCTCGCCAGACGCACCGATCTTCGCGATGTCTGGCAATGCCCTCAGGGTGGCATTGATGACAATGAAACGCCTGAAGAAGCCGCCTTGCGCGAATTACGCGAGGAAACAGGGCTGCGCCATGCCGACATGCTCGGCAGCTATCCCGGATGGCTCTCCTACGATCTGCCCGCTCACCTGATCGGCAAGGCACTTCATGGCCGGTATCGCGGTCAGACGCAGCGCTGGTTTGCCATGCGCATGGTCGAAAGCGATGACGCCATCGATCTTGCCGGCGACGGTAGCGAACCTGCCGAGTTCGACCGTTGGGAATGGGTACGCCCCGGCGAGATCACGCGCTATAATCTTGGCTTCAAACGCCCGCTTTACGAGCAGATCCTGCCGACGCTCTCGGCTCTTGCACCGCCGCTCTGAGGCCGCGAGCAAGGCACGGCCTGTCCCGGTTCCGGATCACGCCGAAGCCTGACAGAGCGTTCCTGCGCGGACGTTCTCACAAACGCTCCTGCGGGCTTTCAAACGCCCCCGCCCACGTGACTGGATTACGGCGTCGTGACGCGCAGTTCCCCGGTCGCCGTCTCGCCTGATGTCTCTCGGGGCATCGGCGCGACAGGAACGGGATCGAGATCGAGCGACTGGTTACGCACCAGACGGGCATAGAGGCCGCCCTGGGCCTGAAGCTCTGCATGGGTGCCAAGTTCGACGGCTGCGCCTTCGCTCATGACGATAATCAGATCGGCGCTTTTCACGGTCGAGAGACGATGTGCCACGATGATCGTCGTACGATCGCGTCGAAGATCGGCCAGCGTGGCCTGCACCTTGGCCTCGCTTTCGGAATCCAGCGCACTGGTGGCCTCGTCCAGCAGAAGAAGGCGGGGATCGCGCAACAGGGCACGCGCCAGCGCCACACGCTGCCTCTGCCCACCCGAGAGACGCTGCCCACCCGGCCCTACACGCGTATCCAGCCCCTGCGGCAGCGTATCGGCAAAGTCGACGGCCGCAGCGAGAGCGGCATCCTCAACCTCGGCACGGCTGGCAGTGGGGCGACCGATACGGATATTCTCAAGCACGGACATGTCGAACAGCGTCGTATCCTGACTGACATAGGCAATCGAATCACGCAGATCGGCCAGTCTGAGATCGCGCAGATCGACGCCATCGAGCAGAATGCCGCCTGTCGTCACATCGTGCAGGCGCGGTATCAGTGACAGCGCCGTGGATTTGCCAGCCCCCGAGGGCCCGACAAGCGCGACCGTCCAGCCCGGACGCACATCGAAACTCAGGGCACGCAATCCGGCGCGCCCATCCGGATAAACGAACCCGACCTGATCGAAAACCAGACGGCCATGACCGGGAGGCAGACCGCGGGCGTCCTTGCGCTCTGCCACGGCGGGTGGCTCGTCGATCACGGAAAACACGCGCTCCAGACCGCCCAGCCCTTCCTGCAAAGCAGCATTAAGCGACCCGAGGGCACGCAAAGGGCGCGAAGCGGCGAATAGTGCCGCGATAAAGGCTGTGAAATCGCCCAGTGTCGCTCCACCCATGGCAGCACGCCAGCCGGCAAAACCCAGCACGGCCGCAATGGCTGTCCCACCCAGCACTTCAAGAACGGGGTCGACACGGGCACGCCCACGCGAAATACGCCAGAAGGCATTGTGCAACAGGTCGAGAGACCCATCGACACGCTTCGCCTCGCTTTCTTCCATACGATATACGCGCACCTGTCTCGCCAGAGCAAAGCTCTCGTTGAGCAGGGTTGCGGTCTCACCGATCTGCTCCTGCATACCACCCGAAGCACGACGGACACGCTTGCCGAGCTTCTGGATCGGTAATGCCGCGATCGGATAAAGCACGAGCGCAATCAGGCTCAGTTCCCAGTCTGTATAGACCATGGATGCCACGAGGCCGACCACCGTCACCACATCGCCCAGCGCATTGACCGCACGGATCATGGCTTCGCGTATCGACACGGCATCCGTGGTAAAGCGCGCAGCCCACTGGGCAGGGGCCTCTTTCTCGATACGCGCAATATCGGTGTTCAGCGCATGCGAGAACATGCGCGACTGCAGCCCGCGTATCACAGCCAGCACGAGCCCCTGCACAGAGAGTGTCTGCCCGTATTGCGTGGCAGCCTTGAGCCCTGTCACCAGTATGACAAGCGCAGGAACCTGATACAGGATGCGCGGATCGTGCTCGGCGAACATATCGACCGCGCGTTTGATAACCAGTGGATAGAGCGCCGTCAGCCCCGCAGTCAGAACCGTCAGAACCACGACGGCGGTCAGACGCCCGACATGCTGGCGCACTTCCTCGCGCCAGATACGAAAAAGCATCTGACGCCCCTGCGTGCCCTGAGGGTCGATACGACGCAAGGGCAAGGATGTGGCGGACTGGGCTGTTTTCATTCCTGCCGTTTACCGCCCCCCGTCACGCTCGAAAAGAGGCAGCTGTTCTTTCAGGGCGGCAAGGCAGGCTTCCCGGTCGGGACGACAGCCCTGCGCACGCCACCAGGCGACCAGCCCGGCGAGCAGCGCCCCCACTTTCGGGCCCGCAGGAACGCCTGCCCCGATCACGTCACGCCCGGCGAGCGGAAAAACCGGCATTTCCATCGCCTCAAGCCGCTCACGCAGATCGTTCCAGTCAGAATGTCGCGCATCGCTGTCTTGTCGCATTTCGCCAGAGCATGACGCATCGATCGGTTCTGCGTCGGGTTGCGTTCCATCGGTCGCCATTGCCTGTTCGTACCAGCTGCGATCGACAAGTGCCTGACGCGTATGGCCGGAAAGCAGGACACGTAGTGTCGTCTCGTCAAGTCCGGGGGAAAGCACGGGATATCCGACGCAAACACTTTCACCCGCACCTGCCTTCACCTCTGGTATATCCTCGCGTGGCGGTTTCATGCCGGCCAGCCGCTGGGCCTGCTTGCCGGACAGACGCAGCTTTTCTGCCAGCTCTGGTGCATCGCTTAAAAGGCCGAGACGCAGCGTCCCGTCGGAAGGCACGCCATAAGCAAGTGCCCGTTCGAGACGCGCAATCCGGGAATGGGGGACGATACGCTTCAGAATATCTGCCTGCTTCATCAGAAGCAGGGTGCGAATGAGGTTTGGTCCTTCAAGGATACGAAGCATCTCGCTTGCCAGACGCTCCGCCGAAAGCCCGTCGATCAGGCCGGCATGCGACATGATTGCGGCCATCGCTTCTTCATCCGGACGATCCGTACCGAAACGGGCATCGAAGCGAAAAAACCTCAGAATACGCAGGGCATCTTCCTCGATACGCCTACCTGCCTCGCCGACAAAGCGCACGCGATGCGACGCCAGATCGTCTTGTCCGTTGAAATAGTCGTGGATCGCCCCGTAGCGATCGCAGGACATGGCATTGATCGTAAAGTCGCGCCGCGCCGCATCTTCTGCCCAGTCGTTCGTCCAGACGACCTGCGCATGGCGCCCATCCGTCGAGACGTCGCGTCGCAGCGTGGTAATCTCGAAAGGAATACGATCGATCACCGCGGTCACCGTGCCGTGCGACAATCCGGTCGGGATGGTTTTGATTCCGGCGCCGCTCAGTTTCGCCTGCACGTCTTCCGGGGGTTCGGGCGTGGCAAGATCGAGATCATGAATCTGCTCCCTTGCCGCATGCGCTCTCGCAAGAAGAAGATCGCGAACGGAGCCGCCGACGAGCCGTGCATGAGGCAAGATCGTCCACAGGCGCTCCAGACCCTTGCGGTCGGTCAGTCGGTCGAGAATGGTCACGGCGGTCCCGGCAAGAACGAGGGCAGTGCGCCTGACCTCAGTCCTGAAGGGCGGGCATCGGCGCGAGCGGAAAAAACTGGTTGTGGCTCCATACGCCCATACAGGGCCTACAGCCAACATGGCCCGGTACGGCGAGAGCCACCAGCTCGTAATAGACCGGGCGTGAAAGCCGCGCGAGGATAGGCTGGTCGCCTTCCCCACGACGCACCTGCACATAGGGAATGGCGGCGCAATCCTCGCAGGGCGGCCGGTCCCAGTCGACGATCAGCGGATGAGAAGGGCCCACGCAAAGAAGCTCGTCCATATTGGTGCGCAGGCACAGATTCTGCTGACGCCCGCACACGCCCCGAAAATCGAGTTCACGCACGATGAATGGCGCATCCTCGACCTGAATGACCCCGGATTCAGTCGGGGTACGCAGCCAGAATGCCCCTTGCGCATCGCGGGTCAGCATCGATCCGAACAGGCACAGCATTTCCTTTCGCCGTACGGGCGACCCGCGATAAAGCCAGGTTCCATCCCGCTTGATGACGAAAGGCAGGGCTCTTGGCGGCTGTCCTGCTTCCCCAGTGCCCGGCAAGCCACCTCCATCGACGCTCTCATGATGCAGCAGGTCATGATGCGGGGACCTGTCGGTCATCCCGGTCCGGCAATCGACTTCCTGTGTCGTGAGCCGCTCTGCGCAGCCTGACGCCTGATTTGTCACACCGTCCCTCAACGCTCTCTCCGCTCGCGGTCCAAAAAGTGGTCTCATGCTGCAAGTTGGGTCGTCTTATGGCTTGATGAAACCCCCGGAACTGGCAGATTGGCAAATATGAGCCAGAATGATCTTTCTTCCTTCTCCGCCGATCCTCAGGCAGACCTCGCCCTCGCGGAGCGTCTGACGGCGCAACTCGGTGCTGTCCGGGGCGCAATCGGTCAGGTCGTGCTTGGGCAGCGCGATGTGATCGATCGGCTGCTGGTCACGATCCTCTCGGGCGGTCACGCGCTTTTGATCGGCGCTCCCGGTCTGGGAAAGACCCTGCTTGTCAGTACGGCAGCACGCGTGCTGGGGCTGGATACGCGACGCGTCCAGTTCACGCCCGATCTCATGCCCTCCGATATTACCGGCAGCGATATTCTGGATGAAGACGAAAACGGCAGGCGTTTCTTCCGCTTCGTGAAAGGCCCGATCTTCACGCAGCTCCTGCTCGCTGATGAAATCAATCGCGCCAGCCCGCGCACGCAATCGGCGCTGCTTCAGGCCATGCAGGAATACGAAGTGGCGCAGGCAGGCACCAATCATCCGCTGCCCCGGCCTTTCCATGTTCTGGCCACACAGAACCCGATCGAGCAGGAAGGCACCTATCCTCTGCCCGAGGCGCAACTCGACCGGTTCATGCTGCGCATTTCCCTTGGCTTTCCCGAACGCGATGCCGAACGGGACATGCTGCTCCAGACCACGGGGGCGGCTGTTGCGCCAGCACCGGTTCTTCTCTCACCGCAGGCACTGATCGACGCACAGGCGCTTGTGCGGCGCCTTCCGGTTGGGGAGAAGGTGGTCGAGGCCATTCTGACCCTCGTGCGCGGCCTGCGCCCCGAGACAGCCTATAAGCCTGAGATTGCCGATGCGCTGTTATACGGCCCCGGACCGCGCGCGGCTCAGGCACTCATGCTCAGCTGTCGCGCACAGGCGCTGCTCGACGGCCGCCTGACGCCAAGCCTTGACGATCTTGCCGAGCTGGCAGAACCGGTTCTGGCGCATCGCATGGCGTTGAGCTTCTCGGCGCGTGCTTCGGGGATGCGTGTCGAAACCCTCATCGCCTCGGCTGTCGAGGCACTTCTCTGACCGTGAGTGGTTTTTTCTCGAAGTGGCGACGTCGGGGTCATGCCACCACGGCGTCGTCCCGCCCGGGTGCGGGGCCGGACGATGCGATCGGTACGCTCGTTCCTCAGGCGGAAGCTCTCCTGCCTTCGCTGGTCGTTGAAGCCGACCATATCGGCAGACAGTTGCGCACCGGCCTTCACCACCAGCATCGTGCCGGTGCGGGTGAGGATTTCTGGCAGTACCGCCCCGCTCACGATCATGAGCCCGCCCATCGCATCGACTGGCGTCAGTCGGCACGCAGCGACCAGCTCTGGGTGCGCGAACGCGAGGCTGAGGGCGCGCAGCTTCTCTCCCTCTGGTGCGATCCGTCCCCCTCCATGGTCTGGCGTTCGCGCGCGGACCTTCCGGAAAAGCGCAGTCAGGCGCGATTGGCAACGCTTGCCGTGGCAGCGGCCGCCCTTCATGGGGGCGAGCGTGTTGCGCTGCTCAACGGCCTGGAGCAGGGGCGTTCGCTCAGTGGGCCCCATTCCCTGCCGCGTCTTGCCCAGAACCTGCTATCCGGTCGGGCCGACCCACTGCCGCAACTGGATGCGCTACGCCCTTTCGGGCAACTCGTGCTTGTCAGCGATTTCCTTTTTCCACCGGAAATCCTTGAGCGTCTGCTGCGCGATATCGCTGCCCGTCCGACGCGTACCGAACTGTTCTGCATTCTGGACCCGGCGGAGCGTAACCTGCCCTATGCAGGCCGCATCGCCTTCGACAGCCTGGAAAACGAGGCGTCGCTCGTCCTTCCTGCGGTCGAGACACTGAGAGATTCCTACGAACGCGAAATGCATGCTCATCTTGCACAGATGACGGCACTCGCCCGGGCTCATCGTGCGGGCTTTACAGTTCATCATACCGATCAGCCCCTGATGCCTGCCCTGCTGTCCCTTTATGCGCGCCTCAGCGGGGGAAAGCTGCATTCATGATTTTCCTCTCTCCCCTTGCGCTCTTCGGCCTTGCCGCGCTGCCACTCCTGTACTGGCTGGTCAAGGCGACACCGCCACCACCGAAAACCCAGAGCTACCCCTCCCTCGAAATTCTCCGCCGTCTCGTTCCCGGGCGATCCGATACCGCGCGCTCACCCCTGTGGCTGCTGGTTCTGCGCCTGCTGGCCGTTACCCTGCTGGTACTCGGTCTTGCCCAGCCAATCTGGCTCGGGCGCAGCGTCACAACCGGGGCTGATCGCGATCTGGTTCTGACACTCGATAATGGCTGGGCCGCCGTCCCGCACTGGCAGGAGAGACTGCGCGCCGCACGCAGCCTTGCGGAACAGCGCTTTCGCGCCGGTCATGCCGTCACGCTCGTTCTGTCCGCTCCCGATCCGGATGGCAGCATGGCACCCCCCTTCACGACGAGGGATCGCGCCCGTTTCGAAGAACGCCTGCTGGGGCTTTCACCCCATTCATGGCCGTCCGATCGCCTCAGTACAGCCCATATTCTCGACACGCTGTCGCATACGGCATCGAACGACGTCCTGCCCGTTCTCGTGTTTCTCTCCGATGGCGTGGCGACCGGGGCGGACACTGCGCTCAGGCAAGGGATTGCCGGATTCGGGGCTGGCATACGCGATATGCGCTGGCCCGGTTGCGATACGGTGCTGCTCACCGCCCATGAAGGGGACAATTCCGCCCTTTCTGTCACGGCAAGCGGTCTGCCCTGCCCGGCTCGCCCACTGAAACTGCGTGTGAGAGCAGAGAATGGCGGAACGCTCACCGTCGTACCGCTCTCGGACAGCGCAAACCACCTGACCGATATTCCCTTACCGCCCCTGCTGCGCAACCGTGCCGCCAGAATCGTTCTCGAGGACGATGCGGCGCCCCTGCCCGGTCCCTCCGCCATTGCCCTGCTGGATGAAGGCGAGCACCGTCATCCTGTCGGCCTGGTCACACCGGGCACACAGGACACGCCCCTTACAGGCCAGGGTTTTTTCCTTGCTCAGGCTATCAAGGGCGTCGGTGAGCTCCATCGCGGTCCTCTCCCGGCGCTGCTCAAACAGAAGCTCTCTGTTCTCGTCGCAACCGACGGAACACTGGGCGATGAAGCGACACGTCATCTTGTGGCCGACTGGGTGCGCCATGGCGGCGTGCTCATCCGCTTCGCTGGTCCCGTTCTTGCCTCTGATCCGCAGGCCGCGCAGCACGACATGGGCAAAACGCTTCTGCCTGTGCCCTTGATGAACGGCATGAGGCAGCTTGGCGGCCCCATGTCCTGGGGCAAACCACAGGTTCTGTCGGATTTTGCCGAGCACTCTCCCTTCAACGGCCTTGCCCTGCCGAAAGAGGTCACGGTCACACGTCAGGTGCTTGCAGAACCGACATCCGATCTGGGTACGCATGTCTGGGCCCGTCTGAGCGATGGCACGCCTCTGGTGACAGCCAGCGCCTTCGGTCAGGGAGAGCTCGTCCTGTTTCATGTGACAGGCACGGCAGACTGGTCGAGCCTGCCATTATC
>Ga0157365_10001233_pt1 | contig 10658 bp, 7 predicted proteins | sample AttsexASBM3_FD_111478 | JGI IMG/M metagenome (GOLD analysis project Ga0157365, IMG submission 111478) | Fungus gardens microbial communities from leaf cutter ant in Ribeirão Preto, State of São Paulo, Brazil - Atta sexdens ASBM3 | ecosystem: Host-associated > Fungi > Mycelium > Unclassified ... | reverse complement strand
TGCAGGCGGCTTTGCAGGGGTGTAGCTCAATTGGCTAGAGCGCCGGTCTCCAAAACCGGAGGTTGCGGGTTCGAGACCCTCCACCCCTGCCATTTTCCGGTCGGGCATTACCCTTCCGGCCTGGCACCCGATGGGTCGGGCCACAATGGCCCGCACCGGTTATTAGGCCCCGCACTGGCTGGAGCAGTCCGGTTGGTGCGCCGTGGCGTTGCAGGAAGGGTATTTCGTGTCGGTCAGTCCCGCGAAATTTGTTGAAGACGTCCGAGCCGAGGCCAGAAAGGTCACATGGCCAACACGACGCGCCACCCTGATGACAACGGGTGCGGTTCTGGCCATGGCCGGTCTTGCGTCGGTTTTCTTTTTCCTCGTCGACGAGGTGATCGGCCTTGCCGTACGGAAACTCTTCGGACTGGGAGGCTGAGTTCAGCCATGGCCAAGCGGTGGTATGTGATCCACGTCTATTCGGGCTTCGAGAAGAAGATAGCCCAGCACATCACGGAACAGGCCGCCCAGAAGGGCCTGGCCGACCATTTCGGTGAAATCCTTGTTCCATCGGAAGAAGTGACGGAAGTGCGTCGTGGCCAGAAGGTCAATTCGGAACGCAAGTTCTTCCCCGGTTACGTGCTGGTGAACATGGAACTGACCGATGAGGCGTGGCACCTGGTCAAGGACACGCCCAAGGTCACCGGCTTCCTGGGCAGCAAGACCCGTCCGTCGCCCATTCCCAAGGTCGAGGCCGAGCGGATCATGAAGCAGGCGCAGGAAGGCGTGGAACGCGTCCGTCCGTCCGTCACGTTCGAGATCGGCGAGCAGATCCGCGTGGCCGATGGTCCCTTCACCTCCTTCAACGGCACGATCGAGGAAGTGGACGAGGAACGTGGCCGCCTGAAGGTCAGCGTCTCCATTTTCGGCCGGTCCACGCCGGTGGATCTGGAATACAATCAGGTGGAGAAGGTCTGACCTTCCCTCCCGCTTACGACAAAGGCGCCTCCGGGCGCCTTTTTTATTGCCCGCGACAACTGCAGGTCATCAAAATTTTCTGGTGAAGCTGTTTTCAAAAGGCTTCAGAGGACGCCGCCTTTCTGAAAAAGTCGGCGTCCGGAAACTGTGAATCTTCATTCAGGAATGATGGGTCACCGGGGCCGCTGGCAATGCCTGCAGCCGTTCGGCCGCCATGTCCGCCACCTGTCCCGTCAGCTGGCTCAGCGCCGCCACCATGGCACGCGTGCCGGTACCGGTTGGCGACGCGCTCAGATCCAGCGGCACGGACAGGCCATGGTCCGCATCCCCCACCCTGTGCACCGACAGGTTGCCCGAAAGGTGCACCAGCCCCGCCGAATCGCGCGCGAAGCGGGTGATCTCGACCTCGACCACGCCCTGCGCCGGTATGGTGGTCGCATCATTCTGGGCAAAGACGGTACGGCCCGGCAGGCGCTGCTGCAGGTCGGTGGACAGCACATGGCCCAGCATGGGGGCCAGTGGCTCGCTCCATGCCGCACCAGCCAGTGGCGTGACACTGTAATCATCCTGCACGCCCACGATGGTCTGCCGGTCCAGCGAGGACGGGACGCCCGGCGTGCGGACCTCGATCACGGCAGGGACCTGCGCGCCCGCGACCACGGACTGCGTACTGGCCACGGGGGCCAGCGAATACAGCGTAGGATCGGACGACCCGCACCCACCCAGCGTGAGCGCGCCCGCCACCGCAACAGTCGCGGCCATGGTCCGCCGTGCGGAATGTGTGAAATGCCAGAAGGGGCGTTGCATGGTCTTATCGTCCCGTAATCAGTGCCGAGGGATGGTGGGTCAGGAAGTCCGACAGGAAGCGCAGCGATCGCGCGGCGTCGTTAAGCTGCTGCATCATCTGCTGCAGGTTGCGCTGGAAGTCGGTATCGCCGCCATAACTTGACAGGACCGAGTTCGCGTTTTTCAGCGTCCTGTCCATGCCGGTCAGCAATTGCGGCATTTCGGTCCGGGCATCGCGCGATATGACCTGCAGGTTCTGTAGCGACCCACGCAGCGCGGTCAGCGCCTGTTTCGTATCGGGGCTGTTGATCCGTGCATCGGCATGGGCCAGCAGGCTGGTCAGGTTGTCGCCCATCTGGGTCAGCGGCATCGCGGCGATCTTGTCGCCAATGATAGACAGCGAATCCATGATGCCCGCCATGCCGCCCGCCTGTCCCGGCAGGACCATGGCGTCCCCTTCCATCGTGATCTGTTCCGGCTTCGCGTTCTTGACGAATGTCAGCGCGATTTCGGATTCGCCGGTCAGCATGCTGGTGCTCTGTATGGATGCGCGCAGTCCGGCCGCCACCTGCGTGCGCAGCAGTCCGGCCATGGCTTCGGGCGGGACCTGCTGGTTATCCAGCACGCGTTCGGGCTGCAGTTCCATGGCCACGCGCACATGCGCCTTGCCCGTGGCGGGGTCAACTTCCAGCTTCACGTCATCAATCATGCCGACCTGAATGCCGAACATGGTCAGGCGCCCCCCCTTGGTCAGGCCGGACACCGAACTGGTCAGGTAGGTGACGAGGGGAATGCGCTCACGGTAGCCCGCGCTGTTGGCTTCCTCCGCGCTGTCATACAGCAGGAAGGTGGTATCGGCCCCGGCGGTGCTGGGCAGGGTATTTTTCTCGTTCCGCGCATCGGGCGGGTCAAACGCGACACCACCGGACAGCAGCGCCTGCAGGGACTGCAGCTTGACCTTCAGCCCACCCGGGCCAAGGCCCACCTGCACGCCGGACACGTTCCAGAAGCGCGTGGTGGTCCGCAGATAGCTGTCATACGGGGCCTGCACGAAAATCTGCACCCGGATCGGCCCGCGCCCTTCGGGGGGCATGGTGTAGCCCAGCACTTCGCCCACCACCACGTCACGGAAGAAGATCGGCGCCCCCTGCCCGAGCGAGCCAAGCGACTGCGTGATCAGGGTATAGGTATGCCCCGGCTGGTCCGACCGCACGCCCGGCGGCGATTCCAGTCCCTTGAAATGCGTGGTGTAACGCCCGCCCGGCTCCCCGGCGTCCATGGCGATGTAGGCGCCGGACATGACGGTTTCCAGACCGGTCACGCTGGCCCCGTTGATGCGTGGCCGCACGACCCAGAAACGGGCGTGATCGGTCAGCATGCGGCTTGCGGACGACGTCATGCGCACACCGACCTCGACATGATGCATGTCATCGCTCAGCCGGATCGAATCAACCGTGCCCAGCGACACCGCCTTGTTCTTGACCTCGGTCTGGCCACTGGTCAGGCCATCAGCCGTGTCGAAGCTTATGACAATCAGCGGCCCCCGGTCGGTCAGGCCACGCCAGCCCAGGTACCCCGCGATCAGGATGGCGACAATCGGCACCAGCCAGACCACGGAAAAACGGTACCGCCGCGCACGGGCCTGCGGCACGTTCCCCTGCGGGTCATTGGAAAGGAAATCGTCATTCACGCCTGATCTGGCTCCATGCTGACCGGTCCGGTACCGACCGGGGAAAGGGAAGATGAAGAAGGGGCCGCCGGTCCGGGCCTGCGTGTCGCCTGTGCCTGCAGGACGGACGGGGGCAGCCCATCAACCACCCGGCCATTGCGCCCTGCCGCATCCCACATGATGCGGGGATCAAAGCTCCATGCCGCCAGCAGGGTCAGCACCACGACGGCGGCAAAGGCCACCATGCCTGCATTGGCGGTCACGCTGGCCATGGCGTTGAAACGCACGACCGCGACCAGAATCGAAATCATGAACACGTCGATCATGGACCACCGGCCCACCATATCCACCACGCGGAACAGCCGGGTCCGGGCCACCAGATGCCCCCGCGCGCCATGCCATGTCTGCCAGACCATCCAGCCAAGGCTTGCGATCTTGAGCATCGGAACAGTGATCGAGGCAAAGAACACCAGCAGCGACAGCGGAATCATGCCGTCCACCCACAGTTCGATCGCGCCTTCGACAATGGTATGGCCGCCGCCGCCGCCCATGCGCATGAAGGTCATGACCGGGTAGAGGTTGGCCGGAATATAGAAAACGATGGCCGCGATCAGGAAGGCGGTGGTGCGCGTCAGCGACTGTGGCAGGCGACGCCATACCCTGTGTTCGCAGCGCGGGCAGATTCCGACACAGCTCAGGTTCGAGACCGGATGCGCCAGTTCCCCCACCAGCCCGCACGACGTGCATGCCACCAGATGGTCCTCCGGCGGCATGCCGATATCGTCCACATGCACGTAATCGACCTCGACCGTCTGGTCGCCTTCGGCGCGGGTCAGGGAATCAATGCGGCGGTGCCGCCAGATCATTTCGGTATCCAGCGTCGAATCCGTGGCCGCCATGGTCAGCATCAGCGCGCCGATCAGGTACACGGCAGGCCCGACATCGACATGCGCCATGTCGGTCAGCTTGGTATAGGCGACGAAAATGCCAAGGATATAGACCTCGACCATCGACCATGGCCGCAGCTTGTCATACCAGACGAGGATTCGCGGCGCCCAGTCCGGCAACTGCCGCGATGACGCGGCAATCAGGATGGCGAACATGAACCCGATCGCCACCGCCGGGGCCAGGATCGTGACTGCGCCCACAAGGACACCGGCCTCCCCCCACCCTTCATGCATGAGTTCCATCGGTCCGGTCAGCAGGTCCACGGTGCGCTGCCTGCCATACACATCCAGCGTCATGAGTGACGATGCGAGTGCCGCCAGATAGAACGCGGCCGAACTTATGCAGAAGGCCAGCGGCGTTGCCAGTGGCGCGGTGCGCCGCCTGCGCGCCAGCTTCTGCCCGCACCGCACGCACGACGCCTGTTCCCCCGGGTCCAGATCCGGAAGGCGCTGGTACAGGCCGCAGCCGGGACATTCCGACAATCCGCCAATGACGCGCACATGACGGATGGGACCGGGTTCCACATCATCACAACGCAGATGCGGGGAAGAAGAAGACGTGTTCATGCTGCGCACAGCATATAGACCAAATTAAAATGGGGAATGCCGCATTTGATATATTGCATCATGCCAGCCCATCGTTTATCAGACCCCACAGGTTTGCCGACATAGCTCAGGGGTAGAGCAACTGATTCGTAATCAGTAGGCCCTCGGTTCAATTCCGAGTGTCGGCACCACCTTACCCCATGATTTTCCAAAATTCTGAAAATTGCCCAGGTTCGTAAACCGTTCCCCTGATCCCATAGGGCAACGAGTGGGTAAGGCTGCCCATTTCATGGGTTCCCCAAATCGCGATCGGAGACGGATTCGATGATATTCGAATCCCGGTCGATTCCGTCCGTCCCGTCTGGCTGTGCACTTCGGCAGGGACGAAACCGTCATGCTATCTGGCACCCTTTCCCGGATCATGACCATCCAACCAACCCGCAAACCCTGATTCATGTCGGGTATCAGCCTGTTCAGCATTGGCATTATAAATAAATACAGAATATGTCTTATTTAAAATAAATTGTAATTACAAATGGGTTATTTGTTGTATTTCCCCCTCAACATATAAAGGAGCACCTGCCATGGGGGTAATAAACAATCTCAATTCCTTCTTCGGAAATTATAAACATACATTTTATATAGAAAAATTATCTATTGATGAGATATCCATAAGCAAAGACGGAGCAGACGTTCCGGACGCATCGGATATTTTAAACGAATTTCTATACAATCAGGAAGAAAAAACCATTTTTAATACAAATGAAGGTTTTGTATTCCATGTATCAAATAAATGTTACGTTATCAACTTTGACGACTACATAACAACAAATGTCAATTTATATCCGAAAGTCACGATCTCAAAAAACGGCACAGGGCTCGATATTAAGCTATTTATGAAACACGATTGAAATATAGAAATATGCATAAATAATAAAGCCACCCATTCGATCGAACGGGTGGCTTTATTTATAATGCTGCATGCCGCGCGTCCCGCCGCATCCTATAAACCGCACCACTCCAGAAGCAGGCACATCCCCAGCCCCACCACACCAATCAGGGTCTCGATCACGGACCATGTGCGCAATGTCTGCGGAACCGTAAGGCCCAGCGCATCGCGCACCTGCCAGAAACCCGAATCATTCATCGGGCCGAACATGACGGCCCCCGCCCCCGTCGCCAGCACCAGCAGTTCGGGGGACACACCCTGACCATGCGCCATGATCGGGGCGACAATTCCGGCGGTCGTGCTCATGGCGACGGTGGCGGACCCCACCGCCACGCGCATGCCCGCCGCCAGTCCCCATGCCAGGATCAGCAGCGGCACGTGCATGTCCACCGCAGCGCCTGCAATCGCATCGGAAATGCCGCTGTCCATCAGTTCCGCGCCAAAGCCACCACCCGCGCCAATCATCAGCAGCAGGCTGGCCAGCGGACCAAGGCATTCATTGGAACAGGCCAGGATTTTTTCACGCGTCAGCCCCCGTCGCAGCCCCAGCGTCCAGAATGACAGCAGCGCCGCCAGCGCCAGCCCCACATTGGGATCCCCCACAAACCGCAAGACCACGGCCCAGCCACCTGTGGATGGTCCCATGAACCGCGTGGCCGATCCCGCCAGCATTAGCACCATGGGCGCCAGAATGGTGAACAGCGTAATGCCAAATCCCGGCAGGTCCGCCTGCGTGCGGGGGGCATCATGCCCGTGGGCATGTGCTGCGTCCGCCCCCGCGTCGGCTGACAGGCAGGGCACGATGAAGCGGGTATAGACAGGGCCGGACACGATCGCGACGGGCACGCTGACCACAGCACCCATCCAGATCAGGCGACCGATATCGGCATGATAGGCCGCCAGCGCGAACATGGTGCCCGGATGGGGCGGCATATATCCCTGCACCACGGACAGGGCGGCGGTAACCGGCAGCGCCACGTGCAGGATGGGCCGGCCAGTCTGCCGCGCGATGGAAAAGGCCAGCGGGACCAGAATGACGAAGCCCACGGTAAAGAAAACTGACAGCCCGACCAGCAGCCCGATCAGCATCATGGCCCAGTCCAGCCGTCGCGGTCCCGCCAGCGACACCACAGTCATGGCGATCCGGTCCGCGCCACCCGACACTTCCAGCATCTTGCCCAGCATGGTTCCCAGTGCGATGACCGAGGCAATCTGCCCCAGCACCTGCCCCGAACCGCTTTCAAACGAAGCCACGACCCGTGCAGCCGGCATGCCCGCGGCAAAGCCCAGCAGCATGGACGCGATCAGCAGCGCAAGGAACGGGTTGAGCTTGACCCGCTCAATCAGGAAAACGACAACACATATGGCCACAACAGCCAGTAACAGGGCCATTCCGACCGACATTGACGCCTATCCTCCCAATTCCATTCCCGGTGCGTGCCCTATCGTGGCATCAGCCTGCCACGGCGGACATGGTGTTTATGACCGCAGGACCGGACAGGAAGGGCTGATACAGATCAGGCAGGAACTCTGTTATAATAAACTGTTGATATATAATAATAAAAATTCCTGGGTGCCGCCTTTTCCCAAAAAGGTGGCATTCCCTGAAGCTTTTGAAAAAAGCTTCACCAGAACTTCCTTATGATTCCTGGTTGGTACGGACCGGCTTTCAGGACCCGCTCTCGCCGCATGGCGTACCGACAGGCTCCATCATAACGCCCTCCGCCTGCCGCAGCACGTGCGACAGGACATCCATCATGTCCCGCGCCCTGTCGGCGGGCACGTCCTGCAGCACCCGGGCCTCCATGGCCGCGCAGATCCGGTGCAGGGTCGCACATTTACGCCTGCCGCGCGGGGTCAGCACAAGGCTTTTGGCGCGCCGGTCCTCCTGATCTGGATGGCGTTCGACCAGCCCTTCTTCCTCCAGCAGGTCCAGCACGCGCACCAGCGCCGAACTGTCGGTATTCATGGCATGGGCCAGCGTGCGCTGGCTGACACGGTCAGGCAGCATCATGAGGTACGCCAGCGGGCGCATCATCGCCATGCTCATGCCCTCGGGCCGCAGCGCACGGTCCAGACCAAGCCGCCACGTATTGGCCAGCCGCATGGTCAGGAACGTCATCCGCATGTCCTGAAAGCCCGCGCCCTCTATATCAGGTAATGGTGAACGGTCAGCCATGCGCATCCCCTGCTGGTGTCAGACCCCGCCGAAGTCCTCTGCCTGCCCGATAGCATGCCCGCATGGGCGGATCATGACCCATTATGCGATGGCTGCCCGGCGGCACAGATATAATTGACATGGCATTAATTGTCATACAATAAATTGGGCTCCCGCCCTTTATCTTCCTGCGGCATGCGGTATCAGGATGCCCCACACGCCGCAGCCGGGAGTCGGCACCCAGTCATGTTTTCCAGCCTTACGCGCCATTTTTCCGACGATGCCCGGTGGGCTACGCTCCGCACTACGGCGGCGTTCAGCGCGCGTGCGCTGCTGTCGGTTGCCATCGCGCTGTTCCTGGCATTCAGCTTCCAGCTCCAGTCCCCCATGAGTTCGGTCACAACCGTCATGATCGTAGCCAACCCGACGGTGGGCGCGCTGGTTTCCAAAAGCGTGTGGCGTGTGATCGGGACCATTATCGGGGCTTCCATCAGCGTGGGGCTGATGGCGGTGTTCGTGCAGTCCCCGGTCCTGTATTTCATGGGGCTGTCGGTCACGGTGGGGCTGGCGTGCATGGCGGCCACCTTCCTGCGGCTGTTCCGTGCCTATGCCGCCGTGCTGACGGGCTATACCATCGTCATCATCTCGGCCCCCGCATTCGGGGACCCGGACGGCATCTTCCTCAGCGCCATGTCGCGGCTGTCCGCCGTGGTGGTGGGAATCGTGACGACGGCAACCGTGTTCATGGTCACGTCCCCGCGCAGGTCGGACACGCTGTTCGTGCAGATCCATGCTCTGTTCCGTGATACGGTCAGCTATATCCTGGCGTTCCACCAGGGCTACACCAACGTGCCCGCACAGAACCCGGATGCCGGGCCGGGCAGCACGTTCCGTTCCCTGCCCACCAATTTTCACGACAGCCGGGCGGCCATGCTGGCGCGGATCGGGCGACTGTCCGACGCGGTGGAATATGCGGCCACCGACAATTACGACATCAGCGTGCGTGAACGGGAAATCCGCGCGGGACTGGCGCGCCTGTCGGGCATCGTGGCGTCCTACCATCCCCACACCATCACCGCATCCGACACCGAACAGGACCGCACGGTGCATGGTGAAATCGTGTCCATGCTGCAGTTCCTCATGGACCGGACGGCAGACAGGACACTGGAAGCCAGCTGGATGGAGGGCTGCGCGCGCATCCGCCATACGCGCGACCTCATGATCACGCAGGCGCGTGAGACGCATTCCCCGCAATCGCTGCTGTTCCTTGATGACATACAGGACCTGCTGGGCCAGATCGAAACCGCGTTGCAGGATCTTTCGCGCCGGGGCAGTGCAGGGCGCAGGCTGCGGCTGCAGCCCTATCTGGAATGGCCGACGGCGTTGCGCAATGGCGCGCGCGGCATGCTGATCACCATGTCGGCGTGCCTGATCTGGTACGTCCTGCACTGGACGGCGGCACCGACCATGATGCTGTACGTGGTGGCGGCGGCCAGCCTGCTGTCCACCCTGCCCTCCGCGTCGCGTGCCGCGGGGCTTATGGCCACGGGTACGGCGCTGGGGGTTCCGGCGGGGCTGTTATGCCATACCTACCTACTGCCGCAGATTGATGGATACCCGCTGCTGTGGCTGTCGCTGTGCATCATGCTGCTACCGGGGATCTGGTTGCAGTTCCACCCGAAATTCGGGGTTGGCGGATTTGGTTATGGCGTATTCTCGACCGTGATGCTGCAGGTCAGTAACCCGATCCATTACTACAACGACATCAGCCTGCTGAACGGGTGGATGGCGCTGCTTATGGGCTGCATCATGCTGGTGCTGTCGTTTCGGGTCATCCTGCCGCCCAACCACCGGCTGGACGCCGCCCGCCTTGTCACATCGCTGACGCGCAGCCTGCGCAGGCTGGCGCTGTCAGGCCGCAGGCAGGGCAAGGAATGGCTGGTGTGGGAAAACCTGCAACTGCAGAAAGTGCTGCGCCTGGCGATGCGGCTGTCCTTCTTCGCCCGGCCTGCCATGATCCATGAATATATAGATGCAGCCCTTGCCACCCTGTCGCTGGGCCGGCTGGTGGAGCGGATCCGCCTGCTGGCCACAAGCCCCGACATAACTGGGGCGCAGCAGGTCGCCATTTACGATGCGCTGGATACGTTTTCCGAACTGGCGCACAACCCGCTGCTGACTGCGGCCGGGCTGCGTCGGGCGGCGGCGGCGCTATGCCCGCCCGACGCGATCACGCTACGCCCCCCGGCACAGGTCGAGGCCATGGCATGCCTGGAGCAGGCGGCGCGGATCATCCAGGATATTCCCGGTTTCCTTGACCAGCGCGGCCCGCTGCAATGGGCGGAGGATTATCCCGCCGCCCACCGTCCGCCGCTTGCGCCCGTCAGGACGGAAGCCGGCTGAGCACCGAGAACGACACCGCGTCCATGACCGTCGTGTCCACTTCGTCACCCGGCTTCAGGGTTTTCAGGAATTCCTGCATCGGCTTCTGGCGCACCAGCACGACGCGGGTAATGTCATCGGGATCGACAAACACGACCTGGTTGCGTGTCGTATCGACGCCCGTCACCTTCACGCGTTCACGCTTGAAGGACACCATCATGCCATGCGGGTGCGGTCCGGTGCGCGTGCCTGCGGCACTCT
>Ga0157365_10001232_pt1 | contig 10659 bp, 6 predicted proteins | sample AttsexASBM3_FD_111478 | JGI IMG/M metagenome (GOLD analysis project Ga0157365, IMG submission 111478) | Fungus gardens microbial communities from leaf cutter ant in Ribeirão Preto, State of São Paulo, Brazil - Atta sexdens ASBM3 | ecosystem: Host-associated > Fungi > Mycelium > Unclassified ... | reverse complement strand
AGAGTAATGAACTGGCAGAAACGCCTGTGGCGTCCAGAGCCGAGTTTCCGGCTTCTGGGCAAGCTGCTTCAGATCAACTGGCTTTATGTGCTGCTCATCTGCGCTCTGGCCGGGGTCGGCTATTTGGCGCTCTACTCCGCAGGCGGCGGCACGGCCAAGCCTTTCGCCCGGCCGCAGATCGTGCGTTTCGGCTTCGGTCTGGTCATGATGATTGTGGTGGCGCTGACGAGCCCGCGCGTGCTGCGCCTGCTCTCCATACCCGTCTATCTCGGCGCGGTGACATTGCTGACGCTCGTGCTCCGCATGGGCCATGTGGGCAAAGGGGCTGAGCGCTGGATCAATCTGGCAGGGCTTCAGTTCCAGCCCTCGGAATTTGCCAAGATCGCGCTCGTCCTGGCGCTGGCGAGCTGGTTTCACCGTATCGACATCAAGCGCATGGGCAATCCACTGCGCCTGATCCCACCTGCGCTCCTGACCCTGCTGCCGGTGGCGCTGGTACTCAAGGAGCCCAATCTTGGCACGGCGGTCATCATCGGGCTTATCGGCGCGACGATGTTCTTTGCAGCGGGAATGCGCCTGTGGCAGATCGCGCTTCTGGTGGCCCCCGTGCCGTTTCTCGGCAAATTCGTTTACGGCCATCTGCATGATTACCAGAAGGCGCGTATCGACACCTTTCTGCATCCGGAGCATGACCCGCTTGGGGCCGGGTACAATATCATCCAGTCCAAGATCGCGCTGGGTTCGGGCGGGATGTGGGGTGAGGGGTATTTGCGGGGAACGCAGGGACAGCTGAACTTTCTGCCGGAAAAACAGACCGACTTCATTTTCACCATGATCGGGGAGGAATGGGGCTATGCCGGGGCGATCTCGGTTATCGGTCTTCTGGCTCTGCTTGTGGTGGGCGGCATGCTGATGTCCATGCGCAGTCGCAACCAGTTCGGTCGCCTGCTGGCGCTTGGCATCTCGGTCGATTTCTTCCTGTATTGCGCGGTCAATCTCTCGATGGTGATGGGTGTCATTCCTGTGGGCGGTGTGCCCCTGCCGCTGATCTCCTATGGCGGCTCGGCCATGCTCACCATGATGTTCGGCTTTGGTTTGCTGCTCTCTGCCTGGGTGCATCGGAACGAGCGTGACACGATCGAGCGTAATCCCGATCTCTAGGGTCTGCGGAGCCGAGAAGAGGGTAGGGAAACCATGCAACGGCCGAGACCCCCAACCCCGTCCACGCGCCGCGCCTACAGCCAGACATGCTACGATCTGGCGCAGCACACGATCCGAATTGGCGAGCGGCTTGACCCATGGCCCTTTCGGTCACGGGCGCTCGTGCTCATCAGTGCCTGCAACCCGAGCGGGCGACGCCAGCCCGAGGGGATCAATCGCAGAGCCATGGCCCATCTGCGCGCTCATCTGTCGGTCTTTGATCCGCAGGTGGGATATGGTCACTGGCGTGGCTGGGGAGAGTCCTTCCTTGTCGTAGCCTTGCCTTTGGACCGAGCACGTGTCCTGGGCAGGCGTTTTGGGCAGAATGCGCTCGTCTATGTTGTGAAGGGCCGTAAGGCGCGCCTGATCTGGCTGTACGACAGGCGGAAGCTGCCCGACGGACGGGAAGGACGCGCGCCTGCGACGCTTATCGATAGAGGCCGATCGATAGAGGCCGATCGATAGGGTCGGTCGCAAAAGACTGGTCTGTCGCGTTCAGAGAGAGGAGCGCAGAAATTGGGTGAAGGCTTGTTCCGCCGGGGAGAGCGAGCGATCATTGCGGACAAGCGCAAAGCGACGGTCGGGAAATGCCATCTCGACGTGATGCAATAATCCGTTTTCAATGAGCCCTGCCACGACACTGGCAGAGAGAACCGTCGCTGCCTGCCCCGTGCTAATGGCATTCGCAATGGCCTCATTAGAGGTCAACTCCATCACGATGGTCAACTGCGCAGGATCTACACCCCAGTCACTCAAGGCATTTTCGAAACTGGCCCGCGTTCCCGATCCCCTCTCGCGCAGGATCCAGCGTGCCTGGGTCAGATCCCGTGGCAGGGGCGGCTCTCTGGACCAGGGATGATCGGGCGCTACCACCAGAACCAGCTGATCGCGGGCAATCTCGGTCAGGCTCAGCCCCGCTTCCGTGGCGGCGCCCTCGATCAGGCCAAGCGAGAGCGTCCCGGAGGCGAGGTTCTGACAGATTTCCTCAGTGTTGCTGATAGTGAGAGAAAGGGTGATATCAGGGTTGCGCGTGTGAAACTGGTTGAGCCGTGCCGGAAGCCAGTAACTTGCGATGGTCTGGCTGGCCCAGAGGTGCAGCGTCCCTCCTTTGAGCATCGTGAGTTCGGTCATACGGGACCTCGCGGCCTCAGCACGACTGAGTACGGCGCGGGCTTCGGACAAGAAAACCCGTCCCGTGGGTGTAAGAGCGATGCCGCGTCCGATCCGATCGAAAAAGCTTAGCCCGAACTCCTGCTCGAGCGTCATGATCGCGTGACTGACGGCGGACTGTGTCAGGCATAAGGCCTCGGCTGCCCGTGTCACATGTTCACGCTCGGCAACGGCAATAAATATGCGAAGCTGTTCGAGAGTCATGACGGCAGCACGCCGAGCAGCGAGAGCAGAATACCCGCGACGAGGAAGCACAGGAAAAGGCAGAAGATCCCCTCTAGCCCGTTCAGTGTAATCTCTCGTGGTTCCTCGGAGGATAGCGCTGCCTTGACCCGGCGAAATCGCCACCAACACGCGGGAAGGAGGGCAAGCCCTGCGCAGATCGTCGCAACGCCAATCCACGCTGAGGAGCCCGGCAGGCGTGGCATGGCGGCATGATGTTCATTGCTGATCAGCCTTAGGAAGATATTGAATTTTGCCAGCATGCATCCGATCGCGACCATAGCGAGCGCCGTGCGCACCCAGGCAAGAAAGGTCCGCTCATTGGCGGCGTGGTCGGTATAGCGGGCGATCATTGGGGCTTTTCCTGACAATCCGTATGCGCAAACCATGCGATCATAATCTGGATGGTCAGCGGCAGGAATGGTGACCCGAACAAGCCGTCCGGTCTCGGGATAACTGGAGCGAAGGGGGGGGGCTGATCAGCGCTCTTGGGGTTCGCAAGGTCTGAAGTGTATGGCGGGCAGGTGTCTGGTTTGAGCTGCGCGTGGCGCCTGCGCCTTTTAGGGGCAACTGCCCGCAGGTCCTCGATAGAGAGAACCATCGCATCGAGACAGATCTCATTCAGGGCCGTCAGGTGGGAGGAAAGTGGAGTCACATGTTGAACGTGACTATAATATTGATGAAAAATTATCAGCGCTTCGCCTGTTCTCTATTTTTATTATCAATTTCATATTTTCTTCATAATCATGTCATTTAACGAACATTATTGTCATAAATAGACCCAATCCGTGCCTTCGCGACTGTCATGGCTTGCGCGCATCGACTTGCCGCAAACCGTCATGGGATCGTCCGATCCACCAACCGGGCTTCGCTTGGAGGCAGGTTGATCGTCTTTCTGCGCCGTGAGCCTGTATCGGCACCCAGTCTGTCCAAACGGCTTAAACTGCGGATTTCGCCGCCCCTCTCCTCGCGATCTTATTCCCCGATAAGTAAGCGCCTTGTGCTTTGACTGTTCGATTGCTGTGCGTTCAGAGGCTTGCCCGTGACGAGGGTCAGGCGAGGGATGAGAAGTTTCGTGCTCAATAGAGCGATCCAAGTATTCATATCGATGATATGAGGGTGATATGCCTGAATTTTCGACATAGTTCGTTGAATAATATCAATTACCGACGCAGATAACGGTCCGGTTAATGAGTGCTCGTTCAGATTATGCAAGGAGTTCCCCGAATCAATAAAGTCGGGAGAAAGCCCTTTGGCTTACGTATTGCGCGGAACGTGGTCCGCTGTATCTGATGGTTACGCAACCGTTTACGTGAGCGGCACGGCTCGGGTGCGTGATCAGGTTTCACTCGGGAGCGGCGCGTTGCTCAAGATCACGAGTGGGGCTTTTGTCGATGGCCTGACAGCTGTGAAGGGGAGTGTTTCCGTCGCTGCTGGGGGTGTGCTGGCAAACTCCCAACTCGATGACTCGACGCTCACAGTGGCCTCGGGTGGGATCATCCAGACCAACAATCTGAATTCGACCGAGACGACCCTCGGCTCCGGCGCCCAATCCTATAATGATACCTGGTTCAATAGCGGGTATGACGCCAACTGGGTGACCGTTGCCGCCGGAGCATCGATCATGCAGAGCCAGATCCTCAAGGGAGGGTATCTGCGCGTTTCCAGTGGTGGCAGTGCCGCAGGAGTTGTTGTTTCGGCGGGTGGGTCAGCGATCCTTGCCTCCGGAACGACCGATGGTTTCACGGCAATGTCGGGTGGCTACGTTCAGTTGGGCACAGCATTTTATTCCGGCTCTACCGTCAACGGCACTGAACTTGTCAATGCGAGTGTTCTGAGCGGGACATGGTCGGCGGTGAACCTTGATGGAGGTACAGTCTATCAAAGTGGCACCGTGATCGTGTCCGGTCCGGCCGTGCTTGGTACGAGCGCTGTCCTTTACATCAAGAACGGGGCCGTGGCGTCTCAGCTCTCGGGCTATCTCGTCAGTGTTGTGATCGAGGCGGGGGGTAATCTGGACTCGTCCGTGATCATCAACGGTTCGGTCAGGATCGCTGCAGGGGGGGCTTCGACCAATAATGCTCTCAACTCTACCGCAACGACCGTTGCGAGCGGGGGCAGCTCATTCAACGACGTCTGGTATAATAGCGGCTACGATATCAATGTCGCGACGTTTCAGTCTGGAGCAAGCATCAGTGGTGCCCAGGTTCTGAATGGTGGAAGTCTGTCGGTCCAGACAGGCGCGACCGGGAATGACATTTATGTCTCGGGTACCGGTACGGCCACTTTCAGCGCAGGCAGTGTCGAGAATTATACGGCGGCCCCGGGCGGCAAGGTCGTTTCCGGAACCATGACCTATTCCGGTATTCTGGTAGGCGACAACAGCTATGATAACACCCGCGTCCTGAGCGGTGTCTGGTCAGCAATAGACTCCGATGGGACAACCGTTTTCAGGAGCGGTTCGGTTTCGGTGCAGTGGCCTGTAACCTTCGCGTCAGGGGCGACGCTGTATATCAGCAGCGGCGCTCAGGTTGCGGCGATCAAGGCCGTTGCCACCACAGTCCAGGTCTTGAACGGGGGGCTCTTTATCAATCGACCATCGAGAACGGCACCCTCACCGTTGCCAGCGGTGGCTCGACCACCGGCAATTATCTCAATTCCACGACGACCACCTATGGCAGCGGCGCCTCATCCTTGGCAGATCGCTGGTACAATAGCGGCCACAATGTCGACGCGGCGGTTTTTCAGTCCGGTGCCTCGGTCTGGGGGGCCGTGGTCGATCAGGGTGGCTCCGTCACCGTCAGTTCCGGTGCGCAGGGTAGCGATATCACCGTCTACAAGGGCGGTTCGGCGTCTTTTGCGAGCGGTACGGTCGACCAGTATCGTGCGACGTCGGGGGGGACACTGGTCTCCGGCTCCCAATATTTCACGGGTATGATGATTGACGGAAGCAGCTACGACAACACGCCGCTCCTCGCAGGCAGATGGACGGCCGTCTATGATCAGGGGGCGACAGTCTATACCAGTGGAACCACCAGTTTCAGCTGGCCCGTCGCCATGGCACAAAGCGCCTTTCTAACTGTCGGTCCCGGTGCAACGGCGTCCTCGATCTACGGGACTGCGATAACCGTGACCGTCCAGAGCGGGGGCACTCTGACGGCTTCCCGTATCGCCAATGGCAGTGTGACGCTGGCCTCGGGCGCATCGTCCATCAATAATGGCTTCAATTCCACGCCTGTCACGATCTCCTCCGGCGCCTCGTCAGTGGCTGATGACTGGTATAACAGCGGCTATAATGTGGATGTGACCTCCGTCTATGCTGGCGCAACGCTGGAGGGCGTCACTATTGGCAATGGCGGATCGATGGTCGTTCAGTCGGGCGTCAATCTTGGCAACGTGAGTGTCGACTCTGCGGGGGTCTTCGTTACGTCCTCTCCCATGAATGGCGATGTCTGGGTGCCGCCCGCACCAGAACCAAACGGCGCGGTAACCCTTACCGGAACATGGTCGGCCGTCGCGGACGAGTGGGGTCAGACAGTCTATCAGAGCGGCACAAAAGTCGTTTCGGACTCCGTCGCTCTGGGTAACGGCGCGACCCTCTATGTCATGAGTGGTGCGACCGCCTTGAACCTCTCCGGCTATCTGGTGAGCGTCTATGTTTCCAATGGTGGTACGCTGATGGCCTCCTATATCCGCAACGGCACGGTCTCCGTGCTTGATGGGGGGACCACACTCGGCAACCAGTTCAACTCCGTACCCATGACCATTGCAGCCGGGGGCAGTTCCATGAACGACACCTGGTTCAATAGCGGATACAACGTCGATCGTGTGACTGTGGCTTCTGGTGGCTACGTCCAGTCTCCCTCGGTGGGCAGCGGAGCGATCCTCTCGGCGGGGCCGGGTGCAACCCTGACATCGCCCGTCGTCGGGCAGGGCGGGGTGCTCATGCTGGATCATGTGGCGCTTGATCCCTGCTTTCTCGCCGGGACGCTTATCCAGACTGCCCAGGGAGAGGTTGCGGTCGAAAATCTGCAGATCGGGGATGAGGTCATTTGTCTCGATGGGGAGCACCGGTTCATGCAGAAAATCTCCTGGATCGGTTCGCGCCAGAACCAGCATCAGCCCTACCTGCCGCTCGATCAGGCCGGATATCCGGTATGTATCCGCAAGAATGCGCTGGCCGACGGCGTGCCCTCGCGCGATCTGTACATGACGAGCGAACATTGCATGCCTTTCGAGGGAGCATTCATTCCGCTGCGTATGCTGGTGAACGGCACGAGCATCTATTACGACACCACCCGGCCGATCTATCACTTCTACCATATCGAGATGGAGCGGCATGCCATCATCCTGGCCAATAACACCCCAACGGAGAGCTATCTGAATACCGGCCATCGACGCCAGTTCACCCATCAGGCCTCGATCCCCGGACGTATCATGGAGATCCCGGGGGACTGGCATTCTGACGCGGCTCTTCCACTGAATGTGGCCTGCGATTTCGTACAGGCTGTCCATGAGAAACTCGTCGCGCGAGCGTTGTCGCTCGGCTTCGAGAGCAAGCTGCAGGAATCGGGTGCCCTGACGGAGGATCCCGATTTCTGCCTGATCCTCGAGAATGGGACCCGCATCGATCCGATCGCGATCGAAGGTGCACGTCGCCGCTTCAGCCTGCCGGCTGGTGTCCGGTTTGTACGTCTGGCTTCCCATCAGGCGCGGCCTTGTGACTTCATCGGTCCCTGGGTCGATGATCGCCGTCGCTTTGGTGTGTGTATCGGTGAAGTGAGCCTGCAGATTGCCGATCGTGCGCTGCCGATCAGGACCCATCTGGATGGGGTCGAGCGTGAGGGCTGGTTTGCGGAGCTTTGTGAACTGGGGCGCTGGACGGAGGGCTATGCGCTTCTGAACCTGCCTTCCGTGACAGCGACGGTGCCCGCGCTGCTCGATATCGAGGTAACAGGCACGGTTCCTTACCGCGTCGACCCTGTTATCGAGGCACCCAGGTTCTGCGCCTGAATTGAGGTAGCCCTGCCGCAGCATGCGGCAGGGCTACAGGGGGCCCCGGCAATGCGATTGCCAGAGATCCTGATTGTTTCAGCCCTCGATCTGGCTGAAATCCGCAATCTCGGCGAGCGTTGCACCAATATGGGCCAGCAGGCGGAGGCGATTCAGGCGCCGTGCCGGCTCGGGGTCATTAACCGTCACGACCTCGAAGAACTTGTCCAGCGCACGACGCAGCGCCGCAGCTGCGACCATGGCTTCGGCAAAGCGTTCCTCGCCCAGTGCCGCGTGGATCGCGTCATGCGCGGCGAAGAGCGCCTCGCCCAGAGCGCGTTCCTCATCCTGTTCGAATAGGGATGCATCGGGCGTGCCCTCGTGCGGGCCGTCCTTGCGGTTCTCGATGCGCAGGATATTGGCAGCGCGCTTGCTCGCGGCCAGCAGGTTACGCCCGTCATCGGTCCCGATCATTTCGGCCAGAGCGCTGGTGCGTGCCAGCAGTCGCACCAGATCGCCATCAAGCCCGCCCGCCAGCGTGGCTGCAAGTACGTCATGACGCTCGCCTTCGCCGCGCAACTGAACGCGCAGGCGCTCTGCCAGGAAGCCGGGCAGGGCCGAAAGCTCCCCCCCTTCACGCAGAGTCTCGGGGAGGTTCCGCGCGGCCTCGGCGATGAGCGGGATCAGATCGAGGCGCAGCCCGTTATCGCGGATGATGCGGATGATTCCGAGCGCTGCACGACGCAGCGCATAGGGGTCGCCCGAGCCGCTCGGCGTTTCACCCATGGCGAAAAAGGCGGTCAGCAGATCCAGACGATCGGCGAGCGCGACGGCCACCGAGACCGGTGCGTGGGGCGTGGCATCGCTCAGCCCGCGAGGCATGTAGTGCTCGGCCACCGCATTGGCCACAGCCTCTGCCTCATGGTCATGACGGGCATAATAGCCGCCCATCACGCCCTGGAGCTCCGGGAACTCCCCGACCATGCCGGTTGTCAGATCGGCCTTGGCCAGCAATGCCGCGCGCTGGGCCTGAGCCTGGGCTTGCGCATCGAGACCCATGGCCTTTGCCACAGTACCAGCGAGCGCGACGATGCGTCGAACGCGTGCGCCCTGGCTGCCCAGACGGGCATGGAAGGTCACACCATCCAGCGCAGCAACGCGTTCCGCCAGTTTGGTCTTGCGATCCAGATCCCAGAAATGCCGCGCATCGGCAAAACGGGCGCGCAGCACGCGCTCATTGCCAGCCACGGTCAGCGCGCCACCATCGGCAAAATCCATATTGGCGATGAAGGCAAAATGCGGGGCTGCCGTTCCGTCTGCGCTGCGCAGGGCAAAGTAGCGCTGGTTGATGCGCATGGAGACCTGCATCACCTCAGGCGGTAGGTCCATATAGGCTTCATCGATCCGGCCAAGGAGAGCGACTGGCCATTCGGCCAGGCCCGACACTTCCTCGACCAGCTTCTCATCCTCGACAAGCGTGAGACCGGCCTTGTCGGCCTGTGCCTTGAGACCATCGCGGATGATTGACAGGCGCTTTTCCGGATCGAGCACGACATTGCGGGCGAGAAGTTCGGAGGTGAGCTGGGCGTAGGAGGAGACGGTAAACGCGCCCGGCGCCATGAAGCGATGGCCTTCGCTCTGCGCGTCGGAGGTCAGACCATGGGCGTCATCACTCTCGGTCGCCAGGGTGAAAGGCACGAGAGTCCCGTCGAGCAGACATACAATGCGACGCAAGGGGCGCACCCAGGTGAACAGGCTGCCACGGCCCCAGCGCATGGATTTGGGCCAGGGAAAGCGCCAGAGCAGGGCAGGGAGCGTCGCGGCAATCTGCTGGGCGGCGCTGATGGCGGGCAGCGTGCGATTGAGCACCCAGAAACCGTTTTCGAGCACCAGCGCATCGCGTTCGGCACCGTGCTTGCGCAGAAAACCCGCCAAAGCCTGCTCGGGCGCCGTCTCACGCGGACCGCGCTCTGTTTGGGTGGTTTCGGCAATGTGCTCGGCAATCTGCATGACCACGCCGATGCGGCGCGCACCCCAGAACGGGGTGATGTCCGAAGGGGAGAGGGGAGAGAGGGCCTCGGAAACAAGGCGCGCCAGATCCTGACCGGCGCTTTCCTGCATGCGGGCAGGAATTTCCTCGCAATCGAGAACGAGAAGGAATTCGGCCATTATTTCGACTCCTCGTCGCCAGCAAGCCAGGTTTCGCAGCAGAGCTTCGCGAGATTGCGCACGCGCCCGATATAGGAGGCGCGCTCGGACACCGAAATGACACCGCGTGAGTCGAGCAGGTTGAACAGATGGCTGGCCTTGACGCACTGGTCATAGGCGGGCTGGGCCACGCCCGCCTCAGCCAGACGCACGGATTCCGCTTCGGCGTCGCGAAAATGGCGCATCAGCATTTCGGTATCGGCCAGCTCGAAATTATGGCGTGAATAATCCTGCTCGGCGCGCAGGAAGACGTCGCCGTATTTCAGGCCTTGACCATTGAAGTCGAGGTCATAGACGTTCTCGACCCCCTGCACATACATGGCCAGACGCTCAAGCCCGTAGGTCAGTTCGGTCGAGGGAACGACGGTCGGAATGCCGCCAACCTGCTGGAAATAGGTGAACTGCGTGACTTCCATGCCGTCGCACCAGACTTCCCAGCCCAGCCCCCAGGCGCCGATGGTCGGGTTTTCCCAGTCATCCTCGACAAAGCGGATATCGTGCTTTTCCGGGTCGATGCCAATGGCCCGGTAGCTGTCGAGCAGCAGGCGCTGGCTGTCTTCCGGCGTTGGCTTGAGCAGCACCTGATACTGATAATAATGCTGGAGCCGGTTCGGGTTCTCACCATAGCGTCCGTCTGACGGGCGACGGCAGGGCTGCACATAGGCGGCCTTCCACGGCTTGCGCCCCAATGCCCGCAGCGTCGTATGCGGCGAGAGCGTACCCGCACCCAGTTCGGTATCATAAGGCTGGAGCAGGGCGCAGCCCTGTGCCGACCAGAACTGATGCAGGCGCAGGATCAGATCCTGAAAGGAAAGGGGGCGTCCGCCGTTTTCGGGCAAGGGGGTCAAGGATCGAGGCTCCGGTCTT
>Ga0157365_10001231_pt1 | contig 10659 bp, 7 predicted proteins | sample AttsexASBM3_FD_111478 | JGI IMG/M metagenome (GOLD analysis project Ga0157365, IMG submission 111478) | Fungus gardens microbial communities from leaf cutter ant in Ribeirão Preto, State of São Paulo, Brazil - Atta sexdens ASBM3 | ecosystem: Host-associated > Fungi > Mycelium > Unclassified ... | reverse complement strand
CGCCCGCGACGGTCTCGTCGAGGGATCGGTCGTCACCTGGGAGGCGGACATCCGCCAAAGGCAGGGCCTGCTCGAGGAAATCCTCGACGACGACGGCCAGCCGGCGCTCAGCGTCGACGACAGGGTGTTTCGCGGCCTGTTGCCGATCGAGGTCCGGCCGCCGCATGTGCTGGCCGCCTATCACCTGTCATTCCTCCGACGACGGCTCGGCGGTCCGCGCGCCGCCCCGCCCTACGCGCTGTGTCTGTATCGCGCGACGCTGCGGCACCGCCCCTGGCTGAGCGGGCACGGGCTGCAGTCCATGGCGGTGGAGGTGGCCCCGGGCAGGATCCTCGAACTCACCGACGCCGCGCCGCACGCGCGGCTCGCCTGCGGCCAGGCCCTGCTCGAGGCGCTGCTGGCGGTCGAGCCGCTCCATCGGCTCGTCGCGCGATCCGGCGCGCCCGTGCCCCCGCCGCCCCGTGACGAACCCTTCGGGCAGTTCGACGACTGGGACCTCATGGAGCCCGGGCCGGTCTTCGTCGCCGATTAGCCTCGGTGCTGGCGGACGTGGATGCTGGTCCGGGCGGGCGGACCGGGAACGGCTGGTGGTTTTCGTGCATTGCGCGATGTCTGCCGGACTGGCAGACCCCCCCGGCCCAGTCGGCATCCCGTCGCCAGGGGCGAAAGTGATGCTTGGCGTTCACGCCCCGGGGGGGTAGCGACCTGCGCGGCGTTGGGCCATTTTCAGGTGACCGACACCATAGGCGCCGTCGCCAGCAACCCAGGGAAGCGGCGCCTTCTCCTCAGACCGGCGGAGGTGTTTGCGCCTACGTGGGTACGAAGTAACCGTCCGAACCTGACACGCTGCACGCCTGCTGGCAGTGTGCCTCTATCGTGACTCCGCTATGGGCAGCAGGGTGTCATGATCGATCGGGAGGTCCAGCTCGCTGCGTGCTGGGCGCACACACGGCGCAAGTTCTACGAACTGCACCAGACGGGATCACCGATCGCGACCGAGGCGCTGGCCCGGATCCGGGCTCTCTACGAAATCGAGGGACAGATCCGCGGCCTGCCGCCCGATCAGCGGATCGACGCGCGGCAGGAACACAGCCGACCCCGCGTCATCGCCCTGCATGATTGGCTTGTCGAGAAGCTGACGCTTCTGGCGCCCCGGAGCAAGCTGGCCGAAGCGATCCGCTATGCCCTGAACCGGTGGACTGATCTGGCGCGGTTCGTCGATGACGGGCGCATCGATCTCGACACCAACCCCGTCGAGCGGGCGATCCGGCCCGTAGCGCTTGGCCGCAAGAATGCGCTGTTTGCCGGCAGCGAGGGCGGGGCCGATCGCTGGGCGATCGTGGCCTCGCTGATCGAGACCGCCAGGCTTAACGGGATCGAGCCGTTCGCATGGCTACGCGATGCCCTGACCCGCATGATCGCCGGCTACCCCGCCGCCGAGGTCGCTCGGCTCCTGCCAATTGTGGGCCCTCTCCACGGCTGATTTGGGGGGAAAGCGGTCGGTCCAATTTATGACGAGGAGAAGGGTTAAGCGGACGTGTCATTGTCGGAACGGGGATGGTCAAGTTGACAGCTATTCCCTGGCGTCAGAGACTGATTTTTGATCTGAATGAAATCGTGTTCGTCAGAGCTCATAGCGCAGTCGATATTTTGTGTTGGGATGGTAAGTTGGCTCGAATACTTACTCAAGAAAATGCGGTCGAATTGTGAAACGACACCATCTCTCAACTATTTGTTCTCTGACTTTGAGAAGTCATGACGACGGAATGCCAGAGTGGGCTAATGTGGTCAGGAGCAAGATTAACGCCACTTCGGCAAATGGAGAATTTTCTGGCGGCGGAGTTTACGCATGCTTTTGGAATGAAACGCTGATTTACATCGGCTCATTCCTTGGCCCACGGGGAAACCCCCTTGGGGGACACGTAGCTGATCGAATTAGCAAGCACGTTTTAGGATTTACGCTTCGAGCCAAAGAGCTGGGCTTTGCTAAGCGGCCTCTGCAATCGATCATCGACATGTTGGACCATCAGATTGCACGCGACCTTGAGGCTGCATACGGACTTAGTGATCGCCTCGAGCATGGCTCCATCAAGGCGACTTACAACAAAGCACGGTTTGCCAAACTGCACTGGGCAGAATTGCGCCAAGCAACCCCAGAGATGCTGCTCGAATCTTTTTCGTTTGCTTACCGTCGCATTGAATTCCCACATACTCCGGTGCCTGAAAAAGATGAAATCAAAAAGTGCTGGATCGACCCAATCGAGAAGAGGCTAATCCGAAAATTCCAACCTATCTGTAACACAGAGTTTCGCTCGGATAACGACGGACACGCTGCTCGTATCGACGAAGTTTCGGAAGCGTTTGATAAAGAGTTTGCTGTGCAACCGGCTCTGACAGCGGTGACTGCGCCGAATTCGCAACCGATTGCGGTTGCAACCGATGCTTTGGAGGAAATCGAAGAGGCTAACGAAGCAAGCCCAAGCGATCCGCGCTGGAGCGAGTACTCGACGAATAGCGGACAAATGCGAGTGCGGGCAGTTCTGCCCGCAAGCTCTCGCAAGAAAGGGCGCACTTTACTCTGCCGGAAATCTGCCAAACGGGTTTTCTGCCTTGCAGATACAGTTCGCCTGGAAGCGGTCGGCGTGAAAGCTACGAACTCAGGAGATCCAACGCTACCTTCGGCCGTTTCAGTGGATTTCGAAGGGGATCCAACGAAATGCGCAGCCTTGTTACGCAAAATACTTGAGGCATGCTTGGGCGTTTGATGTCTCAAAAAACCGGGAGGCGGGAGATCACCGATCGATTGATGGCCTACGGCATGATTAGATCAGGCGATAAGCCACGCCCCGGCACGCCGGCCGACGTCGTACCAATCACCTTGGATCTGATCGATGCACCCAGAATCCCGATTGAGAACCTTATCGCCCTGCGCAAGCGCGAAGCTGCCGATCGCCGGGGTCGCGACTACTCGCGGATGCGCCATGCCTATTCGGATATGGTGCAGGCTCACATCGCGGCTCTTGGCGCTGCGCCAAATGAGCGCGAGCGAGACGAGATGAATCGCCAGTTTCGCGACCGTATGGCGTACGACCTCAAGGATCTCCGTGAAGCGCTTGGCGGAAGCAGGATCGATTTCGCGCTGAAACCGGTGATTGTCGCTACGTTGGTGACCGGAGGGGCGCTCGCGCACGGCGTCGATTTTCCTGTTGCCGCTTTTTCGGGCGTGACCTCCACGGTTGGTTCAGAGTGGAAGGAGGTCTCGGACTCTATCGCTTCGTTCTTCAAGAATGGCTTTGGTTTTCAGCGTTCCCAGCGTGAAACAACGGCCAAACACCCGATGTCCTATATTTACGCCCTGTCACAAATTTATTGATAAGCGTCACGCGCATAGCTGACAACCAAACCGGATTGCGATAGAACAAGGCATGAACGCGAGTGACCCAAATGAAAAAAGGCCTGTTTATCTCGACGGCTTTGCGTCGCTTCCGCTCGCAGCCGAGGCGCGCTGTGCAATGTTGGCCGTGTGGGAGCAGCCCGGCAACGCGGGATCTCCTAACGGCGCCGGCGAGCGCGCCGCGCGGATCATCACCGATGCCCGGACCGCGATTGCCGACCTGATCGGCGCGGTACCAGGCGAGGTCGTCTTCACATCAGGCGCGACGGAGGCCAACAATCTCGCAGTGATCGGGGCAGCCCGGGCGCTTCGCAGGGCGGAACCACATCGCCGCCGGATCTTGGTTTCCGCGATCGAGCATAAGGCGGTGCTCGAACCAGCCCTTCAGCTCAAAGCCGACGGGTTCTTTGTCGACGTCGTTCCAGTTACGCCGTCCGGCACGATCGAACTCGACGCGCTGCGCGTCATGGCGACACAAGACTTGGCGCTCGCATCTGTCATGTTCGCGAACAATGAGCTCGGCACAATTCAGCCGATCAAGGAGGCGTCCGAGATAGTCCACGCTGTGGGGGGGATGATTCATTCCGACGCGGCGCAGGCTTTCGGCAAGGTGCCAATTGATGTGTTCGACCTTGATGTCGATTACCTCAGCCTCTCGGCGCACAAGAGTTACGGGCCGATGGGCATCGGCGCGCTATATGTGGCGGCGAGTGCGCCGACGCCTGATCCTCAATTGTTCGGGGGTGGCCAGCAGAGCGGTGTACGCCCGGGCACGGAGCCTGTGCCGCTGATCGCCGGTTTTGGTGCCGCTGCAGTCGTCGCGAAGGCGGCATTGGACGGGGGCGGAGATGTCAGTGCCGAGCTTCTGTGCGTTCTTCTGGATGAGCTTCGCGAGGGTCAGCTGCGCTTCTCGATTGCCAGTGGTGACGCTCCGCGAATACCCGGTGGCGTCGCGATCGCTTTGAATGAAACCGACGGCGACGCGCTCTGCGCACAGCTTGCGCCAAATGTGTCAATTTCGACCGGGTCGGCCTGCACGTCAGGGCAGCTCAGAACATCCCATGTCCTTGAAGCAATTGGACTTTCCGGTCATGAGGCTCGATCGGTTATTCGGTTGTTTTGTAACCGTTACAATACTGTAGATGAGATGCGATGGGCAGCACATCAGATAGTTGATGCCGCCCGCCGATGTTCACTTGCTACTGGAGGATTTCACCAGTAGTTTCCTCTTATGGATCGGGGCGGACTCAAAATTGATTCGAAAGTGCAGTTTGCGGGACATGAGACGTTCCCGCTTCGACTGTTGTGGCTCAAAAAAGCTTATGATGCCGTTGGTGCCGAAGCGCATATTGGAACATTCCAGGAACAAGAGGCGATTGCACGTTTCGGTGTCGGCCGAAACATGGCGGCTTCTATGCGCTATTGGGCAAACGCCTCGGGTTTCTTCGAAGAAGCGGACCGGATCATTCGCCCAACTGCACTTGGTCGTGCAATCCTGGCGGACGATGGCCTCGATCCATTTCTAGAACAGGCTTCGACCATCTGGCTTGTCCACTGGCATATCGCGAGTTTGCAGACCAAAGCGACGACAACCTTCTATGCGTTCAATGTCCTCAACGCGATCGAGTTCGACCCCGCAACACTCCTCGACGAGCTGTTCGGCGTCGTCACGGCGCAGGGCTGGCGGGCCACGCGCGGAACGCTCAAACGTGACATTGAGGTATTTCTCCGAAGCTATGTTCGCAAGGGCGAGACCTTCAGCGAGGATGCCGCCGAACCACTTCTTGCTGAGCTCTCTATCATCCGTGAGGCTCGTCTGGGTGGTTGGTACGAGTTCGTGCGCGGTCCCAAGCCGACGCTGCACGATGCCGTGTTTGCCTATGCACTCAGCAGCTTCTGGGAGCGGAGCGGTGGATCGACCACCCTCACCGCAGAGCAGATTTGTTATGCGCCAGGATCGCCGGGGCGCGTCTTCAAGCTTGATGAGGACAGCGTCATCACCCGCCTGATGCGGATCGATGACATCACCGATGGTGCTTGGCAGTGGGTCGATACCGCCGGTCTTCGGCAGGTGCAGCGAACTTCGGAGGTCGATGCAGCGACGCTGATTCCAGCCGCCTATCGAGCATGCCCGTCGTGGAGGGCCGCTGCGTGACTATGCTTTCGACAAAAGTGGCGATTGATCGTCGTTTCGCCCGCTCTGCTCGTCTCGACGCCGATCTCAATGGCACCCCTCCCCTTGTCGGCTATGTGCTCCAGGCAACGGTCGCGAAGGCATTGACCCTGCTTGCCGACAGCCAAGTCGAGAGTCAGCAGGGCGCCTTCACATGGACCGGCCCTTATGGGGGGGGGAAATCCAGCGCAGCCCTTTTGCTAGCCAACCTTGTTGCGGGGCATCGTCCGAACAAGAAGATTGCCAAGGACATCGCGGGCCCGGCGCTGAGCGACCTCTACGCCAAGGCGTTCCCGAAGCGCGGCCGCGATTGGAAGGTCGTCGCGGTCACAGGGGGACGGGTGCGTTTGCGTGAAGCAATCACCGACGCCGGCGCGAGCACGTTTGGATGGAATGACGAGGCGCGAGCCCACATCGGTTCGACCGACGACGCATTGATTGAGGCGCTCCTGCCGGAATGCTCGCAGCCGGCAAGCGGAACCTTGGTGATCCTCGACGAGCTTGGAAAGATGCTCGAGCACGAGGCGCTGGAGGGCGGCGACGTCCATCTCCTCCAGGATCTCGCGGAGCGCGCCTCCCGAAGTGGTGGCCGGCTGGTCGTTATCGGCATTCTGCACCAGTCGTTTGAACAATATGCGGCTCGCGCCGCGCGTGACGCACGGCAGGAATGGGCAAAGGTTCAGGGTCGGTACCAGGACATAGCGTTCCTGAGCGGCGCAGATGAGACTGTCGCGCTACTTGGCTGCGCGATTGCTAGCAAGCCGCCGCCGGTTGCGCTCGAGCGCGCCCGCGGCGTTGCTGAAGCTGTGTCAAAGCGACGTCCGACAGAAACTTGCACCCTAGCCGCCGCGCTCGCGGATACCTGGCCTCTGAATCCAGTGACTGCACTGCTCCTTGGGCCGGTCTCCCGTGCACGATTCGCGCAGAACGAGCGAAGTATATTCGGCTTTCTGAGTTCGGCCGAGCCTGCCGGTTTCCAGCAGTTTCTTGCGGGAACCGAGGTTGGTCAGGGCACCTACGACCCATCCATGCTCTGGGACTATCTCGCCGCCAACTTCGGGATGGCGCTCGCAAGTGGTCCTGACGGGAGCCGCTTCAGCCTCGCTTTCGAAGCAATTGACAGAGCGGGCGCCAAGGGCGGGGCGCTGCATGTCGCCCTGACCAAATCGGCGGCCGTGATCGAGTTCTTTCGCAACGGCTCCGGCGTCGCGTTGGCCGATGATTTTCTCGCCGCCGCGCATCCTGCAGCAGATGACGCTGAGATGGCCGGAGCGATCAAAGACCTTCTGGATTGGGCAGTCCTTATCCGACAACCGCGTCTTGGCGGTTATGCCCTATTCGCCGGCAGCGATTTCGATCTTGAGGACGCGATCGGCCGCGCGATCACGCCGATCGACAACCGCCAGCTCGAGCATATTCCGCAGCGAGCGGGCTTCGGCTTCGCGACGGCCAAGCGGCACTATTTCGTAACGGGCGCGCTCCGCACGTTCGAAATCGCACTGCAGATCGTCGGTAGCGACGATACTGCCGAATCGCTTTCGGCCGCCCTGCTCGCTCGTCCCGAGCGCGGTAGCGGTCTGCTCGCACTTACGCTTGGTGACGGATCGCTGCAGCCGAATGAACTCGACGCAATGGCGAAGGCCACCGCGAAACTTCTGAAGCGTAAAGGACACGTCATCGCAGTAGGCGCGGCGGCGGACAGTTTTGCCCTACGCTCCACTGCCTCGGAGCTGCTGGCCGTAGAGCGCGTAATCCGAGATCATCCGCAACTCGAAGGCGATCGCATCGCACGTCGCGAGATCGCGGCCCGCCAGTCGCTCTGTGTCGATGAGCTGCATAGAACGCTCGAGGCGGCGCTTGAGACCGCCCGCTGGTTCCTCGCCCCTTCACCGGGGAAAGGTTGGCGCGAGCCGCTCGCCGTGGTTGCGAGTGCGTTGGCCGATGCTGGTTACCCGGCAGCGCCCACTCTCAAAAGCGAACTTCTTCAGCGCGACAAGCCGTCGTCCAATGCGATGGCCGCTCTGCGCGATCTTGCCCATGCGATGGTCGGCAGGTCCGAGGAAGCGGATCTCGGCATAACCGGATATCCTGCCGAACTTGGTCTTTACCTAACGGTGCTCAAGCCTTTCGGCCTGCACCGAGCACATTCGACCGGCTCGTTCACGTTCGGCGACCCGGACGCAAGCCCAATTGGGCAATCGTTGCAGCCGGCATGGGATCTGATCGACAAGGCAGGATCGACTGGTCTCGATGCGGTGTTCACCGAATGGGCACGACCGCCCTTTGGGATCAAGGCTGGCGTTATGCCGGTTTTGGCGCTCGCCTACATGCTGGCCAAGCGCGATAGCGTCGCGATTTACATTGATGGCGTCTATCAGACCGCGATCGATGACGTGGTGGTCGACAAGCTGCTCCAGAATCCGGCGGACTTCCGTCTCCGGCGGATCGACCGGTCCGTTCGCGAAACGGCGTTTCTCAGCGGGCTTGGAGAGCGTCTGGGTGTTACCTCGAGCGATGGTTCACTGCCTGTCGCTGCAGCACTTTTCCAGCGATATGAGGCACTGCCAGCCTATTCCAAGCGGACCCACCGGATTGATACCGATGCACTGACCGTCCGAACGGTCGTCACGAAAGCGGAAGATCCAGAAGCGCTTCTGTTTGACGCTCTACCCGAAGCGTTCGGCGAACGGCTCACGGCCGACCTCGTATATGACGGCCTGCTCGCGTGCGAGGCAAGTTATCCGGAGTTGCTCATCGAGTTGCGCCAGGCGCTCGCAAGGGCACTCGGTGTCGATGTTGGAAGCTTCGACGGAATTTCTGATCGCGTAGCTGCAATCAAGGGGCTTACGAACGACTATGCGTTCGAAGCGTTCGGTGATCGCGCCGCGGCGATAGAGCAGGACACGGGTGATCTAGAGAGCTTGGTGAGCGTGCTTCTGCATCGCCCCGCGCGGGGCTGGTCAGATCGCGATCGAGAGGAGGCCTTGACCGAGATTGCGCGCTTCGGACGACGCTTTCGCGAGCTCGAAGTGCTCGCTGTCGTACGTGACCGCCAGTCCCACACTGAGGCACTAGCTTTGGTGGTTGGGCTGGATCCGAAGACACCGCCGCTCATGCGTAGTTTCATCCTTAGCGACAAGGAGAAGAAGGTGGCGGCCTCCCTTGCCGACCGCGTGGTCGCCGACCTTCGGGCCGATGACAAATCCGGTCGTTTGCGGTTGGCCGCCCTCGCGCGAGCCGTCGCGATGCTTGCGGCTGAGGCCGATGACGAAGTGGAGACAGCATGATCCCTGAACGCCATATCCTCGGCCTCTCCGGTGGTCGCGATAGCGCTGCCCTCGCGGTCTATATGCGGCAGTATCGGCCGGAGGTGCCCCTGGAATATTTCTTCACGGATACCGGGAAGGAGCTGCCTGAGGTCTACAAGTTCCTCGACAAACTTGAGGGTTTCCTCGGGCGCCCGATCGAACGGCTCAATCCCGACCGTGACTTCGATTTCTGGCTCAAGGAATATGGGAATTTCCTCCCGTCGCCACGCACGCGCTGGTGTACCCGGCAGCTTAAGCTCCGCCCCCTTGAGCACTGGCTGCGTAAGGATCTCGACGATGGGGCCATCGTCCATTCCTATGTGGCGATCCGCGCCGACGAGCCGAGCCGAGAAGGCTATCAGGCAACCCATCCGAACATGCGCGTCCATCTTCCGCTGCGTGATGCTGGCATCGACCGTCCTGGTGTGCTCGAGATTCTCGAGCATTCCGATGTCGGTGAACCGGAATATTATCAGTGGCGGTCGCGCTCCGGCTGCACCTTCTGCTTCTTCCAGCAGAAGATTGAGTGGGTTCGGTTGTCCGAAGAGCACCCCGAGCGTTTTAAGGAAGCCGTCGACTATGAGAAGACAGCGCTCCGCGATGGATCGCCGTTCACATGGAGTCAGGGCGAAAGCCTCACGGAACTCATCGAGCCGAAAAGGGTCGACGAGATCAAAGGCGACTATCAGAAGCGTCGCGAACGCCTTTTGCGCAATCGCCGTATAAACCCGTTATCAGCGAATACGAGCGCGACGATCGACGACATCTACGGAATCGACGGAGGGTCGAGCAGCTGCGTGATCTGCCACAAGTAAGAAGCTGTCAGGTTGCGAGACGTCATTGGCGCAATCAAGGATTTCATCGACCTGCCTCATAGTGTCACGATTGACTGGTTTGACGTCGTCAGGATTACGGGACGCGGGATGTTTTTCGAGCCACGATGCGATGCGTTGGGCGGGAGTTATGCCGCCCAGAACACGTTGCGGGCGATGACTGTAAGCGAAACAGAAGCCTCTGAGCAGAATTTCCAGATCCTCATGGCTTGAGACACAGACCTGCAGCACCTCTGTCGCCACGCGGCCATTGAAGCGCTCCACCATTCCATTGGTCTGTGGCGAATAAGCCTTTGTCCGGCGTCGGTCGATCGTCATGTCACGGCAGGCTTTTTCGAAGGCATCCGCCGTAAAACAGGAACCACGATCGGTCAGGATATGGGTGATCCGGAAAGGAAAAGTGGCTTTGACGGCTTTGAGGAAATCAACGGCATTGTCGCTGTTTTCCGCGTCATAGACGGCCAGATGCACCGAACGGGAACATCGATCGATGGCGACATACAGGAAACGTTTCCGCCGATCCCCATCCGCCGTCTGCAATTTTGGCAGATGTTTCACATCGATATGGACATAACCGGGGTCGTCATCCCGAAACTTCCCCTGTCCCCGAACAGGTCCGGTCCTTGGAGCAGGAGGCAGCCTGTTCAATCCGGCATCTTTCAGAATACGCCAGATATTGTCCCGGTTCAGGTGTGGCAGGAAATGCCGCACGACGAAGGTCAGATCATCCAGGCCAAAACCAGTAGAGCGCCGGAGTTGACAGACAATGGCACGCTCCTCCTCCAAGCCTTTCCAGGCGAGTTTCAGGGGACGGCTGCTGCGGTCCTGGCAGGCGTCTGAACCACGCCTGCGCCACTTGCGGACGGTTTCATCGCTGATCCCGTAGCGTCTGGCCAGCACGGATGTTGGTTCCGATGAGCGAGCAATATCAGCCCGGACGGCCGGTGTCGT
>Ga0157365_10001230_pt1 | contig 10680 bp, 7 predicted proteins | sample AttsexASBM3_FD_111478 | JGI IMG/M metagenome (GOLD analysis project Ga0157365, IMG submission 111478) | Fungus gardens microbial communities from leaf cutter ant in Ribeirão Preto, State of São Paulo, Brazil - Atta sexdens ASBM3 | ecosystem: Host-associated > Fungi > Mycelium > Unclassified ... | reverse complement strand
TCTTTTTGATCCATCTGCAAGCCCTTCCCAAACTGTACAAGCTTCTTCCAAAGCATAAAAGCATATGGCTTTCTGGATGTAGATGATGATATCTATATCTATACAGATGGATCTTCTATTTCTCATACAATGAAGTACCACATGAGTGGATATATAGGAATCCAAATCCGCCACTCGTTGGTTGGTTGTTGCTGGATCAACGTATGCTTCATCGGTTGAATAAAAAAAATATCTAAAAAAAGAAAAATAAACCACTAGTGCCGCTACTGGCTACCGACCTGGAAGGAATGTTGGGCAAGACCGTGATGGATAAGCTATTGATGGTGCCGGTACATAAGCCAAATCAACTGGATCTAATCTGCGCACTCAATCTGGATCTTCACCTGTAATGTAACAGGATATGCTTTTCACGCCACTGGCGATGGATCAATAACTCTATCGACTAATGATCTTACTCGTGCTTCTGGCTACGCTATTGGCTATGCTGACTCAGATACCCTCACCACCTTTGCCCCAGCGGCTTTGCCTCTCCTGCTCTTTAGTGAACCGGATCCACCACTTTTCAGGGTCTACTTCTACTGGTCTTGGATTCTCCCTGCATAAGTGGTTGATCTTAGCGTGCTAGCCGCTGTCTCATTTCGTATAGTGATAACGTTTTCTCTTTCTTAGCGCTCCGCCCTTCTTGTCTTGTATAGTAAGGGGAACTCTGGTTACGCGGCTTTCTCTTATCTTATAGGGGTCTATTTTCTCTGACTTGACTCAGCGGTTAGAGTCTCGCTTTCATACGGCGAGAGTCATAGGTTCAAATCCAATAGTAGGCCGAAAGCCCTGCTTTTGCTTTTGCCAGCATGACAGCAAGCACGGACTGACAGCAAGGAGTCAACTGAATGACCAAAGCATCGGCTGCTTCCACTTGTGGCCTTCTTCGACCTCTCTAAGTCTAAGAGAATCTGATCTACTTCCACAGTTCGCCTTATCTACAACAACTCTTCGCTTTCAGCTCAACTTGACGTAAACTCTCCCTCCACCCGTAGAGAGAGCCAGAGTAAAGCCTCTGTATGACAGATTGATAGTCAGATCAATCATGGTTTAGTTTCATTCAGCCCCAAGTTTGAAGAATTCGATGACAGGCCTTCGCTGCAAAAGATCCCGAAATGGGTCGATTCCTCCTTGCAATGGTTATTTCGGATTCTGTAAGAGCGAATTCTATGGTACAAAAAGGCTATGAAGATTGTATGCTTTCCTTTACCACCTTCAAGCTTGAAGGTTCGCGAAAGCAGTTCGGTGATTGCAAAGTACTCAATCAGGCCCTATCTCCTACGCTACCATCTGTCTTCGATTAGAAAATGGATAGTTAGAGGGAATCAGTGACCAGACCCGCAGGACTGGAATTCTTAAAAAGAAGGAATGTCTCGCTTTTCCTATTCTAGTGCGGGTTCTTGCTCGGTATAAATCGCTTCACTTTGAGTTGGCTTGGCCCGCGCCTTGACAAGACGGTTGTCCCTCCTTCTACCCGTAGAGAGAGCCGGAGTTACGCCTTTGTATGACGGATTGATTGATAGTTGGATCAATAATGTTTAGTTTAATTTAAGATCGGCATACCCCATGAAGAATTCGATGACAGGCCTTCGCTGCAAAAGATCCCGGAATTGGTAGATTCGGAATCGGCTGGATTGGAGGGATCCGGAGCCACAAGGATCCTTCAACGAGTTTGAAACTCTTTTGATTCCAGGCGGCCGGCCCCTTTCTATGGAATTTTCTATAAGTAAAGCTTGTCGACTATACATAAAGAAGGCCGCTTCAAACTTGTGATTTCGAGAACCCGAAAAGCTTCTACAGCTAGAGGGCGGGTCTAGCAGAAAGCGAGGAGCTCGCAACAGCTAAATCACGATCTCCGGACGAGCTCATAGTGACATGAGGCTGCCTCTTTTCAATGCTGGAAGTGAAGCGAACATTGCAGGAGCTATCTATTCCATCGGGGAGATGGCAAGCGGAACGCACCCAAAGTCATAGGCAATGACTTTTCCGAGCTACCACATTCACGCATGCCGCGGAAGATCATATGCAGTTTCCCCGATCTACCTGTTCAAGCGAGCGCTTGCAAACGGCCAGGACGTACATCGTACAAGATGTCGCTCACTTCCTTTAGGAGGAGGGATCGGAGTCAACCTTACTCCCCTCATTTGCATTTGAGTTGGAGGGCTTACGCCTTTACCACTATGCATAGGGTTTCACCTCTCCTGGACGAACAATCGAGAAAGGAGCATTTCCCTCTCCCCCGCCCCGGTATTTTTGAAACATAAGAAGAGCCTTACTTTCTATTATATTAGTAAAGCGCTAGCTAGCGCCCAACCTAATAAAGGAGCCTTGATGCTTTAAAAATAGGTTTGATAAAGGCGCTTTTAAGCCCTTTTGCTTGCTGCGAAATGCCCCATTCTCCCGCCCCCCTAGAATTGGATTTTTTCTCGCCATTCCCCCTTCGAAGGTGTATTCGTCCCCTTTCGCCGCCCCATTGTCTGGGCTCTTCTTCAAAAATCGGACATCGCGAAAGCGTACGCTTCCCTTTTTCGAGTTCTTGATAACGAGGGGCCAAGCTACATAATCAGGAGGGTCTGGCGATCCGCTTCGATGGAGGGAGAATGCCCGCCAAAGTGTGCTTTATTGAAAAGGGGATATGATACGGGGCCTTGCTGGGGAATTTCTCCCCTAACTTTCTTCGGTTTGGTCAGAGGGGTGAGCGCATAGTTTAGTAAGGACAGTTGCTTTCCCGAGAGGGCTCCCTCATCCATTTCTAGGCTAAAAAAAAAAGGAGATCAGATCTTGTCTTCCCTTTTCCCTTGGCTGAAAAGCCTTCTTCTTCCTTCCAACCTTGACCGCCTCTCTTGAATTGAATTTCCATTCTTCGAAATCCCCCTCTTCTATGAAGGCAGTCGAGGGAAGCGGGTGAGGGGGTGCGCTGCTAAGGCCCGGGGAGCAGAATCGAGTCAAACTGTGAAAAGTATTGGCATTCAGTTAGTTAGCACTACCTTCTTAGACAAATAAGTAGGGCTTTCTCTTCTTCGACTTACAATTAAATGTCTTACGCATCCTGCCTCATTGGCATTCTATTAAGGTGCAGTAAATAAGTAAGAAAGTAAAACAGTAAAAGTAAAAGCTCAAGCCTACACAGTCAATGAAGGAGCACTAGCGTGAAAGGAAAGGCAGGCTACCTAATATACGATTACGAAAGGATATTCTATCCAGCCAACAAAAGACGGAAGAATGCACCCGCCCTCTCCCTTGTGCTACTCCTACTCCTGTGCTATTCAATCAATGCTTTCGGGAAGCCAAGCCTCCGAACTTTTAGCTAGCGCTATTCCATTCAGTCCGGAGCCCAAAGAAGCGTAGGGAGGAGAGGGCCTAGTAGGGCAAGGGAGTACACTATATCCTATGGGAAGATACCGGCAATACCAAGACTTAGCTTACAGCCCAAGCAAAGTAGGCGCATTAAACTCATTAGAATATCCTATTTTGGGATGCTTCAGGAGTGCCATAAAAAAGATATCCATTATCATCCTTGCTTCCTCTAAACCTATAGAGAAGACAAGCAGACGAGAAGCTACAACCGATAGGCTCTTCCGTCTTCGTCTTGTCTTAGAGTAGGAACTACATTCGCCTAGCTACAGGCTAGATCGATATAATGAGTTCTATCTTATTCTAGCTTGTTCGAACCCCTACAGGAGCCACATCTAGCTCTATGAATCAAACTCTTCCTTAGATCACTAGAAGAGAAACTATCCTTTCGACTAGCTACCTGTATGGAGCAACAGCAAGATCTAATATATTCTTATCTAGCCTAGCGTGCTATAAACCTTAGGAACTACCAGTAAAGAGAAAGCTTAGAGAGCTTGCAAGTAAGGAAAGGAGAAAGACTGACTATCAGCGGGGAAAGAGATTCATAGAGATAATTGGTTATCATTTATCCTTTTGATCTTCGACCATCCTACAGGAAAAGGGGGGACTCATCCATCGTACATGATCTGATACTCAGGATTCTGTGCTAAGGGTCTGGGGGCTGTTAAAGAAGTCTCGTTGCTATCTCTGGGTTGACATAGTCTCTCCTCACGACGGTCTGCTAATAGACCTCGTTGAATCCATTTCTGAAGTGTCGCAGCCTTTCCTTTGAGATTGCCAATCAATGCACTGACATCAAACATAAGAGATGAGGTATTGTCGCCCAACTCCCATAATCTCCACAGCGTTTTTACAGCCTGATCTCTATCTTCAGAAGGAATTTCGCTCACAGCCAGCCGAGCAGAAGTCTCAAGTTCAGTACCCTTCGTGTTTGGAATGTCTGGAATATAAGATACCTCACGACCAGACGCTGGTGATTTGTCTTTGTGCTGAGATGCGGTCTCTACAACAGTTCCATGTTCTGACATCTCCACATCAGCAGTTGTTGCTAGTTTGGAAGGAGTCACTATTACCTCTAGTGTGTTGTTCAATAGAGATAAAGGCTGGAAATCCCTTTCTGGACTCTGTTCTGAAGCAGTTACTTGTGAGGAGACCCTTATCCCGCATGGAAACATGAGAAGAAAAGAAAGAATGAACATATGGGCGTTAAGCATTGTGAAGAGTTTTGTTAGAGTTCAATAGCTGGGAATAAGGCTTGCCTTTCGTAAGTCCAATACCATGATTTTAGAGGAGTCTATACTTGGAGGAAGCTCTTGGTAGTGGATTTCAGGCTGCAGGCTTCTTATTCTGAGCTTCTTTAAGATGTCTAATGACTTCTTCGTGGGACGGAATATTAATTACGCCTGAAATTAGGATGAGGAAATAGAAAATGTTGTGAATAGCCAGAGGTCAAATATTCATGAGAGTTGTTCGATAGAGATTGACCTTGTTCTTCTTGATTCTGCTGTTCCTTCTCACTTCCCAGAGCCTGAGGTGTCGATACTGGCAGAGACTTTAACTGAGTGGCATCTTCTTTGTTCGCTTGAAGGGGGATAGGTACCCCATCTCCCTGGTCCTTTTCTTGGCCATCTTGCTGCTCAGGAACCCAGGTCACAGAGCCAGTGGCCTCAGGATCATCATAATGAGGCAGTGACTCAGTCTCAAAGGAGGACAAGTCATCTACGGTAAATAGGAGAACGAACTCACTATCTGATCCCTCAGCGCCTGAATCTCCTGCTGCTGACTGGCTATCAACGCCTGCATCCGAGACTGCTCTGTCCTGGTGATCAAAACCTGATTGGGGCGTATGTGATGCTGCAAGGTAAAACAAAGGTAGAAAGTCAGCACAAGTTCAAAAGATTCTATCAAGGAATATAAAAAGGGAAAGAAGATTTACCAGCCAGTGGTCAAGTACCTTGCCCCCGACCATCATACCACCAAGGACAGGGGTGACATCCACAATGAAGCCAATGGAGATGCTCCTGAAAGTGAGGTAATCCATATCCGCTGCCTGAAGTCTCTCCTCAAGAGGTCGATCATCCATAGCAGGAATGGACCTAAAAAGTCAAGTCATATGAGTAGGAGGATCAATCGGCACTCGGACGACTCCATCAATCTGACGAGTGAACCGCTCTCCCAGATAATACTCCCAGCTCTCAGGGCCGAAAAGAAGAAGTCTGCGCCTAGAGAGAGAGAAAGCATCTGTCGCCTCAGGAGTATGGAAATACTTACTCCCAACAAACATAAGGAGTCAAAGAGAGCTACACGAGCAGAACTTCTCAAGTCAGCCTCACAACAAAAGGATAGGAATCCGCTTCTAAGGTTGTCTGTCACAAGAGGACTACTCTTTGATCTCTCTCCTACGCTCTTCGATAGCTGCTTGGCTTACAGGAACTACCTTATTCCTAGATCTTCTTTCTTATTAGTTGTTCTATCTTGATCTAAAACTACTAGTAGGAACAAAGCTACCATCAAAGACATTCTTAGCTGGCCTAGCTTGATAGAAACCTAAAGTAGCTACATCCAGCTCTATGAAAAAAATCCCTCCTTTTTTTTCTTTTTAAATTTAATACAAGAAGTGATGTCAGGGAGAGGCACCTGAGTCTTATATGCTTTGTATGTTGCATAATTATTACTTTCTATCTAAAAGAAATCCATTTCGGATTACTAGCTTCTCTTATTTTTTTATTTTGTTGCTTTATCTATCTCTTTAATTTGGACTATGTTCCTCTGGTTGTCTTACTCTTCTATTCATTAGATGCGGAGCTGGCAAAGTGGGGATTTCACCTTCTTTTTCAGCAGATCGCCTACTATACTCTCTCTATATCTTTGGATAAAAAATCCACCGTCCCACAAAAGACGGTAATTTTTACGATCCTCTTTTTTCTTTATATTCAACTTTCAATTGGGCTTTTTGTTTATAACGATCTTTATTTAAAAGAACCTTCTTTTCTAGTTGCCCTCTTGTCGGGGGCTAGCATTATTTTTCTATGCATAAAAAAAAGGGAACCTTTACCTTTTTTTTATTCTTTCTCCATTTTCTTTATCTGTAGTATAATAATTGCATTTTTATCTTCGCTAGGGACAGAGACTGGGTTGGACTTCGTTGGATGTTCTCTTTTTTTGTTGGTACTTGTATTATTTCTATGGGGGTTGCACCTCTTTATATTACCTCACGAAAAGCAAGGTACAATTCCCTTTTTATTTTATACTCTCTTTTATATTTTGCCATTTTTCCCTCATCTAGAGTGGATCTCTAAGTGGATAGAGGGCTTTGATTTGCTTCTCTTCTTACTTAGTTTTTTTTCATTTCTCGAAGAAAAAAGGGCATCTCATGGTAGAATAAAAAGGGTCTCCGAAGTGCGTAAAGCTCTTCGAAGTAAAAAACTATGTCAGTACAATCCAAGATGGAAAAGGAGGGGACAAACCGACCGATTTTTCAGGGGAAGACCCATGAATAGGAAGGGCGTTAGAGGACGACAGGAGTACTCAACGTAAAAACCCCGGGTAGAGGGAGTCAGAGTTGGTAGGTTGAATTACGATAAGGCTTGCTTTTGGGAGGTAGACTTGGGCAGCAAGCTAACTGTTCCCAGAACAGAAGCAAAAGTAGCTCGAGCCAAAGGCGAGAGCGAGGCCCCCAGCAATGGGGGGAAAGAAGAGTGGGTACGCGGGCTTCTTTCACTTGAGTTTTGGAGAGAGCATTGTGGAGCAGCAAAAGGCATAAGGGAAGCGGCGGATTCCCCGGAAAAACGCCTTAAAATAGCGAAGGTTCTTCTGGAGCTTTCCACAAACCGTGATTCCTTGGTAAATGTAAATTCGGGGCAAAAGGCGGCCTACGAATTGATTATCGCCGTGCACGATTGGGAATAAAATCAAAGGGACTAGCGGACGTACCATGATACTTTATCATATCGTCGTTAGTTTGCTTTGGTTTGGCTTGTTTCCGGGGAGAGGTGAGCCGGTTACGCTTTAAGTGAGGAGACAGGTCGAGCTTAGAGAAGTTCCATACCTTCTTGATCGAGTCAATTGCCTTGCTTTTACACTTAATTAAGTCGAGATTGGCTTTGTGGATGCTAATAGTGATCGAAGCTTCCTGCCTGGTATCTGATTGGATGCACTGGCCAGGCTATCTCCTAAGTAGAATAGAATAAGAGAGACTTGCTTGCCCGGCTCTATGTAGGCTCTTTCTGTCCTGGACATCTTGCTTCTTGAATGCCTGTCAATCGGTATTCTATATGATGTGATGTTGCTAGTTCAATCTGCTAGTTAGACTAGTAAGAGAAGCTGCGGTGAATGAATCCTTCTTAGCTAAGGAATGATTGATTCTAATTGGACACCCACCCATTGTCCAGTTCCGGTACGTAGACCACACAAATCCTGCCAGTAACGGTGGGCAGGTTATAGATAGAATACCACTAGCTCAGACTCATCATAAAAGAAAGAACCCAAAGAATCAATCCTTCCAGTTCTGGCATAGTGATAAGGTCTTTCCGTGTCGTGCCATGAGGCTACTTAGTTTCATTACTGCCCATTTCTAGGCTAATCCGATGCATTTCTGCTTATCTTGGGTGGGGTAGGTCAGAACTAAGAGCTATTGAGTGAGTGTCATTCCCTGGAGATGGAATTGGAGTGTCAGTTCCGAGTGAACTTCTTTCTGTCATAAGAGCATCTCGTTCTATTCCTTATGCAAGCAAGTCTGTTGGAGTCTTTCTCCTTTCAAAGGCAGGAAGGACAGATTACTTGATAGCAGCCTTAGCCTAACCTAAACAATAATAAAATAAATAAGGTAGGATTAGCATTTTTAGTAGCATCCCCATTCTGAATAGTTCATGCATGCAGTAAATCTTCTTTTTTATTAGGCGGGAGCATATTCCAACTCATCCGCTAGGTCAGCAAGTGGGAGTTGCCGTCCTAAGGTCTTTGAGTTGCAGTGGTAAGCTAAACCAATCAAGTTTCAGTCTTTGGGCTTCCTTTCTGTTTTTCCTGCTGTATCTCTTTCCCTTCCGTACCTTCTGTTTCTGTTAGAAAGTTGCTTACTTCCTTACCTTCCTTATTTCCCGAAAGCCTAGAAGCAAGAATGATGATTCTTCTTTCCAGGGAATGAAGTGAAGTTACCCTCGGGGTTTTGTTTTATAAGAGGAGAAGGTTTCTGATTCTCCCATAGAAGAGAAGGAGTGCTAGAAGAAATGAATCTATAAAAAAAATCTCAATATCTATGGAATGCATTACTTGACTTCTGACTGAAGACCGAAGATCCAGCTTTCAGTAAAGTCAGCTTTCTAAGCTGATTGGATGTCATGCTTGCATGTGTTAAGCATATAGCCAATTTCTTCTTAGCGTTTAGCTACTGCGTATAAGCTTCAACCTGCTCTTACAAGAGATTTCTTATTGGGCTTAATATTCCTAGCCATGACTTAGGAAAGAGATTCTCCCACCTATCTATATGGTATCGCTGCAAGAGACAGAGCGCAAGACTTATGCTTTTCCAGCAATGGGGGTGTACAATGGAGAGAAAATGAGGAATACGCAAACTGGTGTCAATCGGGAAGCAGCAGCAAGACTGACTTCGCCTAATTCTCTTCTTTCCTAGCATACGCTCTACTGACTTATGCGGCTAACATAACGAGTGTCAGCGGTTAGTAAGATAGGACGGTTTTGGAAAGAAGAGGGAAAGATTGGCAATGGCTTCGTCAAGTGTGACAAGATTGATGCCTTGCTTTAGATTTTCGGGACCTATGATTGGTTACTGGAAGAAAAAGGATAGATTTCTGTTTTCGGGCCGGGAGGGAGGTGACGAAGACAGGGAATAGTAGTGGACAGTCTCGCCCCGCCTTGATAGGAGTTGAGGGTAGCAGACTTTAGAGTATAAGACGGCTTAAGCCCTTTCTAGGCTGACTTTCCGTCCTCTTTCAATGCTTGAGGGAGACAAAAGGAGTTGGCATCGGCTCAGCCCCTTTGGTTCGGTAGTTCGAGATGAGACGCTACGGTCAGGCTCAGTCGATGAACTCGATTCGACAGGCTTGGTTTGTTCGGTATGATTCTTCACTTAGTAGGCCCGGTATGCTTCTTTCTTCGCTCCGGTATGGGCTTCCTTTATATTTCCCAAAAGGAAGTCATAGGCTACAGGTAGCCCTTCCTCAGCAACAAGACGAGAAGCTCAGTCCGGGAAGTAAGAATATAAAAAGCTTAGCGAAAAGGGGCTATAGAGGTCGGTCGATCCGAGGGTTAGGATCAAGGGCAAGGCGTATATAAGGAAAAAATCCCTTATCTTATTGGCACAACATTACGGACATTCTTTTACTTCCTAGCGGAAGGTGCGGTGCGCCAACATTGGCATTGCCCGTAGGTTCGGGCTCGTGGCTGACCTTTCAGGATGGCAAATCCGTGGCATCCTATTTTCTTTCTTCTATTTCCCAATAGATGTTGATTGTATGGCCTATTTCACAATGTCAAAACTAGTTAGACGACTGAACACAATCTTTTGCTGAAAATGAAAGAATTTCCGCACGCCGTTCAAGACTCCTTGATTGGATACTCAGACTTGAGTGCGAAAGGATCTCTCTTCTATTCTATGTAATTTCTTTCTTTAACACACGAGTTCGATGGAAAAGCTGTAAGCGCTTGAATAGTCTTGACAGAAGGTAATGGAGTGTGAAGACATCGGTTGAAACCTTTAGTTTCAAGACTCCGTTTTTTACAATAAAATAGACTTTGTTGGCAGGGAAGGAGACGCTCTTTCTAAGCTTTAGGGACGGATGAGTGAGAGCAGCGGAAGCATTGCTTATCAGAACCCCTACGGGTGAACCCTGTCTGTAGTAATGGCTCACGAACGCGGAATGAATGTTATATTACATCGAATGAATTGAAGTTGCTGAATCAGAACTAAGAATAAGAATTCCTGAATCAAGGAAAGCGGTTAGCACTTCTGATTGGCATCATCCATCCTCTCCCGTTGGTCGAGTGGCTACCTTTGGCTTAATATCAATTGCAGTCCTTTGCTTTGGTAGACTAGGGAGAGGTCTGAAAGCGTGCTTCTCAATTCCCATTTCAAGCTTGGTTCAATAGCTGGAGATAGAAGAAGTTCATTTCCCGGGAGCGGATTAATGACTTGAGCTCTGCTCTAGTGAAGTGAGCAATAGGTATTCGTGAAAGTAAGAAAGAAGGAAAGGGAATAGCATTGGAGTTCGTGGACGGATTTGGGCATCTCCGAACTCCCACTACTGAGAACAAAATCTTCCATATTCCCTC
>Ga0157365_10001227_pt1 | contig 10694 bp, 8 predicted proteins | sample AttsexASBM3_FD_111478 | JGI IMG/M metagenome (GOLD analysis project Ga0157365, IMG submission 111478) | Fungus gardens microbial communities from leaf cutter ant in Ribeirão Preto, State of São Paulo, Brazil - Atta sexdens ASBM3 | ecosystem: Host-associated > Fungi > Mycelium > Unclassified ... | reverse complement strand
CCTGACGAAGATCGACCCGTTTTCCCTTGAGGCTCCTGGTGACGATCTGAGGACACTCAGCCGAACGATTGAATGGAATCTCTTTCGCGAGCACCAGCACCGCAGATATGCCGTGGAGCTGGTCCGGCTTGTGATGGGTGAAACGCCGTATACCCCGTCTCCTGCCGATATCATTCGGAGGCTGATTGATACCCGGCAGGAAATTGATGCGCTTATGCTATCAGCTGGTCAGCAGCGGAAATCCCGTGCAGGTTACTCCTATGAACATCATATTGAAGTTATGCTGCGAGACGGGAATATTCCCTTTGAAAAACAGGTCGTTCTTGAATCAAAGAAGCGACCGGACTTTATCCTGCCCAATCTGACTTTCGTTGACAGCAGACGTATTGAAGCCAGAACCGGTCTAATCCTTAGTGCCAAAACGACCCTGCGTGAGCGGTGGAAACAAGTCGAACGCGAGATGGGGGGACGCCCTCTGTTTCTGACGACAGTTGACGAAAATATAGCTGGCAGTGTTATTGAGGATATGGCCACCATTGGGGTAAGATTAGTAATACCGGAAAGTCTTCTTAAAGCGAAAGAAGCTGAGTATTCAGGTCATGATAACGTATTAGGATTTAGACAGTTTTGTGAGAAATTTATCAAACCACATTTGAATACATGGAAATAATAATGATCTGTTCTAAAGTTATTCAAAAAATATAGATGAGGGATTGACGTGTAGGGTTCGAAAAACCCTCTAGGGCTTGATGTAGTCTGCTGTAGCAGCGATGAGGATGACGGAGAAGAAAGATGCAGCGGTCTTCTCATATCGGGTTGCGACAGCCCGCCACTCCTTGAATCTTGCCCACAGGTTTTCGACCAGATGCCGGTGTCTGTAAGCCCATTTGGGACAGGCGACTTCCGGATCAGTCTTCCTTGGCGGAATGACAGGACGAGATCCCCCGTCCCAGAAAGATTCACGGAATTTGTGTGAAGCATACCCATGGTCACAGAGGACATAGGTCGGTGGGTGCGGCAGGTCGTCGAGCAGGGCATAAGCGGATGGCAGTTCATGTGCCTGGCCGGGTGACAGTGTGAAAGACAGTGCCTTGCCATGTCCATCCGCGGCTACACAGACTTTGGTGCCAAAGCCTCCACGTGAGCGACGAAGCGCTTCACGATCTCTGCGGCGTCCACTGTAGCCCCTTTTTTAGCGGCCCCGGCCGCCTTGTGATGGGCACGGATTATCGTGCCATCGAGAAAAAACATGCCAAGGGCCTGATCCCGGTCTTGACCTTTTCAAAGAGGCGCTGCCACACGCCGAACTTCGACCAGTGAATGAACAGCTGTGCGGCGATCCACCAGGGACCAAACTCATCCGCAGGTTCTTCGGCGGGGTCTTGCCCTTCGGACGCACTACCTCGATCAAAGTCTCCCAGACGGACCAAGCGGTATCGGAAAAGACAGAGTGCATCATCTCATCATAAACACCTATGCAGTCCGTTCTGTCATTCAAGATCTAACAGGCCCTAGTTTTTAAACCCAGTATTACAGTATGGGTGAGAAAGCTGACCGTTCTCATCGTCACCATCGCCGCCGTCTTCCTTGCGTGTGATATGGTCGTAAGAAACGGATATCGAAGGCTCAAGCAGTCCTTCACAAATTGGGCATTTCATGGCGGATATCAGCGCCTGACGAATCATAATGGACGACTTGCCCGTATTGGTGAAACTTTTACCTTCTACTTTTTCTCGCAGATCTACAATACTGCCTTTAAGTTTGGCGGCATTAGCAACTCCATCTATGGTTGCTTGGTCAGCATTCGCGATAAGATAATCGAATATATCGGCCACGCGCTCAATGCGAGCTCTACTGCTGATCTGCTGTAGGATTTGTGTCAACAGCGCTTTGTTAGAGATAAGAAAATCTTCAATTTTGGCACGGGACCGAGTGAATTCTTTGAAAAAGTTACTGTTGTTATTAAGCAGCTTGCCTTTCAGAAGATAGGTGATGCCGAGGAATAAATCAGGTAAATATTTTCCTCGATCTGAATAAAAGTAGACTGCCGGATGTAGTCCTAAGCTGCTCCCATCATTGCCGGAAATTCTGTTAAGCGTGTTTAAGGCATTTTTTAGTGTTGTGACTGTCATGGTGCCGTCGCTGTCGTTATCAGTATCTTCGAGCTTCGGTCTCCGGTTCGTTTGAGTGCCGTTGGTGATCGACAGTAATCTTATAAGAAGAGACAGTGCGTCTAGCGTGGAAGCGGAACCACCAAGCGGGAGTTGAAGCGTTCTAATCGGAGTGCTAATTTCAGGTTGGAATAGTAGAAAATTCGCTTGCGACGCAAAATGTTCAATATTTTGGCGGATTTCTTCGTTAAATTTGGACCAATATTTATGGCCTGTGGCTGCTCGAACAATTGATCTAGCAGCAATAGCTGGAGCACGGTTTCTATTTCGGAGTAAAGATTCTTCGGTCTTGTCGAGTGGAGTTCCCTGAGTATTAATTTTAAAAAATGATGCTTCGGCAACATCTGCGTCCCCCGTTACCCACTGCAGCTCCAGCTGACGGGAGCCAAGGTGCTTGAGGCGTTTGTTTGTCTTTGCGTCGTATTCCACATCTGGATTGGCAGCGCGCGCCGCCAACTTGTCTTTCAACGACCGATAACTGCCGACCCCGCGCTCCACAGCCTTGCGCATCGCTTTGGCCGCCTTCTTCTGCTCATCTGGGATCTCGCCTCCAAAAAATGCAATTGACACAGGCCCATCACCGTAATCATCCTCGATCCAAGCCCGCAATGTGCTTAGACGATGAGCACCGTCGATCGCAAAAATGAATCCCTCGTCTGATTGCCAAAGAATGACGGATGGCACCAAGTCACCATCGATAAAACTCTGCAGAAAGACGTGTGCTTGGTTTACGCTCCACTGGTTAGTTTCTCGCTGAAAGTCTGGTTTGCGTAAGGAGAGGACAAAATTTGAGTCACTTCTCAGGTTTTCAAATGTAATAGAAGATGCCGCTTTCGCACTGGCAGAATTATCCGTAGATTTCGTAGATCCTTTTTGCCAGAAATCTGCGCGCCGTATCATCGCGTCGAGAACAAGTCGATTTGCCATATTAATATTTCTTCCTATATTTCATCTTTAAGAAATTTATATTATGTGATTACACGATATATTATCTATTTCCATACCTTTGCGTATAACTCAGTCTGTCGCGGGAATATAGCAAATATTTCTGAATATTGGAAACCGCATCAGTATGTCTGTTTTGCGGATAGCCTCAGTGAGTATAACAAGACGCTATTTCTGACAGTCAGACTTAAGATACATCCTCTGTTTGATTCAATCCGCTCAGAAAAATCCCTAGCCTTACACCATCTACAATTGTCCTAAATGGTCTATAGTCAGATTGAGACAGGCCGGAGCCACGGTTTATTAAGGGCTGCATGGTGGTTTTCCCGTGAGGGTTCAAATGGGACAGCGCGCAGTCATCTATTGCCGGGTTTCCACGGCTGAGCAGTCATGCGTGCGCCAGAAAGACGAGCTGAAGCGGTTTGCCGAACGCGCGGGCTATGAAGTGTCTGGCATCTGGAGAGATCGAAGAACCGTCAATTGATGTGCTTGGCCCGTGATTTTTGGGTTTTGGCGATTTGATTGACGGTTCTTTGGGGCGTTTTCTGTTTGCGTTTTGAGCAGATTGAGTGCTGCCATCCCGCTGGATGATTACGCGCTCGCGCTGATCCGCTCCAAGAAGAGAAAGCGGCGCATGTTGTAGATGATATTGGCCAGTCCGATCCTCATGGTGGCCAGGGTGATACAGACAGTTCGGACGAACAGACCCATTTGCGATTTCTGGATTCGTTCGGACAGATTTGCGGGTTGAATAAGCTATTGCCCGGTGTTGCTATGCCGCCAATTTCTCGTTGTTTCTGACCGACACCGTTGCCGGGGTTAACCCCGGCAACGGTGTCGGAGCAAACCCATGATACGCCTCATCGGGCGTGCGTCCAGCGAGAGCCGAATGCGGACGCCGCGAATTATAATGACCAATCCATTTTGCAAGGCCGGCACGAAGTTCCGAGCCGGTCTCGAAAGCGTGGAGATACACGCATTCATATTTCAATGACCGCCAGAGCCTTTCGATGAAGACATTGTCCATCCAGCGGCCGCGCCCGTCCATGCTGATGCGGATCTGCCGTTCTTGCAGCACGTCGGTGAAGCGCGGCGTGGTGAATTGGCTGCCTTGATCCGTGTTGAAAATCTCCGGCGTCCCGTGGCGGGCCAACGCCTCCTTCAGGGCCTCGACGCAAAAGTCTGTATCCATGGTATTGGACAGGCGCCAGGCCAGAACCTTGCGCGTCGTCCAGTCCATGATCGCCGTCAGATACAGAAAACCCCGGCGCATCGGAATGTAGGTGATATCCGAACACCAGACCTGGTTGGGCCGGTCGATCGTCAGGTCCCGCAGGAGATAGGGATATGTGCGATGCTCCGGGTGAGGCACCCTCGTCCTGGGCTTCTGATAAATCGCAACCAGCCCCATCCTGGCCATTAGCCGTCCGATCCGTTTGCGGCCAACCTCATGGCCCAGACGGCGAAGGTGCCGCGCCATCTGCCGGGCGCCATAATACGGCGTTTCCATGAACTGCTCGTCGATCAGCCGCATCAGCATCAGGTTGAACGCGTTTTCAGGCGCAGGCTGATAATATACCCCCGATCGGTTGAGCCTCAGCAGGGCACATTGCCGGACGATCGACAGGCGGGGACGGTGCGGGTCGATCATTTGCCGCCTCTGGTCACGCCCAAGCGAACAGAGGCATCCCGCAAAAAATCCCGTTCCACCAGAAGCTGGCCGATCTTCGCGTGAAGCTTCTCGACCTCGACCTCGGCCGCGCTCGTCGCAGGCTCCGCAACGGCCTTGCCCGAAAAGGTCGCCGCCATGCCCTCGATCGCCTGACGCTTCCACTGGGCAATCATCGTCTGATGCACACCGTGCTTCGACGCCAGTTCCGATAACGTCTGCTCGCCACGGATCGCCTCAAGAGCCACACGAGACTTGAACTCACCCGAATATCGTTTCCTCGTAACCTTGCCCATCAGTCCCTGTCCTTATCCAGGCCGGGGATAGCTTATCACCCTGTCCGATTTTCCGGGGCCAGCTCTGATCGCCAAGTCCGCTCAGACGGGTAATACGCTATTCAACGTCATGTCATCCATCTCTCATCACAAGATGAGAGATGGAATCATAGGAGGCTTCTTTAAAACCAAGGGGTTTTTCGAACCATCCAGATCATGGCTTTTTTCTAGGAGGAGACGATACCACTAAGCTGCCTCGCTCCACGGCCATGTTAAGGACATCAGATGTTCCTCCCCTAGAAAGACAAGAGCTAATTTTAAGTACATTTTCAGCTCTACTTGATCCTAAATATATATTAGAAATAAAGCTTCGTCTACTACCATCGTCAGAATACTGAGGTGCTTCGGAGCTATCAACGTGTATTAAAAATACTGTATCAAATTGCAAACCTGCCACATATTCCGGCATACTAAAGACAAATCTTTTCCCAGCATGCCTCAATTCCGAGGAAGGATCACGGTCAACAATCGGTACGTATCTACCAGAAAATTCCATTTTTGCGGATACTAGATATTTATCGAACATCTCTTCGCTAGCGCATAATACCGCAACTCTACGTCCCCCGCCCTCGATAGAACGAGCAGTCTGTATAGCCTCGGAAAATACTGTTGAAAATAATTCCTTTTCATTTGTAAAAGCAGTAAGTTCGGGCTTTATGCCATTATCTAATTCCGCTTCTCCCGAATAGGCATCCCATTCCCCTGGAATATCTATAGCTGGAAAACTTGCGTCTAAATCTGCAAGAAATTCAGAAATTTGGGGGGTGTACCGAAACACACGTTTCAAATTTACTAAATCAGATCCCTGTAGTCCTGTCGATGCTGAGAATAAATTTTGACTATCTCCTCCATAATTAGCAAAAGTATCCCTAGGACTTTGCTTAAGGTCATAGGCCATAAAAATAGCAGGACGCTTCCGCACTCCTTGTTCATCGGTTGTGCTTCTAATTAACTTGTGCAGAGTTTGTCGTTCAATCGAAGTAAACAAATGAAGTTCATCAACAAACAAAACATCATATCCATCTCGTTCTCTAATCCGATCCCAACGATTAGAGTCTAGAAAAGAATTAAAATCTCCAATCATTTGATCAACACTCAAGGTGTTCATTTCACCCAAAAGTTTACGATAACGTCTGTGAATGTCTAGAATAAATCTTCGGTCAATTTCTTCAGGTAAAGACATCAACCATGTAGGACGTTTTGATACACCTTTAGCGTATTTTTCGCCCTTTTCTTCACCAGATCTAATTCCACCAGAGTCTAAAACACTGGCAAATTCATTCATTACCTCAGATATAAATAAATTATTTTCTCCTTTGATAACTGAAGAAATTTTTTCTTTTATGTGTTTTGAAATATTCTGAAAGCTAGATTTTGCTATATTCGAAGATTCTATTTCGTTTATAACTGAATGTATTAATTCTGCTTGTAGTTTTCTACCTTCTCGCCCATCCAAAGACAAAGGAACAAGCTGATCCAATTCGAAATTAAGATTCTTGTGTGAAAGGTCGTAAAGCGTACGAACTTCAAGCTTTACGTATTTCCCCCCTCCATAGAATATACCTGTGCTATCAAGACTTTCTCCAATAGAATTAATAAGATCTACAGATGCAGAACTGTGAGTAAGAAATCCAATTTTCAATACTTTACAGTTGTTTTCAGATTGTATTGCATCCCTTAAAAATTTAATAACAAGAGATAATGTCTTACCGGTACCTGCGGCACCCCTTAATCTAACAGGACCATCATGTGGTTTATCAACGAAATTTCTCTGCTCGTCTGTTAACTTAGACTGATACCATTGGTCCAGAGACGCTCCTTGAATAAAACCTTGTGGAAGCCTACGACTAAGGATAATGCCAGCAGAGGTAGTAATCTGTTTCTGAGATACGACAGGTTGGAGAATTGCTTCAATAAGTAACTCTTTAGCTTTATCATAAATTTCTATATTTTTATTTATATTTTTAAATAAAACTGTTTCTTCCATTAAAGAAAAAACATATAAATCCTTATTAGAACGTGGCCTCATATCAAAATGTAGACGACGTTTCCAATTAATACCTCTTGGCATGGCCTGAATTGAGAAAATACTTCCTTCAGTATGTTTTCTCCAAGAAACTGGTATATTTACACTATCAGTGTAAATTGATCTTCCAACAGTTATAATTCTATCAAGAATTGAAGTGCATGAATCTTTTTCAGAAAAAGGACCATTTTTTTCTAGGTTTATGACAATAATAGAACAATTATCATCATCAATATCCGAATCTAATAGATATATTATATCCTCTACAACAACCCGCTTAATTTTTGGGTCTTGATCTGGAGCCCAAAAATTTTCAAACCATTCCTCTGAAATAGCAAACTGAGATAATTTAAAAAGAACTATCTTAGTTAGAACAAGCGCTTTCAATTTTCTTCTCCTACCAATTGGAAAATCAGATCATCTACTGCCAAAGATTCTAGTGAGGTTATTTCATCGGAAAGGCCAACTCTAGAATATTGGTAAGCAAATAACTGAAGAAGTTTAAATCTATATACATCTGTAAGTCGAGAAACTCTTACGGCAGTTTCTGTATTACCTCCGCTATGTGCTCGTTGTTCACTTGTAGAGATAAAAAATTCTGTTTCAGGAATTGTATATATTCTTCTCATCCTTACAACGAAACCAACTCCTTGATTATCTAAAATTTCATTAATAAAAAAATGCCCCTCCCCCATACTTTTTTTTGCGTTTGTTATATTGTTTCTAGCATATTTAGTTGGGTCAGGATCATTTTTACATAACATTTTAAAACATTTGTTTGGATTGGATTTATATTTAAGGCATATGTATAGTTTATCTATTTCTTTTCGTACCTGATCTTTAACTTTTTTTTGCTTAAATTCTATATTATTTGAAAGTTGCTCTAGAACCGTTTCTGGACCTTCCCTTTCCAACCAATCATAAAGAAGCTCATTGTCATCACTATTACCATTAGTAATATTCAATATATTATTAGTTGAATTCTTAATAACTTCATCAATATGTCCAGAAACCCAGAATTTTTCTAAAAATTCACGAAATGGGTACATTGGCACAAAGGCAATAACTCCATCGGTTTTACTGTGTTCTAAATCGCAGTCAGCATTTATTACAATACCTAAAGGAGGGCCCTCTGTTCCTTCTGGCCATTCGAATTTGATTATATCCCCTTGCCGTCTGGAGTCTTCCTGAGGAACTCGTTCTGTTTCTCGAAAAATATTCATAATTTTCCTTCGACACTGCCAATTATAAAATATTCTCTTATCATACTAAGAAAATGTAAATTTCAAATATCATGCTCGGATATCTCAAAAACTGATAGCGTGTCACAACACGCTATGATAGACGCCCGAATATCTTCTTCATTCAGAACTGAGAGAACAGGATCGAAATCTAGGGTCTGGTAGGCCTTAACGTAATCTGCTGTAGCAGTGACGAGGATGACGGGAGAAGATACCCTGTTTCAGATATATTCACGGAATTTGCGCGAGGCATATCCGCAATCGCAGACGACATAGGTCAGTGGGCATGGCAGATCATGTGCCTGGCCGAACGACAGAGTGAAAAAGACAGACAGTGCCCTGCCATGTCCATCCGTGGTTACGCAGACTTTGGTGCCAGATCCTCCACGTGAGCGGCCAAGCGTCTCACGATCCTCTCGCACGGACTTCCTCGATCAGAGGCTCCCATACAAACCAGACCTGATCAGAAAAGAAAAACTGCGTCATACTCATCACAAACAGCTATGCAGTCCGTTCTGTTTTGCAAGGCCTAACAAGCCCTAGATGGGTCAACGCTACCAACTTCGCTGATTTGGACCGTGATTGTGCGATTAAAATTATCGACGCTATTGAACAGACGATGAAATTTGATGACACCAAGTTCGAATGGGACGCTATGCGTACCCTGATCGACTATTATTCCGACGTCCGCGAAGGGGGGGGATGGCAACCTAGTTGTACTAGATGTTTGGTCCCGTGGTTTGATGATGAATCTCTCTGGCTCTGAAGTCCATATTTTGCAGACATATTTTTAAGGTGTGAGGCCACGGAGGGTCTTGAGCCTTCGCCCGTAGTTATAGGCTGCCATGAAATCGCTAAGGTGTGTCCTTAACTGCTCGTGGCTGTCGTAATGGAAGCGCTTGATGGTTGCTTCCTTGATCGTCCGGTTCATCAGTTCAACCTGACCGTTCGTCCAGGGATGATGGGGTTTCGTCAGACGATGTTCGATCCCGTGAGCTTCGCAGATCATGTCGAAGCGCATTGGACGCGACCAGGCCGTACTGCGGTTGCGGGGCTCTTCAGCGAACTGGATGCCGTTATCGGTCAGAATGGTACGAACCCGATAAGGAATGACGCTCAGGAGATGTTCGAGGAATTCCCAGGCTGTCTGCCGATCGGCTTTCCCGACGAGTTGTGTGACAGCGAATTTGCTGGTTCGCGCGATAGCAACGAAGAGGTGCAGCCTACCCTCAGCAGTCTGGACTTCCGCTATGTCGAGATGAAAAAACCCGATCGGGTAGCGTTTGAAACGCTGGGGTCTGGGTTTGTCTCCCTCCATGTCTGGCAGTCATGAGATCTCGTGACGCTAGAAAGGAGCGATGCAGGGGAGAGCGTGTTAGATGGGGAATGCTGGCCCGCAGGGCATAAAGGCAGTCATCCAGCGGCAGCAACGTATGCCGGCGAAAGGCCACGATCATCGCTTCGTCCGTCTCGGAAAGGACCGTGGAGCGCGGCTCTTTAGGGCCTGTCTTCTGATCTTCGACAGTCTGACGCTTGCGCCATTTCGCAACTGTTTTCGGGTTGGTCCCAAACGCCTCGCTCAGCGCTGCGAGCGAAGCCCGCGATCACTGAGTGCTGCTCACACGGCGTGCGTGCTCGTGGCGCTCCCATGACATATCTGTCCCATAAGGCTTCCTTCCACTCACGTGAAAATATCATACCATCAAATCCCAAGACTAAATACCTAGTGATCCGGACGCTGAACAATCTCTCAGACGAGAGTACAGAATATCTGATCAACGACCACCTTTCCTTCATACGCTTTCTAGGACCGGGCCTGTCGGATCGTGTACCTGATGCCAAACGGTCTGCCTGTTTCGTGAACGTCTGACTCAGGCGAAAGACTGTTCAACCGATTTGATACCATACTGCGAACGCAGGTTATCTGCCGATGTCAGGTCAGATCTGGACGCAATACTGATGGCAATGCCGAAGCAGCGAAATACCAACGCTGAGAAGGCGGATCTGCAGACAGGACAATGGGACCATACCCGCAACAGATCCTGCCATTCCGTTCTTTTGATGTTTTACCTTGATCAATTTCAGTGGGTGGTGAGCATGCCAGGCCTCATAGGATAGCTTTGATGGCTTGTTCTGACAGTTTTTTTGGAGCCACCTTGCATAGCAGGCTGTTACACTATTACATATAGTGTAACAGCCTGCTCCTTCCGGTCCCGGGCCTGGGGACACTGCTCCTCCCCGCCTCGGTCTCACGATCGGCGGAAAATCCCTGAAAATCCGCATCCCTGGAGAAAAATCCCCTGACGG
>Ga0157365_10001226_pt1 | contig 10713 bp, 18 predicted proteins | sample AttsexASBM3_FD_111478 | JGI IMG/M metagenome (GOLD analysis project Ga0157365, IMG submission 111478) | Fungus gardens microbial communities from leaf cutter ant in Ribeirão Preto, State of São Paulo, Brazil - Atta sexdens ASBM3 | ecosystem: Host-associated > Fungi > Mycelium > Unclassified ... | reverse complement strand
TGCTGCGAGACTGCGATGTGTTTTTTCTGGACTTTTGTGGGATGAGACTGGGGACTGGAATGGGACGAGAGCTGACCTGCTGTGTGGCTGCGAGACATCATAGAATTCCAGTCTGCGAGATGTTTTCGGTCCTCTGCAGACGGCTTGGGAGGGAGAAAGACTGGCCGTGTTTTGCTGGTGGGAGTCATCCCTCTTATTTCATCGCTCCTCCTCCTCCGTGTTTATTTCATCTTATTTCATCGCTCCTCCTCCTCATCGCCATGATCGCTGAGCTCCTCCTCCTCCTCGCCGGCCACAACTCCTCCCTCTTCCTCGACGACGCCTCTCTCAATCCCGCCTTTGCTTCTCTCCTCCACCCAGGCGAGCAGCATGCCGTGTCATCCATCGCTCAAGTCGCTTTCCGCTACACACACATCACCGCAGCGTGCACAAGACTCTCCCAGTCATCCTCTCGCTACATCTGTGCCCTCTGCTCTTGCCTCCGCCTCATCCTTGCAGACGAGTACCACGCCCACGTTGTCCAGACAGAGGCTCACATCCTCAGCCGTGACCCTGCCCTCCTCGCCACTCCCCCTTTCGTCCACCTCGCCTCCATACGCGCCCTCTTCTCCCAGTGGGACGCTCCTTTTGCTGCTCTCGTCCACCTCCTCGACCTCCTCGAGGCCCAGAATCATTGGAACCCAGGCCCCCTCATCGACCTCTTGCTCTCACGTTCCCGCACCGGCGTCCATCGCATCGCAACCATCTTTGACCGCTTGTCCTCCGCCGTACAACGCGTCTGGAGATCTCAAATAGCCGCCTTTATCCTCCACGGCTCCATATCCCCCCAAGACCCCCTTGCCTCCCAGTCATATACTCTCCTCGACGGCTCCATCCCCTCCTGCATCTCCTCACAGTCTCGAGATTCCATCCAGTATCTTGGCAGAGCCGTCGCCACCGTCAAGGCCGCAAAATGGCAAAAGCAGCTTCCCACTGCAATCGCCTCCCACCACACCCTCATCCTCGACTCCGTTCTCCCCCAGAACCAGCACGCCTTTGACCGTGTCATTGCACAGATACGCTTCAACGTCAGTGAATGGCTCTGGAGGAACGTCCTCACTCGCAAAGACATCGACGACGCCGTCAATTCCTTGTACGTCCTCCCTTACTCCTCATCGCCATCCCTCAATCCCCTTTCCAAAGGGGTGACTATTTCTTGCTCAGAAACGGAGAATTCTCCCTCTCCCTTATTCGCGAAATTGACAGACTCAAACTTTCCCGCCTCACCATGCGGTCCCCTTCAGTATCCATCATCAGAGATCAGGACCTTAACCTTGCCCTTCTCCGTGCATCTCTCGGCACCTCTGCCCAGCAAGATCCTGCTCTATCTCGTCTTTGCTTTTCTCTCCCTTCGGGTCCATTGCGTCCCCATCTACCTTCACTCCCCTCATCTCCCTCACATCCTTTTCACTCACACCTCCTCGGAACTCCCTTGCTCCTGTCCTACTCCGTCTCTTGGCCCCTCGACCTCTTCCTCGATCCATCAGATCTAACTACATACTCCACTCTCTTCAGTTTCTTATCCGCCCTGCGCAAAACACACACCCGTATACACACATGCTGGACCTCTTTATCCAACGCTCAACGCGCACGCAGGCGATGGACCGGTCTAGGGGAAGGTGGCACAATCGAAGATCTTGAAGCAAGGAGAAACCTGCTCAGATGCGGCTGGGGTATCGTTCGTGACATGGGATGGTTCTTGGACACCCTCCTTGGTTACATCATGACCGATGTCATCGACCTCGAGTTTCGCAAGCTCAAAGAAACTCTTGCAAAAGGCATCGACGCCCCAACTCAACATGTACCTGGCAGTGATGATTACCTCGATTTTACATCACTTCGCACCATTCATGCTGCATATCTGGACAGACTTTTGCATGGCTGTTTACTGAACAACTCATCAATGATGTCAATCGTCCACTCTATCTTGGAGTCGTGTGAACAGTTTGTGGCTCAGGTCGAAAGATGGGGCGGGGATGTTCTTCCTGCTCTTTTATTCGAGGGTAGTTTGGGGAGCGGAAGTGACCAAGTCGGGATGTTGGTCCAGGAGCGATGGCAGGTCGTATCAAAATTGAACAAGGTACAGAACAGTTTATCTTTCTTCCAATGCTGTTCTTATTTTACTTCTAGACCCTGCACCACCATCTGGTGTCGTTTTACGAACAACTAACAGTATCGACTTCTCAGAAACCCTTTTCGGTGGGAGTAGATACATCCAAATCGATTCTGATGAATGCAAGTATCACCAGTCAAACGCTTACTCAAGGTCCGCCAAAGAACGTTGCAAATGCAGAGGCAGAAGCTCGAAGGCACGTTGAAAGGTTGTTGTTGAGGTTAGATTTCAATGGCGGGTTCTCTACGCCAAAGACAGCCCCCATTTGTGAAGGAGATGCAGAAATTCTTGCAGAGGGAGGAATAGTGTAACTGTACGATAAGATAAGATTCATCAACACCGCCACTGCGGTGAGCCAGCGCTCAGAAATTATTTCGGCTGTTTTCGGCGTCCAACTTGTCCCACAGTTTTTATTAGCCGTTCACACGACGCGTCATTATGTGGACAGCGAACACCCTCAGAGTGATCCCAAAGGTGAAATACATATTCGTCGTTCGCACCCTCTTTTTTTTTTTTTTATCGTTGTTGCGATTTGAATCAGTGGCCGATAACAAGTATGGCTGTTCGACCAAACAATGTTTTCATATCTCGTCTTCATCAACAGATCCGTCTCCTTTCTTCTCCTTCTACTACCATGACTTCCCGTCAGTATCCTCTCCTTTCTTCGTTCTCTTTCTCTGTGATCGACTATTTTTCATATAGAGTACACCTCCCGCCTCATCGGTGCTCCCAACACGCTTGGTAATTTTTTTTGAAAGAAAAACCTGCTGCTGCCTTTCTCGACTGACAACGGAGAATACAGAACATCGTGTTTTCATCGAGCAAAACGGATCGGTCGTTTCCCCCTGGCACGATATTCCCCTTTTCGCTGATCAGCCTAATGGGATTTTCAACATGATCGTTGAAGTTCCTCGTTGGACCAATGCCAAGCTCGAAATTTCGAAAGAAGAGTCGTTCAACCCTATCAGACAGGATATCAAGAAAGGTCGTTTGCGTTATGTCAGGAACTGTTTCCCTCATCATGGTTACATATGGAACTATGGTGCTCTCCCTCAGGTAGCGTGACAACCCACTTCCAGAGTAGTTCACACCCACACACACGCATTAAACAGACATGGGAAGACCCCACCCAATCTCATGTCGAGACCAAAGCCAAAGGCGACAACGACCCGCTCGACGTCTGCGAGATCGGTGAACAGATCGGCTACGCAGGTCAAGTCAAACAAGTCAAAGTACTCGGTATCATGGCTCTCCTCGATGAAGGCGAAACGGATTGGAAAGTCATCGTCGTGGACGTGACCGATCCGCTCGCTTCTAAACTCAACGATGTAGAAGATGTAGAGAGGCATTTGCCGGGTTTGATTCGTGCGACTAATGAATGGTTCAGGTAACAAGCACGAATGAAATTATTTGAGAGAAATGTTGATGGTTTTTTTGAATTTAGGATTTACAAGATTCCAGATGGAAAGCCAGAGAACACGTTTGCGTTCTCTGGTGAAGCCAAGAACAAGAAATATGCTACTGAGATTATTCATGAATGCCACGAGGCATGGCGTCGGTTGATCACGAGTGAGACGCCTAAACAAACTCCTTCTTACGATCTCTCTATGTAAGTCCCCCCCCCGTGCACATACACACCCCACTTATCTCTTCTAGTCGCAACATCACCATTGCCAACTCTCCTGGATTTATCAGGAGGGACGACCCCAGTTATACCAGTTTACCTGCTGATTCTAGGAAACCCCCTGTGCCTGTCGATCCTTCTGGTGAGCCAGAATTCTCCCTTAAGAAAAACAATCTTGCTATCGTCTCATATGAACTATCCAGTCTCGAAATGGTTCTATATCTCTTCCGCTCAGGTTTAGTGACTTCTAAACTCAGCTGTCGCAAAAAATATATATTATTTTGTTCGCCCAGGTAGCGTGATTGATGAACTGTTACATTTCAAATATGAAATTATACTATATCATTGCAAAGCAGAAAGCAAAAAAAAAAGATGATGAAAATGCGCATCTTAATGAGATCTTTCGTCCCACTCCGGTGAGAGTGGTGGATATCGACAATATTGGTCAGAGATAGACGCGACAGTCCATGTACCTATCAAAGTAGACACTTGAACATTCATCGAAGAGGAAGGAAGAAAAAAAAACGAACCTTCTAATGCGGAGAAAACGGAATAATCAGTAGTCGCAACTCGGGAGACAGTGTGCGTTTCCAGGACTTTGCCCGGTTTGCCCCCTTTCTTGAGCGTCAACTCTGAACGCTGGTACGTGAAAGCAAAAGGAGGCTGTCCAACGAGATTGAACACAATTTCAGCTTGGTCACCTGCAAAAGAGAGAGAAAGGCATGAGAGAGAGATACACAACTACCCATGAGATCATGACAACAAACCTTCATGAATATCTTGAATCACACGCTTTCCTTGACCGACTTTGGCTGAAGGTAGTGGATGGATCGTGTACCGAATATCCGTCACCGTCGCTTTGCACGACTTTTGTTGATGGGAAATGGAGCTAATGATGAGTTCTCCAGGTTGGAGTTGAGATAACGAAAATGGTGAGGTCTTGACTTCCTGAGAATACTTTCGGTTGCCTATACGATACCTATTCTCAAACGAGTTAACAGAGTTCCCACCAATTATTCAAGTGACATACCCAACGGTCCAAGGAGGAAGGCCTTCGAGCTGGAACTGCACTGTATCACCAGCACAGATATCAGATCTCTTGTCGAAGGGAATAATCGCCGCTGTCTCAGCAACATCGACCCATATCGTGTTGAGCATAGAATTGAACGCCGACTGTTCACAATGAGAAGAATCCACAACGGATTCAATCGTCACAAGGTATGAACCAATGGATTCAAAGCGGTATGATGGTATAGAAAGTCGCCAAATATGCTTATGAACTTTGATTACTTCGGTCACGACCTCACTGGCAGCAATATCTTTGATGCTGAGCGTGAGCGTGAACGGTGGTGTACCCTCAAAAATGATGATACCATCACTTGAAGAAGGATCTAGAGGCGTGAAGGTATCGTTTTGACAGTAGGTCATCCTATTGCGGCTCTTGAACCAGACGGAGGGCCGTCGCATAACTTCCTGTTCAAAGACCAATCGTTGAGAACGAGGAATGATACCTGTCCCGGGCTGCTTGAGAGGATAGGCAGAATCACCCATCCGCTTCACTTCATAGTACATACGTCCAATGGTGGAAGTCTGAAGTTGAAACCTTGTGCGCGGTTGTATGCTATTAAATGTAGGTTGGTCAATAAGCTTCGTGCCTCCAGCTTCGCTGTCTCGAGCAATGTTGTATATGATTTGGAAAGGCGGACGGCCAGTTAAGTCAAGGTCAACGTGGTCACTGGCACCCTCGCAAATTGGCGGAAGAATGTGAGAACGATTATCAGGATGGTAATGGGCAATAGTTGACGATGACAACTTGGCAGAAGGACGAGGTATCCAATCGACATGGTAGGTCACCTGCCCAGAAATAACAGATCCTGGACAGAGAGCGTCGTCGATACCGATGATTTCGTATGTCCCTTGGTCAGTCACTCTCAAGTTATCATTTGCGGAATAGAGTGTTGCTCTAAAGATTTTTTCCTCGTGACCCTTTAAGCGGTATCTCAAACGCCAAGGCTAAAGATATGAGAGAGAGTAGTAGATTAACGAGCTCAAACTACGCACCCCATCTCCCGTAAGCCGCAGAGGAAGGCTGGCCTTTTCACCTTCTGTGATGGTGACGTGACGTTGCTCGACTTTTCCGTAGAACTGAGCAGTAGGCTGTTGCCACCAAGTTAAGCGATTGAGTTACCAGCAAACGTGAGATCATACCCATGTTCGTTTGACGTAAACAACGATACCCGAAACGCTGACTGGCCGTTTGCAATAACTATCTTCAGCACTGACTGTACAGAAAAATGAGCATTATTTTCTCAAAATTAAAGTAAGGGCACATACCTAAATTGATTTCGAAAGAGCCACTTGTCTTTCGAAGGTCCTCAGGGATGGGTATCTGAACACGGTGTCGAGAGTCTTTAACACCAGAAACATGGAAACTGTCTGAGCCCTTGGGCCCGATAATCTGAAATTCAACATTCCACGGTCCGGTTCCCTGAGATCAACCTCTGAGTATTGCATATGTAAGTATGGATGGATGATGTGCTTACTTTGAGCTCAAGATCAACAGGAACGGTATCTCCTGCACAACTGCTTATAGTCTTCTTTGACGCAGACCCTGCAAATTCAACCGAGACAAGTGGATGGACAACTTGATCGATAATAGGTCCATCCAGTTCGACTTTGGCATAGTTCGAGTCACTGATCGAAATGAAGGTAAAGATGTAATGGCCACTTTTGTCGGGTTGCATTGTCAACTCTCCGCGCGAGTGAGAGAAAACCATGGAGCGCTCCAGGGGTGGCTGGTCATCGCGCTGTTCTGTGTAGTAGACACGGAATGGCGCTTGCCCGTGAAGAACTAAAGACGCGGATACACCGGTGTCTCCAGAACTGAGAGATACATGAATAATGGCACAACTCTAGGATCAACACACTCACCATTCGTGGATTCGTTTCCATTCAATGTGGGCAGAAGGTTTCGGCTGTTCAACAACTAGACATACATCAGGGGCAAGTACGTCTCCGTGACAATACTGTAGTATAGTAAGTTCTCTTGAACCAACACACGCCTGGGGTACGTACCTTCCCCTTTATGCCAGTAACGATGTACTCCCCAGGAGCATTTGCTCTAACTGTAAGATTCTTCTTCTCACCTGGAGTTTTCAAAACCTCCTTCCAAGGCTTTATATTTGAGTACATGTTCGATCCACCGATCGACTCCTGGGGCGGCTTATAACGGATAGCAACCTCCCAAGGTGCATCAAACTTGTCCAAATCCTTTGTCGTAAGCTCCAAGTCAGAATATGACCCGATAAGTAAGGGTTTGGGATTCTGAAGATTGCAGCTCTTGAAAGAAACCACAGGGCGACCTAGAACCACGAAGGATCTAGTCGTCTTGGTCTTGCTGACTACATCAAGTCTCCCAGCAGCTGGATCAGCACCAACGGACACCGAGTTACCCTGACCATCAACAATCTCTTCAAGCACATACAAGTGCGTCCCGGGCTCATTGAGGGAAATCGAAAGAGGTATCTCGACAGTTTGAGGTTCGAAATTCCTCCTCGCCAATTGCAACCCCTTGCGATCCTCCTCTGACAAACTCAAGCGATAATCCCCTTCAATGCCCTCCACCAGATATTGATCTCTCTTTCCGTTGATAGTCTTCAGCCAACGCAGACTGAGTGGGGGAGTTCCCATGACGCTAATCAAGAGATCCAGATTGTTATCTTGACCTGAACACCATACAGAATCCCTATCCGTTTGTTTTCTCGCATCCACGAATGCCACCTGAGGGCAAGGGACAACTACCACCTCCGAGGGCTGTATTACGCGTGCCTCATTGTGGGCTATGTCCCAGACTTGCTCAAGTCGAAAAATTCCGGGCTTTGAGATACGAATGTAAACAAGAGATTGAGACTTTTGCAATGTTGGAAGACCCGTTTTTGGGCTAATTTCGTCATCGTCGTCATCATCATATTCATCATCTTCTTTTTCCTCTTCTTTAGGATGTGGCTGAGGCGAGAGAGCGGACGTCAACTGCAAAAAGTCCTGTAGATTTTTTTCAAGATCTTTTGCAGTGACATTGACGAAGTCCTTGTCTGTAGGTGCGTTTAGAGGGCTAACAGAGTATTTGAGACCAGCAGTATTAGTATTGTTCAGAAGCACTGGGAGAAGCATGTAGCTTGACAAGTGGGAGAGACAATACTTTTCGGCATCGGGATTCAAGTGCGCAGTGCTTATCGGTGACATACGAACTGTGTGTTGACCAGAGAGATGTTGTTCTTGATCATCGCCAGAGCTCTGAATAAGTCCAAAGCTCAAAAGAGCGGGGACATTGACGAAGGAGAAGTATTTTGAGTTGGAAGCGATTTCAAGCGTCCCTAGATGATATAAGACAGAGTAGATACAAATAAATAATAAGGAATTGTACCAGGCGGTCCACTCTGTGAGGCTCTGAAACTCTTGGAAAACCCCACGTTGAGACTGATGCCACCGAACAGGAGACCGTCAAGAAAGATGGAAAAAAAGAGAAAAAGAGCAAGTGTTGCTTTGCTGCAAGTCAAGCGTGGAATGTGCAACAGGGAGAGGGCACCAATGAGGAGGCAGTCGACAATTATCCACTTCCGACAAAGCGACGGTCGATTCTCACTCCAACTTAGCAGCCAGATAAGGTCAAATAACTTGATACTCTGAGTCTCGCGTCGGTGATGAGTGGTACACTAGAGTAAAAACAATACACACCTGACATAGTGCCCCAAGGCTGAGATAATAAAGTCGTTGTGAAGGGAAATCAAGGTAGACTTCAGGTATCAGTGGCTCGTCTTTATGCTCCTGAGGGTCTTGCTTAAAGGCAGATGATAGCATTCTAGTGATGTTTTGAGCAAAGCCACAAAAGAACTGGGACTAGGCTCTGGGTTACACGGTAAGACGCGCTAAGCTTGCGGTGTGATGCAAATTGGTCACGTGGTATTTTCTTGCAATTAACATTTGTGCGATACCTTACAGACCGGGCAAGGATCCTCCCATGATTTCTGGCTAATTCTTGGGTCTATGCCAGATCTAACGCCGACACAGGCCAACTGCTGATGGCTTATCATGAGGGGGACGAACACCATTTCGCCCCATTCATTAGTAGTAAATTCCATCACTAAGTTGCTCATAGCCCTACCCGTTTTCCATAATGGTCTTTTTTAACTATTCTACATGATTCCCGTAACGTTGGCCGAGTACCCCTCCCTTGCCTGTCTAATGGAAACCTTATCTTCCCTTCTTGACATACCCACCACCGAATCAATCATGGTTAATATGGCCAATAACTCACTTTCTAATCACGTAGTGATGCCCTATTTCAACGATGCTGGGGAAAATTTTTATCATGATCGTGCTTAGGTAATCAATATTCTGATCTCAAAACATCCATGTGAGCGCTCACAAATGCTTCTAAATCCATAAGTGGAAGAAGGGTATCAACACCACTGATAGAAGCGTATTCCTCTACCCGACTTCGATTCTTCTTCTGACTTTTCCTTTGGAGATCATCCAACGATTGAAGTACCTTACGCAACATGATGGACACATCCCTTCCTCCCCTTCCAGAAATCACTGATCAAGACTTGGTTCTATCCGTCTTCGTGTATCATGAGGATATGCTCGGATCATCGGAAACCGAACAGTTCAACGAGGCAGGGCGGTTGGCTCAGCTTGGTAAACGGGTCATCGATCAAGCGATTACTTTCCACTATTTTAAGAAGAGAAACCCCGTTCTCTCTGCAGAACAAATCGATGTAAAGATTTCCAACTTTTTCATTGTATACTTGTAATTGAAATTTGTTTGACTTAAAAGAGTGTGAGAGATGTCAATGCTCCCGATTACCCTATTCTTCTGGTCCAGTACGGTCTTAAAAACAAGATTCGATGCCCGGCGCAGGATGCTGCATACATAGAAACACAGGAGGTACATCCCCACAAAAAATTCACTCAATAGTACTGACAAGTCAACAGGGTGCATTTTATTTCTTCTGCAAGTATATGGGGGCTGCTTTCCTCTTGCACGGGATGGCCAGTATTCAAGAATGGGTCTCGCAAGTGATTGATCCAGGATCTGAGGCCCCCCTCATACCAGTCGGTCAACCTCAAAACCGACCACCAGCCAGATTACACTCGGTGGGGCAGCAACCCCCACCTCCGCCAACCGCCCCACCTCCCCAGCCGCCGCCGCCTCCTTCGTACTTCTCTTCAGGCCAACAACCATTCCCACTGCCACTAACTCAAACCAATCCCCAAATGTTGGCTCAGTTTAACATGACAGCTCACCAGCGGGGCTATTCAGTGACTTACCCTGCCCGTAGCGAGGGCGCTCATCATAATCCTACATGGCATGTTAAATGTTGTTGTAAGCTGCAACCTTTTCTCTTTGTTGGCTACTCACGAGACGTTCAGTGAATGGGGAACCCCGTGGTGAAGGGACAGGCAAGAACCAGAAACAGGCAAAAGAAGCAGCAGCTCGCCAGGCATGGAGTTCAATGGGGTGGGGACAAGGTAAATATCACATTGACAACCCATTCATCGGTCACTAAGCCTTGTCTATAGTTGAAGATTCTTAATATAAAGACTTGTTATCACTTGAGATCCGTTTAAATGCATTTAGATCGGTCTCTGCGGACGAACCGATGGCAGATTCGGAAGTTACCATCATCTATGTAAATATATAGATACCTTGACTCTGCATCACGAGCTCAAATACCAAAACACGAAATAAGCACCAATTAAGCCCAGAAACACTCTGAGTTGGGGATCGAGATTTGATATTCCCGCTCTCGCCCGATCAACACCATCTGAAGCATCCCTTGCTGGAGTTGGATCACCACTAAGGGTCCGCCCCTTACCAGAAAACGCTGAATTAGAGGAGCTAGCATGTTTCCGAAGCATTCTCTCGACGGCACTG
>Ga0157365_10001224_pt1 | contig 10717 bp, 7 predicted proteins | sample AttsexASBM3_FD_111478 | JGI IMG/M metagenome (GOLD analysis project Ga0157365, IMG submission 111478) | Fungus gardens microbial communities from leaf cutter ant in Ribeirão Preto, State of São Paulo, Brazil - Atta sexdens ASBM3 | ecosystem: Host-associated > Fungi > Mycelium > Unclassified ... | reverse complement strand
GGCGGCGCCGCGCTCCAGATCCTTCACACCCGGACCACCGCTGGCATAGAGCGCACGGACGCGACCGTCCCTGAAGTAGCAGCGCTCGATGGCGAAAATGCCGCCCTCGGTGACAGCACTTCCACCCGAACGCTGCACGGCCAGGCCGGCCAGGTTGCGGCCCTTGAAGTTTGCCGCGGTCTGACCGCGCGGCAGGGGCATGACCAGCTCGACATGCGTGGTCGGCACGCCTTCCTCGTTGAATTCGGCCTTCAGGCCCCATTCCGGGACGTCGGCGAGGATGGCAACGGTGGCCCGGTCGAAGGGCTTCTTCGCCGTTTCAAGCTCCTGGGACCAGGGCGTGTTCGCACCCTTGGTGGCGATGTCCATCTTGACCAGCTGCACAAGCAGGTTCTGGCCAGGCGTGGTGGACCCGCTGCGACCAGTATTGGCGAGAGCACCATTGCGACGATAAGCGACCATGTTCCATCACTCCTGCACGATATTCTAGGCCCGACGGCTTGTGCTACACCGCCACCCGCCCTTTCGAGGCCGTCACTGTCATATATAGACCATTGATGCAAAACTGAAATCTACAGTCTCACGTCACGGTCCGATTGACACCTTGCGCAAGACCAGGATGGACACCAATCGGTCATCAACGCAAAATCCCGACGCTTTTATAATTCACGACAAGCAAAACCGATAGTCCTATTTTTGGAAAAATAGTCCCTATCCCTGTCAGCGTCTTCCCCTGCCCGGCTTAGTTATAGAGAGGAGTAATCAGAATGGGCTGGTGATTAATGAGGGTTATGCCGCCGTATCCCTGCGAAATCGGGTATTCGGTGGCGTACGTTTCGGCTCCGACATACCCAGGATAGACATATGCCTCCTGGGCCGACGTGCTATATAGCCCGACCATCTCTCCGACGGCATCGCTGGTCGACAGGTTCTGCTGAAGGGCGTCCGTAACCCATCCGGAGAACTGCGTCGCCATGGACAGGTTGTCCGTGGATGCCCCGAGCACGACGGTGGTTGCAACGTAGGAGACGCCATCCGTGAAAGACACCACCCGCGCCCCATAGGCACTTGTCGCGCCGGTTCGGGTCGTCAGGTTGAGGCGGCCCGCATTGCAGTTCGCTGAGTCCTCCTCGCAGATGTATGTCGCCTGGACATGGTAATACATGATTTCGTCGGCGACGGATTGCGCGCGCATGGCGTCATCAGTCATTCCGTCCGTCCGCGGAGAAATGATGAGCGCCCCGCAGAAAACCAGGATGGCGAGCCACAGGATTGCCTGCATGGCGCGATACTACCTCCGTTCGACGACGACGGGATCTGTCGGATTTCGGTCGGCAGCGATACGGGCCGCCTGAGCCTGGATCTTGTTTACGAGCTGCTCCGTCTTCCCGGACCGGATACACGCGCGAATGGCATTTTCGTCGCTGCCGGTGGCGAACAGGGACTCAACCTTGAGCATCTTCTCGGCCGACCCGGGTTGACGCACGAGGTCGATGTGAAGGACGGCCGCAATCCCGCTTGCCAGGACCGACCGGGCGAGCTCCATCGGTTCACGGCCGGCCACGAACTTGAGCATGGCATCCAGCCCCTCGATGACGGACCCTGCGTGGATGGTCGTAATGACCAGATGGCCGTTGATCCCGGCGCGAAGGGCCTCCGATGCCTCGTCTCCACCGCGCGTCTCGCCGAGAAGGATATACCGCGGTGTTCGGCGCATCGTCTTGCGCATGGCGTCCTTGAAGTCACCGAACTGGACCTCCGTCTGAAAACACCAGCCGCGGCCGTCGGCTCCGAACATGCCGCTCATGTTCATCTCGATGGGATCTTCGATGGTGACCGCAATATCACCGTACGTCAGCAGATATTGCTGCAGCAGTGAGAATGCGAGCGTTGACTTGCCAGCGCCCGTGCGACCGCAGATGAGAATGAGGCCTCGGCCCTGCTTCCTGTTCGGATTCGACCTTCCGTTGTCGCCGATCCGGCCCAACTCCTGGATGAGCTTGGGGTGCAGGCCCTTCGTGCCGAGCAGTCTGGGGATGGGATGCAGCTGCTTACGAAGCGTGTACCAGACTTCGCCGACCGTGACGATTTTGGAGACACGGAAACGCATCCCGTCAAAATCGACGAAGCACTCATCCTTACCCGAGGCCTCGCGCATTACCTTGACGTGCAAGGCTGCAGTGTCCTCCAGGCAGCCGCGCGGCACGCTCGTGAGTACTGGGACGTTCTCACCCGGGTCCGGGCTTTCAAGACCACGCAGGAAGACATTCCCGGCCTCGTTGAAAAAGATGTCGTTGAAGTAGACATCCTTCAGTCGGGCGAAATTATGAAGAGGACTTTCCTCACTGAGATTGTAGACGGGAGATTCCATAAGTGAGGCGTTCATTGCATCTTGCCCGGTCTACAAGGTGGCATGCCGGGATTACGCCCGGTTTCGCCCGGCTACGCCCGGCTTGACCGAGTATAACAAGACAGTGCTGGGTTATTCCTCTCTTTTCTGGACAACGTCATGAGAGGCCGCAAACGCAAAAAAGGCGGGGTGAACCCCGCCTTCTCCGCCAGACCTCTGGGAAGGTCAGTTGAACTCCCAGATGATCTTGTGCTGGTTCGCCGAGCCCGAAGCGCAGACCGACGAGATGTTGGTGCCGGTGGCCGGCGTGTTGCCCAGGTCCGTGCCGTCGACCGAGATGTCGAGAACCACGTTGCCGAAGTCCATCGTGGCCATCTTGGCGCAGGCCTGGTCGGGAAGACCGTCGAACTCGACCGTGAAGGCGTTGTTCGAGCCGCCCGAGGCGCTCTCCGGCGTGATGGTCACGGTGCCCGAGAACGGGTCCACGACCGTCGAGGACTGGTCAGACCACTTGTTCGGCAGCTGCTTGGAGGCCGCGACCACCGAGGTCGAAAGACCGCTGTAGCTCGTCGTGCCGCCGTACAGGGAATGCACGACCTCGACGATCTGGCCGACTTCGCTGATGGCGTCATTGGTGCGCTGCGACGCCGAGGCGTTGGCGAAGAACAGCATGACGCCAGCAACCACGAGGGCCGCAATGGCAAGAACGAGCAGAAGTTCAAGGAGACTCATTGTCCTACCCCATCAGTGTGTTGGTGTGAAGACAATAATAATTAAACACACCCCAAATCCGCAAAGGATTTTACAGACGTTTTAGACTTAACAAAAAGCGTTGCGAATTAAGGGTTTTATACTTTACGGGTAACGCTTCGACTGATTTGGCGTAAATTTTTCTTCGCCATGAAGCGTGCTGTCAGCCGCCGGCCGCCGAGGCGACCTGGCTCTGCAGCGCGTGGATTGCGTTGACGAATCCTGCGAGGACACCGAAGAATCCCAAAAATGCCGCGGTCCGCAGTTTGCCGGTCTGTCCTTCAATCTTCTCGACAGCCCCCTCAATCCACTGATTTCCGAGTTCGCGCAGAATTTCGTCGAAGCCATCGTATTCGGCAAAGGCGCGCAGATCCCGCACTGTCTCCTTGTCGGGAAACTGTAGTCCGGTCAGATAGAGAGCCTCACCGATGTTTTCGCCATTGGCAACGTAGGAGAGCGCGCCGCCCATGCGCTCGCTGAGCCAGGGAGATGCACCCTTGTTGAGGGTCTGGAGGATCGACACCACAGGAATTGCCGCTTTCGTCATCGCCGCGAGCACAAGCATGAATCCGGCACCTGCATAGATGCGATAAAGCGACCAGGGCGGGATCCGTTCGAAAAGAACACGTGTCTTTCCGGTCCAGCGGGGCAGTGAGAACCAGATGCCTCCCACTATCACAGCCAGGGCGCCAGCGATGAATATGATGTAGCTGTTAACGAAATCGCTGACAGAGGCCATATCCTGGGCGGATCCCTCCCACTTGCTCCTGTCGAGAACAAGAGAGAACGCCGGGGTGATTTTCTGCGCGAACATTATCAGGAAGCCAATCGCCGCAACCAGCAGTAGAGCCGGGTATGTGAGACCGCCCTTCAGGACCTTCATGATTTTCTTTTTAGCCTGCTGGATCTTGATGCAGTCCAGAAGAGACTCTGCAATACCGGCCTGTTCTCCGCCTTCCAAGAGAACCCTGTCGCCTTCCGGAACGAAGCCGCGGATTGCCTCGCCGAAAGACTTGCCGTTGCTGACCTTCAGGCGCCATTCATCCACCACGATGGCTGCCGGGGATTTCGGCTTCTTGCCGTCGTCGGATGCATGCGTATAAATCGAGGCCAGTGCATCGCCCATGGACACACCTGCCGTGATGTAGTTGGCAAGCTTCTTGTAGGTTCGCATCCGCAGCGTCGAGTTGAACTGCAGTTTTGCGTACCACCGGTCAAATGCGGATACCCTGGCCATGGCCGCCGCGCTCCTTTCAGATAAGCGTGTCGAAGACGATATCGCGTCTCGTCAGGTCAAAATGGGCAAGATCCCCGACAGCCATTGCATCACTCGGGGCACACTCGCCCTTGAACACCTTCTGCATTGTGTGTTCCGAGCGCCGCAGCCCCTCGAGCTCCTTCAGCCAGTAATTGTCGGCCTCGGTGTAGCTCTCGCGCCGAATGAAAGTCATATATTTCTCATCCGGCACGATAATTTCGGCGACTGCCAGTCGACCAGCGATACCACCGTCGCACTTGCTGCAGCCCGCCGGATTCCGGATGTAGACATCATCCAGCCGGTTTTCCAGAACCATCCGCGTGTGCTCGATGACGTGGTCGCTGACACCGTTCTCCCGGAGCTGTGAATCCGAAAGCGACGTCCACTTCATCTTGCAGTGGGGACAGAGTTTGCGCACCAGACGCTGGCCGATAAGACCAGTCATCAGGGTATGGTCCGTGAGCTTGTAGACCTCGACCTTGATATCTCTCAAGCGCGTCAGAATGCCCTGGGCCGAGTTGGCGTGCAGGGACGCATAAACCCCGTGACCGGTCATCGCAGCCTCATAGGCCAGCCCGGCCGACGCGGCATCCCGGATCTCACCAATCATGATTTTGTCAGGGTCTGAACGCAGAGACCCGTTGATGGCCTGCGTGAAGCCCTCACGGCGCTGTTCCGCAGTCGACCCGGAGAGAACTGGAAGCTGCGCCACGCGCGGGATGACGTATTCCGGCGGATCCTCGATGGAGATGATGTTCTCCCCCGGGTTCTCGTCCAGAACCGCCGTCAGGATGCATACCAGTGTCGTGGACTTGCCGGACCCCGTTGGCCCGGAGATGATGTTGATCCCTTCAGACTGACGGCGCATGTGGGCAAGCTGACGCAGCTGAACCGGAGCATATCCCAGCCCTTCAACAGAAGTCGTCGCCGCACCTGACGTTTCGTAAAGCAGGCGGCAGACGAGATAGCGCCCGCCATTGGGCAGTGGATTGAACTGGAGACGAATGGATTGCACGCCATTAGCGAAGGACGTCCGGGAGTTGCTGATACGAGCGCCCTGATACTCCATGACCAGGTATGTGGGGCCCGAGGCATCCGCCATATTGAAGGCCGTCCGGCAGATCTGATGCCCCCATGACGCTTCACGCTGGGCAATCTTCTGCATGGTTCCGTTCTTTCGGAACAGCAGGTCAGCCTCGTGCTGACGGACCTGAAGGTGGATGTCCGATACGCGAGAGGCAGAGGCCTCCGCCACGATATCCAGAAAGAATTTCTGGAACTCCTGCGTGTCGACACCCGTGATGACCTGGTTGGCCGTGCGGTTGCCGAACTTCCTGCGATGCCGCTCATAAGCCCCGCGGATGACGGAGCGTTCAACCAGAAGCTCCTTCTTGATGACCCGGCGGACCTTGGTCGTCAGGTTCTTCTTCACGGTCAGGACATGCGGGTCCAGAGCATGCTCGCGGTCGACAAGGAACCACCCGTTCGACAGGTAGGCACAGATAGCCTTGGCCGCGTCCGGAATGGGGATTGCGCCCCCACTCAGGACCTCACCGTCGAAGTTCGTGATGCGCAGAATGTCGTCGGGCGTCGCAACCTCGCCGGCGGTTACGGCATGCTCGAGACCATAAAGCCCGAAATCGTTCTCAACCTTTTTATCCACAGGTGCCAGTTCCCTGCCAGGCTCTTCAACAGGAATGCCGCGCGGGTTCTTGTCGTCCACACCTGCCGTGAGGAATTCGTCGTTATCCTCGTTCGGATCTGCCTGCACTTCGGTCTTCGTGGAGACAGGCGTAACGCTGATGCGGGGCCGCGCCTCCCTGGTGGCGGGAGACGTGGACACCTTGATGCGCGGAGGCCCATTCTTCTCCGCAGCGCGCACAGACGGTCCAGATGCTGGCTTGCGAACGACAGGTTTCTTGCGTTCAGGCTGCCCAGACTTTTCCGGAGCACCGTCATTGCCCATCAGCCAGGATACAGCCTTACCAAGCATGTCTGCCCCTAGATTGCTCTCATCCTGGCCATTCAACCGAAATCATAGACCATAAGTCAAAACTTTCGTCCCCAGCCTGGCATAATAAACGCCTTGCTTTTGGGCACTGATCTGAATTCCAGCTGTCAGACAGTTCGTTATGTCCGAAATTCGCTCACATATTTCGGACGTGAGCGACCAGCGCCAGCATCTCCCCAGCCTCAGTGTAGGGGGGAATGCTTCCTCTGGTCGCTGGTGCCGGCGTTCACATTCGGCATATCCGAGGGGACGGAGGATCCGCCGCTGAGCATGAAGATCCGGCCATCGGTCGCCTCGACGATGACGCCCTGAGGGGTGATTTTGCGGACCAGGAGGTGTCGGGTATCGGGCAGGTATTCGCCGGCCTTGGGTTTCACGGCGCCAAAGTACGGGACCAGGACAGTCGCCTCGACCGTATCCCCAATCCCGGAGATGGAGCTGACCACGGGGTACGGCGCAAGGCGAAGCAGGGCTTCCTGCTTCTTGCGGGTCAGCTCGTCATCCATGGCCTGCCTGCGGTTCTCGAGGTCCATCTGCTGCTGGGCCTTGGCAACATCCGGATCCACCGCCGGCGTGGCCGGGGCGGCAGCCGCCGGCGCCGTTGTGGCAGACGCTCCGGCCGGTGCACCTGTCTTGTCCACCGGCACCAGCTCACGTTTACCGTCATAGGTCTGCGACCAGAGCTGCATGGCCATGGCGGCTTCCTTGGCCTTGATGCCAAGGCGTTTCATCTCCCGCTCGGCTGCCATGTCCTCTTCCAGTGAGGTCATATCGACGTCAACCTTGTTGAGCTGGCCGTTGCCGACCGGAACACCAAGGTCCTTCAGACGGTCGTCAGCCTCCGTCTCGGCCTTGCTCACCTCTCCCGACACATGCTCAAGGGAGAGGGAGACCTTCTTGTCGGACGGCGGGGCGCCGAGCTTGTTCTTGTCGAAGGCCGAGGGCATGGGCGGGGCGTAGGATCCATGACCAGCATTCGGGAGAACAGGTGTCTCCTCATACTGGACCTTCGACTGCACGGTGTCGCCACCTGCGGGGCGCCCTCCCGGAAGCGGGCTCGCATGTGCAAGGCCGCACGTCGTGACGAGCAAAGACGCCGCAAGAAAACTCTTCGCACCACGATTCAGCATGTCATTACCGCCCGGTCTAGGATATCCACGCAAAATCATACTTCATCGAAAAGTCCTGCCGCACTAATTATTTCATACCCGGCAGACTGGATGGGAGATTCCTGATCCTTCCCTCCCATGACTGGGGCCCAGCAGGATGCCCCTGGTTCTGCTGGACGATGTCGACTTTCGTCTCGGCCTGGAGGTCGAAAGACCAGACGGGCTCCTGTGCCGTGCGGCCGTCGCCGAGCTTGACGGAAACGCTGTTAAGCTCGAGCACCTTGAGCGGCGCCAGGATCTTGATGAAATCCGTCGGCTCGTAAACCGAGCTGACCTGAATATCGAGGACGGAGTAATACCATGGCGTCGACACGGTCTGGGCCTGAGCCGCCCCCTTCCGTCCGCGTGAAGTCTGTGCCGCCGGCTTGCCGACCGTAAGCTTGCTGAGTTTGACCGGAACCCGCAATTCGTCGAACTGGCGCGTGAGGTAGACGTAGGCCGGGTCGATGTCCTGGCCCGTCGAGGCGTGCTTCGTGTAGGTATGGGTTCCCTTCTGGATGCTCCAGGTGACCGCAGCCTTGTCGCCTTTCGTATCTGCCTCCTGCACGTCGATGGAGCGTGATGGCTCATCACGCTCCAGCATGGGCTTTATCCAGTTCAGCGTGCCGCCTTCCCGCACGTAGACACCCTGGACGATGTTCTTGTCCGGCGTGCAGGTCAGCTGTGTCAGAACCCATCCTGGAACATCGGTGTGGAGGTTGAGCATCTCGGACTGGCACCGCGCCAGCGCGTAGACCCCGAGCTCCTTTTCGTCCCATTTGTAGGGGAGATTCGCGATGCGGATGAGATCCAGATGACGCCGATGTGCCAGTTCTGCATCCGCTTTCTCGCGTTGCGCCTTTGCCATCTCAATCTTGCGGTTCGCATCCCACATGTGGAACGCAACGCCGGCGCCGACGACAAGACCCGCGCCGATGACCACCACGGCCATTCGCATGGCCTGCGAGCGGCTGTCGGCGCTCTGGAGCTTGATGCCTGTGCCCGCCCCGCGGACGAACTCGGTAATGGGCTTCTTTTCGGCCGACTGACCTGCCGACCAGCTTTCTGGAACGACAACCTGTCCTGACCAGCTTGCGCGCTGGTTCAGTCCGTAAAAAATGGTCCTGGCCTCGTTCTCGTCGAGGATGACCCGGTCACAGTCCGGGACAATGATGCCCCCGCGGCACGCCACGAGGTAGAAGCCCTTCAGCCCCTCCTCGACGTCGACCTCAAAGACGGCCAGGAACGGGTCAATCATCCGGCTTGCCAGGACGGAAGCAAGCGGCCGCATGCCCTTCTTGTGGCCAAGTGCCGTGAAACCCAGACCATACGATGCATCGTTCATGGAGCAGACGAGATCGGCCCCACGCTCCTCGGAGATGCTGCGTGCATAGGCGAGCGGCTTTTGCTTCCGGACCTTCTTCCGGCCTTCACCAGATCCATCGTTCAGGACGGTCGACCATTCCAGGTTGGTGGCGAACCGCGTATTTCCGATGGTGATGACGCCAATGGCGCCATCCTGACTCTCGTCCAGGTAACCCCCCTCGAACCCATCTTCAGATGCCATGCCGCGCTACTCCTTCGACGGGGCTACTTCAGTCGTCGTACGAAATGACCTTGTGGGTCTCGATTATCGGGGTCAGCAGGACGACAATCATCTCGCGCGACCGGCTGCCGGTCTGGGAACCACCCAGGAGCAGGTTGCTCGGCGTGCCAGTGCCGGACTTGTCGGACTGCTCGTTCGCCTGCTCAAACCCGCTGAGGACCAGCGTCTTGCCATTCGGAATGACAGTTTCCTGATTGAACTGGCGGCTGATGACGTTGGGCAGCTGAATGGTCATGTTGCCCGAGGTGAACTTGTCGAAGCCGTTGGTCGACCCGTCCAGCTGCGACAGAGAGATGCCGAACTGCATCATCAGGTCCTTGTTGCCCGGCATCACCTCCGGCAGCAGGGTCATGTTGAAGCCAACGGTCACGGATCCCGGCGTCAGGGTGGTCTGCGAGTTGCTCGACGTGCCGGACGAACTGATGGTGGACATCATCGTCTGGACCGAGGCCAGATAGCCGTAAGTATGCGCGACCTGCATCGGCGCCGGCATGCCATTGAGGGTCATGATTTCCGCGCGGGTCACGACGGAGACCTTGCCATAGGACGACAGCATCTGCGCCAGGACCGATGTCCCGGACAGCTTGCCGCTGGCCAGGCTCGCCTGAAGGACCTGCCCCGAGGACGACGAGGCCGTCGATGCCGTGGTCACCGTCCCCGCCTGGCCGAAGGTGTATTTGTTCGCAGCCTTGGTAAGCAGCGCACCCAGGTCGAAGTTCAGTTCGTCGGCATCCGTGAGCGTGACGTCCAGAACCTCGACATTGACCTTCACGAGCTTGGACAGAACCTCATTCTGGTGGTCGATGAAGGCCTGCACGCGGTCCATCACATCCGCCGGCGCCGAGACGGAAATGCTTTCGGTGGACGGACTCATCGTTACCGAGCCAGTCGACCCGATGATGCTCTTGATGCCGCTGTCCAGATCCTTCCAGACGTCGATAGCCAGGGCTGACGAGGTATTCTGGTTCGAGCCCGACGAGGAAGCCTTGGTCGTCTGCCCCTGCGAGCCAGACGAGGTGGACGACGTGCCGATGATGCTGTTCGACACGTTGAGAGAGCTCAGCGGCAACGCATGAATGTGGAACATGCGCGTCACATTCCGGAATACCCTGATGTGGTTCCCGTCATAGGACCACGACACGCCGAAATAGCTTCCTACCCGCCCCAGAACATCAGACATCGGCTGATTGACCTCGGTGACAATCATCTTGTCAGACGTGCCCGTTGCCTCCGACAGCATGCCGCCACTGGATGTGGTCTGGTCCGAATGCGCCATCGACATGCCCGCGCTTTCCATCGCGCTCGCAATTCCGCCCGCGGGCTCACCTTCGGATGCAGCCTGCTGGCCTGCAGCCCCCGGCGATTTCTTCGTGTCTCCATACACGTCGGCATCAATGCGAATTGGAATTCCTGACGCGTGCGAAAGCCGGTCAACAATGTCGCGCAGACTGAGAGGCGCACCATTGACCAGCGTTATCCCGGGACTCTCCACCTTGAACGGCAGCGGATCTCCATGGTCCGCACGAATGGCAGCATCCGTCGTGTAGGCATCATCGACGAATTGCACCGGTGACGTGTCAACCGGAACCAGGGG
>Ga0157365_10001223_pt1 | contig 10721 bp, 9 predicted proteins | sample AttsexASBM3_FD_111478 | JGI IMG/M metagenome (GOLD analysis project Ga0157365, IMG submission 111478) | Fungus gardens microbial communities from leaf cutter ant in Ribeirão Preto, State of São Paulo, Brazil - Atta sexdens ASBM3 | ecosystem: Host-associated > Fungi > Mycelium > Unclassified ... | reverse complement strand
CATCAGGCGCTGGATGTCGCGCTCGACCCGCTTCAGTTCTGATTCCGCTGCGCCGATGTCGGCCGACGCCTCCATGCGCAGCCGGTTCATCTCGGTGGTGAACGCCGTGCAGAACTCGGCGAACAGGTCAGGATCCATGAGATGGTGACGCAGGGCGTCGAGCACGCGCCGCTCCAGTTCTTCGCGCCGCATATTGGTCCGGTTGTCGCAGGTACCCTTGTTGCGGGCTGTCGAGCAGCCCAACAGTGTGCCGGAGATCATCGAATAGCCGCCACCGCAGCAGCCGCATTTGCTCAGGCCGGAGAACAGGTAGCGGGGGCGGCGTTTCTCGCGGAAATGGTCGGGCGATGATGTATCGCGTGTGTCCCGGCTGGCGCTGACGCTGGCTTGCCGCGCCTTGACCGCGTCCCACAGGTCCTGATCGACGATCCGCAGGTCCGGCACCTCCTGAATCACCCATTCGGATTCCGGATTGGGGCGGGCCTGGCGCTTGCCGGTATCGGGATCCTTGATGAAGCGTTGGCGGTTCCAGACCAGCTTACCCACATACATCTCGTTGTTGAGGATCCCGGTGCCGCGTAGCCGGTTGCCGTTGATGGTCGAGAAACCCCAGGCACCGCTACCCGGTGCGGAGATGCCTTCGTCGTTGAGACGGAAGGCGATGGCGCGTGGCCCCAGCCCGGCCGCGAAGTCGCGGAAGATGCGACGGACGACCTCGGCTTCCGCTGGATTGATGGTGCGGTCGCCCCGGATCGGCTCCCCATTGGCGTCGAGCCTGCGCACCACGTCATAGCCGTAGGCGTTGCCGCCGCCGGACTTGCCTAGTTCCACGCGGCCGCGCAGGCCGCGATGGGTCTTCTCCGCCAGGTCTTTCAGGAAGAGGGCGTTCATCGTGCCCTTGAGGCCGACATGGAGGTGGGACACCTCGCCCTCGGAGAGGGTGACGATCCGCACGCCAGCATAGTTCATGCGCTTGAAGACGCCGGCGATGTCCTCCTGGTCGCGGGACAGACGGTCCATCGCCTCGGCCAGCACGATCTGGAACCGTCCGCGCTGCGCATCCGCGATCAGCGCCTGGATGCCAGACCGCATCAGGGATGCGCCCGAAATGGCGTGGTCGGTATACTCTTCGACGATGGTCCAGCCCTGTTTCTCCGCGTGGGTGCGGCACACCCGAAGCTGGTCGGCGATCGAGGCGTCGCGCTGGTTGTCGGAGGAATAGCGGGCGTAGAGCGCGACCTTCATGACGAGGTATCCCTTACGGTCCGGAGCGGCGGCGGTGCTCCTGTTGCTGTGACCGGAACCAGTCCCGTGCCGCGCGGCGTGCCATGAGGCGGACCAGCGCCACCAGACGCGGGTCGGGAGTGCTGGGGCGCAGGACGAGCCGTAATCCGGGCTCGGGCGGCCGATACGATGGGGCAATGGACTGGCTGGGTCTGTCCGTCATCGTTGCTCTCTTCCGACCGTAAGGCAAGGAAAACAGACATACGATCCGGGCAGATGACTGTTATTTCAATGGAAAACGGTAATACGAGAAGGCGTGCCCGCGAGTGCTCCAGAGTGCGGAATCGTAGTTATGGGTGGTCCCGGATAGACGCGCGTCGTACAAATACTAGCGTATAACGGGGGCACGAGAGGGGAGGGCGAGTCATGAACGATGCGGGAATGCCGTTCTTCCGGCGCGCCATTGACTCTTCGCCCATGGAAGCGGCGGCGGGACTGATCGAGTGGGCGAACAGCGCGGCCAAATAAGAAACTGGAGGGAATCGCGGGCATATGAGCGAAGTCGGAAACGAACGAAAATTCCAGTTTCTGCGGAACGGCGATGCCGATCCATTGAAACTCGACTGGAACAAGGGGATCGAGAGCGCCCGTCAGGCGATTTCCGAGGCCATGAACGCCAAGAATATCGCGTTTTTGCTCGGCGCTGGATGTTCCTCCCTGATGAGGGAGGAAAAGGAGCTAGGCATTGCGACCATGGCGCCCTTGGCCTGGGAGTTCTGCGTGGAAACCCTCGATGCGCGGGCAGCGGGATTCTACCGTGATCCGCCTGTCGTAGGCGCTGCCCCGGCACCGTGGCGGCTGACCAAGAGCGAACTCGACTATCTCGATGCGCTCGGGATCGACTTGGCGAAGGACTACAGCCGGAACCTGGAACGCTTGATGGAGGTGCTGTTCGCACAGCGGTTCGTGCTGCGCCAGAGCGAGAATCCCGATCTTCACCCCTACCGCGCTGTTCTCGACGGCATCATAAAGAAGGTCCAGGACTTCCTATGGACCCGTGTCACCCAAGGGGCCTTCGCCACGGAAGGCGACACCACTGTGCGCGATCTCTACGAACGGTTCTACAAGAAGCTGGTCCTACGTGATCGGTCCTTGCCCCGGCCGTGGGTGTTCACGACCAACTACGATCATTTCAGCGAATTGGCGATGGATCGGCTGGGTATTCCCTATGCCAACGGCTTTTCCGGCGTCGTGGAACGTCGCTTCAACCCGGCGATCTTCCGCTATGCCCTGGCCGAGCAGCTCGACGTTGCCAGCCGCAAGTGGACCGCCGTCGATGCGTTCGTCTATCTCTGCAAATTGCATGGTTCGGTCACCTGGACCGAGGACGATCATGGCCTGTTCCCGATCAAGGAGGTCTGGCCGCCGGAATCCACGAGCCAGATGCTGATCTATCCGACACCGGCGAAGCAGAACTCTTCGCTCGGCTCGCCCTACGCGGACCTGTTCCGGGAATTTCAGTCCCGGATCGTGCGCGAGCAGAGTGTTCTCATCACGGCCGGCTACGCCTTCGGCGATGAGCACCTGAACAACATCATCTACCAGGCGCTGACGATCCCGACGTTCCGTCTAGTGATCTTCGCGGCGCCGGATACGGGCGGCGAGATCGCCAAGCTGCGGGCACTGCGTGACCCGCGTATTTGGATCATTGGAGGCGACGGCCCTGCCGAAGGGACGAGGGCGCACTACTTCGACATGATCGTCGAGCATTTCATGCCGCAGCGCCCCAGCGACAGGATCGATGATGCCGTTCGCAAGGTGTTATCCGATCTGGCGCCGAAAATGGATGACGACAAGAAGGATGTCGGGGCATGAGCCACGACGATCGCAAGCGCGCAATCGGCAAGGTGATCTCGGTCGCGGCCGATCGCTTTGTAGTTGAGATGCACGCCGGCACCGACAATTTTACGGTCGTCGGCTTCGACGACGTGCATTATGTGGCGCGGCTAGGGTCATTTTTGATGATCCCGTCGCAGTCGGAATATGTCGTGGTCGAGGTTGTTGGCCTGCGTGAACGCGATGCGAGCACGCCATCTGAGCGGGGCGACTTCGACCGGGCCGGCTCTTCCAAATATCTTGATGTGGTGCCTGTCGGCATGTTGCCGATGCGTGGCGGGGCATTCCGCTTCGGCGTGTCGGTTTTCCCGTCCCTATATGCGGACGCGCTCTATGCGCTGGATGGCGAACTCGACCGCATCTTCGAGACAGAGGCCGCCGTCGAACCTTCAGTCGGCCTGAACGGCGGTGCCTGCGAACCCGAAGGGGCCACGCGCTACCGGGTGCTGCCGATCGGCAAATCGGTGGTGTTCGAGGACTACGACATCAAGGTCCGGTTGAATGAATTTTTCGGCGGCCATGTCGCCGTCCTAGGCAACACCGGCAGCGGCAAATCCTGCACGGTCGCATCGGTCTTGCAGTCCCTTTTCAGCAAGCCGAAGGAGCATTATGCTCGCGGCGCCACCTTCGTCGTCTTTGACGTCAATGGCGAGTATCACGCCGCTCTCGCCGCTTCCGCGAAAGAGGGAGCCATCGGGGTCGAGCGCGTCGTCCTCGACGGCACGGCGGCAGGCTTCCGTATGCCGCATTGGTTCCTGGAGATGGCAGAATGGGAACTGCTCTTGCAGGCCAGCGAGCGAACACAACTGCCTGTCCTGCGGACGGCGTTAGGTCTGACAAGTCTCTTTCATGCCAATACGCCAGAAGCTCTGGCGCTGCGCGAGCACTTTGTCGCCACCTGCATCATTGAGTGCTTTCGAGGGGCAGATGGCGACTCGCCTGTATCGAAATTTCAGCGCGTCGTCTCTCTTCTCCAGAAGTATCCGACAAACGACCTGAATATGGCGCTTCTGAACCGCTTTAATCCTAATTTTCAGTATGGAAATTTTTCAGGAAACAACCAGTCGGCGTTTCTGGACGAAGTAAGAAAAAAGCTCCGGGAAGACGCGCCTTTACCAGCCTATAATCGGACGCCATTCTCTTTTGATGAACTGCACGAATGTCTAGACTTCGCGATTCTCTACGAAGAGGCTCACGGCAATCGCCAAATCCGAGACTACTGCTCGTCCATGGTCACGCGGCTCAGATCCCTTCAGGAGAGAACAGAATATGCCTTTCTGCGTCATGAAGGAGCTGACGTCCACGCTGCTGTCAGCGATCTGGAATTTTTGACCAACATCGTCGGCTTGCAAAGGGCGGCGGGAGAATCGTTCACCAAACGCAATCAGGTCATTATTATTGATCTCAATTCCGTCGAAGATGAAATCGTTGAGCTGGTCAGTGCGGTAATCGCACGCATGCTTTTTCGGTTTCTTCGCCATGCGGAACCGAGAAACCACTTCCCGATACACCTACTGCTCGAAGAGGCTCATAGATATGTTGCCTCTACGCCGTCCCGCTTTTCTATCGACGCCACCAAGATTTTTGAGCGCATCGCCAAGGAAGGACGCAAATACGGCATGTTTGTGCTACTGGCGTCTCAGCGCCCGAGCGAGCTGTCCAAGACAGTTCTCAGCCAGTGCTCCAACTTCCTGGTTCACCGCATACAGAATCCCGACGATCTCTCCCAGATTCGCCAGATGACGCCCTTCATCTCAGAGTCGGTCTTGAAGCGGTTGCCGTCATTGCCTCGGCAGCACGCGCTGGTGTTTGGGACGTCGGTCAATCTGCCGACGACCTTCAAGGTCAGGGAGGCATCCCCGCGACCGAGGAGCGACGATACCGCCGTCGTCGATCTGTGGTTCCACGAAGAAGGGCGCGCCGCTGACATTCGCCTCGCGCTCTGTCCGAGCGACGCTGCTGCAGCAGCGGCTGGAGAGGAGCCGATGGTGGTAAACGAAGGGCCGGACGATGACATCTTCTGACCATCTGGAGACCTTGGCGCAGACACTGGAAGCCACGGGGGACTACCGGGTGATCCGGCGTCTCAAACCGCGCCCTCGCACCGTTCCGCCTCCCGGTGCCCCGATGCGTCTTGGCTTGGTGGTCGATGTGGAGACCACAGGGCTCGACCCTCAGCGCGACGAGATTATCGAACTCGCTATGACGCCATTCAATTACGGCTTGGATGGTACCATTTTCAGCGTGGGCGATAGCTTCCAGGGGCTGCGTCAGCCGAGCGAGCCTATCGCCCCAGAAATCACTGCGATCACGGGCATCACCAACGAGATGGTGGCCGGACAGATTATCGAACCCGCCGTGGTGGCCACACTCGCGGCGCCGGCTTCGCTCGTCATCGCGCACAACGCCGCGTTCGATCGCCGCTTCCTTGAACGATTCAGCGACGTGTTCTCTACGAAGCCGTGGGCGTGCTCGTGCAGCCAGATCGATTGGACAGCAGAGGGGTTCGAGGGCACGAAACTCGCCTATCTCGCTCAAGCCGCCGGCTTCTTCTACGACCGTCATCGCGCGATGCATGACTGTCTTGCTACAGTCGAGTTGTTGGCAATGCGGCTGCCTCGATCTGGCGTTACAAGTCTCAGCCGCCTCCTGGACGGCGCTCGTGCCGTTTCTTGGCGCATCTGGGCGGAGAACTCGCCGTTCGACCTCAAGGATGTCCTCAAAGCACGGGGATACCGTTGGAACGGCGATCCCGGCCCGCAGCCGCGTGCTTGGTATATCGACGTTCCCGAGGCGCGACGCGAAGCTGAGCTGCGCTTTTTGAGAACGGAAATCTATCGGAATGAATTTGACCCTCTGATCCGGCGGATCGATGCGTATGATCGGTTTTCAGACCGAAGCTGAGCACTGTCGTCCAATACTCTGATGTAGACCGATCTTGCTTGTGTCGATGCGATGTGAATTGCAAAGAGTGTTAAATCTGCTGGGCGAGGTGAAGGTCGAGCGGTTCGACTGGACCGATGGCCTCGGAGACAAGGCGACGCAAATTGCCGGCGACTATGATCAGGATGTTTTCAACGGTGATCTAAGTGTTATGGACAGGATCGATACCGTCATATTGGTTGGGCGGATTATATTAATGTAGAATTTTATTATGAATATAAAGCGTGTGGAAGGGAGGGTAAAATGAAGGATAACAGTAAAGAAATAATTGTTAATTTTCATATAAAAAAATTGGAATCTCTGACTGATGAAGAAATCCAAGAAGAATTCCCAGATCGCGATGGCCGGTGGAGTATACAAACAAAGCGAGCACTACGTAGGTTCCAGACGAAGAAGCTTGATCTCAACGAAAACTGGGCATCCGTAGGTCCAGATTGGACATGTCCCTGTTGCGAACGGTCTAAGTACGATTTATTCCGTCTCTCGGTTAATCAGATTTTGCTTGCCAACCTCCACGTCCATCACGATCATTTAGCCGATTTTTTGAAAGAAAAATTACACCAAAAATTTGGTTCTAAATGGGCACACTGTGTTTCGCGTAGCGGCATTTATCTTGAAGATGTTGGCTCGAAACTGATTGGGCGTTTCGCGCCCTGTTTGGTTTGTGCAGATTGCAATGCTGCGGATGGAGCAGCAAAAGCAGGACTTCCAACATTGCCGAGATTTTTCAGCTTTCGCGTTAGTGAAATCTGTAAGTTTATTCAAGTGTCTCCAAATTCTGAACACAAAGTCAGTCTCAATATTGCAATGGGTATTTTTATTGATGTCGAGAAAGATTTTCAGAAAAGAGTTTTGTTTTTAGATCAGCTTTTCAATATGATTTTATGTGGAGATTTACTTCAAGAGGAAGGTAATGTACGGAGCAACAAAGACATAAATCCTTATAATTATATAAACAATAAATTAATAAAAAGTTTTTACGCTGATTATAAGAATATATCAAATGACATTAACGGTTTTTTGCGACGGTCTTTGTCGAGAGATGGTGTATCTTCAAATTCCCCAAGTAAAAAAGTTACTATTGATATTCCTACTCAAGAGGATTATTTGAATCATGATGGAAGTGGAGGATTGAAAATTTGGCAGGAGACGCCAGAAAGCTGGTCATGTCCATGCTGTTCGAGGGTAAAATTTCAAATACTCAGACGATCAAATAAATCGAAAAAGAGAAAATGGTCTGGGCGAATTCTTAAACACACCCAGTATGTTTTGATGAGTCCAGAAAATTGGGATGACCCGTTGTCGTGGGAGATAACGGGTCAGAATGAGGAAATTATTTGTATGGATTGTGCTAGTGTCATTCCAAAAATAAAGCAAATGAAGCCTGAACTATCTCGCGATGAGGTTTTTTTCAAATCGAAGATATTCGAGAGCTTGTTAAAGCCTCGCCGCATCAGGGTCACGAGGTAAATTGGGAGCAGGCGGTATTGCGTGCTTATAATTCTTTACAACGCACCCCTGCAGTTGATTTTTACAATGAAAAACGGAATAGGTTATCAGTATTTTCTTTTATATATGGGCATTTTTCAAAAATATATAATAATGAAAATGATATTGTGTTGGGTGCGGTACGTCAATATTACATAGAAAAAAATAAAATAAATGAAGTCGATGTTGATGATTTTATATCCGATTGTCTAAATGACATTGATTTCGTGAAGTAGAAACTCTGAGTCGAGGTGTGGTGTGAGTAAATCTAATATAACAGATAATTTGAAGGCAGAGTTTAAGGAGGTGGCTAGGAATATTGTATCGAAAGATCGTAATGCAAGAAAAAGTGGGCATTCAAATAACACTATAAATGATATAGAGCGAGCTCTTGTGAAAGCATTTCGCTTGGGGCAGGAGTATATATCATTCGATGATTCGCATAGCTCTCCTGTCGTAAATGATATCATCGACTGGATAGAAATTCCGCCGCGATCAAGAAGAACTCTTGCTGATCTCACGACGTGCTTTAGCCGTATTTACGGCAGGTGCCGAGAAAAACCCTCTCATATTGAGAGAGTTATTTCTGAAAAAGGTTGTGTTTGGAATATAATTCATTGTGAAGATGTTCGTGAGCAACGCCATATCGCAAATGGTAGCGTCGCACCTCTTATTCGAATGCGACTATTGGCACCCTCAGCAGAGAATGCGGAGATTTTCTCCGTCACAGAATTAGGTATAAAAACAAGTAAAGTTTATTGGCATCGCTCTGATCTAAACGATCCAACTCTCCCTAAAATTCAGATAGGATAACTATTTTTACAAATATTAACTCTGTTATTGTGGTGTTGAGGAAGCGGTTGGGCTTAGGGCGCTGCCCCCGGCGCACTTCGTAACGTCTTCCGCCCAGCTTCCTTCGCTGCGCTCCGTGCAGCCGGTTCCCCGCGAAGCCGTCACTCCGTTTGCACCCCCGCTGCTCGCCGCGAGGCAGAGGAACAGCGGGGGCTGTTCCCTCGCGGAACAAAGGGCAAAGACCATGACCGGCAACATCACCACGGCGACCGATTTCCGCAATACCATCCTCAACGGCGACAGCGTGCAGCTTATGCGCTCACTGCCTCGTAATTCGGTGGATTTCATCCTGACAGACCCGCCTTACCTGGTGAACTATCAGGGCAGGGACGGGCGGAAGGTTCGCAACGACGACAATGCGCGCTGGCTCCGGCCGGCCTTCAACCAGATGCACCGTGTCCTGAAATGGGGCGGGTTCGCTGTGTCGTTCTATGGGTTCAACCGTATCGACCTGTTCGCCGACGCCTGGAAGGCGGCGGGATTCCGCATGGTCGGGCATATCGTCTTTCGCAAATCCTATTCATCATCTTCCCGTTTTCTTCGGTATGGGCATGAAAATGCCTACCTGCTTCTCAAAGGCAATGCGCAGCCGCCCGCGAACCCGATCCCGGACGTGATCGACATGCCTTACAGTGGCAACAAGCTGCATCCGACCCAGAAGCCGGTGGCAGCACTTTTGCCCCTGGTGGAAGCCTTCTGCCCGGTAGGTGGTCTGGTCATGGACCCGTTTGCGGGCTCCGGTTCGTCCCTGGTGGCGGCGCAGCATGTGGGGCGCGACTGGCTGGGGATGGAACTGGACCCGGACCACGCAGCCACGGCGACCCGCCGGCTGGCCTGGCACGGGACGGGGAGGGCGGCGGCATAAGCCGCCCCCTTCTTCCCATTACCGGACACGGCCGGAAAATCGCGCCGGTCCCGATGGACCGGCGACAGGCGCGCGCCGATGCCCGGCGCGTGCGGCGCTCGCCGGCGGAGCCGGCTCGTGGAGAGTATGGCCGGAAAGAGGGCGTTTCTGGTACCGGGGCCACAATGCTGCCAGCACAACGCGCCGTGTCCACGGCGCGAGCGGAAGGCGCGAACAAGGGGCGTCCCGGTCACAGTCCGGCGCGCTCCGCGCGCTTTCCTGATCGTGAGAACAGATCAGGAAAGGCCGATGCTATTTCCTGGATATTCCTGAATCGTTTCGGCATGTGTGTGGTGTTCCTTCTCATGGAAAGGACACGATCCATGCTGCTCGGTCTCAGTATTGTCCTTGGCTTCGCCAGTATCGGTTTCCTGTGCTGGCTGCTGTTTCTGTGTGCGCTCTATGCCGCGCCGCTTTTCGTGGCGGCGATGGTCTGCACCATGCTCTATGACCATGCCATGATGTCTGGCACTCACGCCATCCTTGCGGGCATCGCTGCCGGGATCATGGTGCTGGTGTCCGGTCAGGCGATCCTCGCCTCCTCGCGCGATCCCGCCCTGCGGGTTACGGTGTCCACGCTGCTCGCCCTGCCGGCCGCGCTGGCGGGGTTTGGCACGGCGCTGGGCTTGTGCGGCATGGGCGAGATGAGTGCCATCCCGACCTACCTTTTCGCGACGTTCGGGGCGCTGTGCGTGGGCGGAGCGGCATGGGCACGGCTTTGCGGCATCCAGCCCGCGTAAGTCCACGGTGTCAGAATAGCTGATCCAGCCAGGTCCAAAAGGTCAGCGTGGGGCGTTTAGTCCCCGTTGGGCGGCTGCTGGCTGACCAGGGCATAGGATAAAGCAGCGCCTTTCCTTCTGCGAGAGATGCCCGCCAGAGACCCGACCGGTATGAAGAGGCGATCAGCTTCATTACGGAAACCGCATGTCGTTCTGTCGGCGTGACCGGCGGCCCGGCGTCAACTTTCGTCTACTGATTTGGAAGGGCAGGGAACATGGTACCGGCCAGGAGGTTATCCCGGCGACGGATACGGTTCGACCTGTATGCTGTCTGGAAACGGATATGTCCCTGACGCCCTGCGCCCCTGTTACGGAACACGACGGACTGACCTGTCTCTCCACAGGGCTGACGTCGCCGCACACCATGGCCTCTCGATATGGCCGATCTGCCCGAAGACCGGCTTTGCCTCGCCCGGCTCTGGCGCAACGGCGGCCCGCAACTTTCTTCCCCTGGGCTTCGCCCATTCCGCGCGGAACAAGAAAGTTCCGTGCCGCCGTCCTCCGCGTTGCTCCGGCCTGCAAGCAGGTGCGCCGCCGGTCGTCTCCGGGCTGACGATGGCCATCGAGGCCACGGTGGTCGCGGCCCGATACAAGCGAGGAGACAGGACAATGATCATCGGTTCATTCAAAAAGGT
>Ga0157365_10001222_pt1 | contig 10728 bp, 11 predicted proteins | sample AttsexASBM3_FD_111478 | JGI IMG/M metagenome (GOLD analysis project Ga0157365, IMG submission 111478) | Fungus gardens microbial communities from leaf cutter ant in Ribeirão Preto, State of São Paulo, Brazil - Atta sexdens ASBM3 | ecosystem: Host-associated > Fungi > Mycelium > Unclassified ... | reverse complement strand
ATACTCGTATCACCCCCTCTCCTATCTCCAAAGACCGATCTCAAGCTCAAACACTCAGTGCTTGGTCTTTTGAAGAACTTAGTCCAGTCTGCTGAGCCTTCGCCCGCGATTCAAGATGCTTTAGGCAGGAGTGGAATGGTCTATAAGCTCCAAGAAAGTGGTGTTTGGAACGAGAAGTCAGATGGGATGGCCGATATTGTACAATTAAACGCAATTGGGGTGGTAAGGCATCTATGTAGCATTGACAGTACGCACTCTGTCTATATCTCTATTACTATTGCTTACGATAACTGTTGTAGTTGAACATGCATTTGCCTTAACCATACCAGCTTCCAATTCCTCATCTCCCTCTGGCCTTGAACAAATCCTGGCTCTGGTTAGGCGGACTGAGTCCGTCCCTGTCAAGAGTGAAGGCACTCGAGTGCTGGTCAATGTAATCAGATCGCTATGGGCAGTGGAAGCATATAATTCCCCCTCACAAGAACGACAAAGAAACCGGGAGATAGCTACACAACTTGTATTGACTCAGGATTCAGCTGACATCTTGGCAATACTCCTTGTCTGTAGTGGTCGTTACCCTGTCCTTACTAATGAGTGCATCTTGGCTCTGACGCTTCTTTCTATGCATTCCTACGGAAGTATGTGCCGCTGTAATTTTTACCGATGACATTGTTTATCATTCTTGTGCAGGTCAACTGGTACTAAGGGCATTAAGTAAGCCCGCGGCCCCTGATAATGTAGCTTCTCCAATTGAGCCCATCGCTACCTCACCAACGAGCGACATTAGCTCCCCTACTATTGCTTCTCCTCTATTGTCCACTCGTACCAAATTGAATACCCCTCGCCGGGCTCTAGATATGCTGGTGTTCATTCTTCGAAACGTCGATAACCCCGCGAATTATCCTCAGGAAGTTCGTATCAATGTATGTTCATTGTTGTTACAACTTACAAAACACACTTCGGAGTGTGACCTCATGAGGGTCAGGGAGGCTGTACGCTCAACCCTGGTAAAGTTGACAAATAGGCTGCAGTCAGCTACAGGAAAGGACGAAAGGTTGCGGAATAGCATACAGAAGGTTTTGTTCTTGTGGAATTGACCCATGAATCGTTATCTATAGACAGCATGGGCGTAGTCAGCAGTGTACTGCTATGCATCCCACTTTTTTTTGGGTCAACAATTTATTACATGGTGCTCGTTCGCAGTCCGTGGACTATGTATCCCACTCACCGCGTGTGAGCACTTGTGGTATATAAATATAGAATGCTCTCTCCTGCTAGACCCGGTTCTTCGGTTCCGTGTTTCGTTCCCAATGTCCAGAATTACGGTTGATATCAGCAAAGGAATTGCCACCATTCAGCTCAATCGGCCTGGCACTCTGAATGCACTTACACCGGAAGGTATGCAAAATCCTGATAGAATTGTTGCTTAAGTCGAATTCATGTGTTTAGATTATGATGATCTGGCCAGGATTTTGAGGGAGATAGACGAGAAAGACGACGTAATAGTCACTGTCCTCCAGGGTATTTACATTACAACTCTGAACACCAATACATGTACTTAACTCTTTTCTAGCCACTGGCAAGTGGTTTTGCGCGTATGTATGTGTGCTGACGGTCGACAGTCTTGACATTGATGACGTTCCAGGGGTACAAGTATCCTCTCCAGTGATCCAGAGAAGATTCAAGCAAGCTTTGGCAGTGTCAGGAGATCTTTGATAAATAATTCTGCCCTCACAACACTTGATTGTAGCAAAGCAGTAGGTTTGATTGTTGCCTCTGCATAGAATTTTCCAAGCAATGTCCCTGCAGCTGTACTCCCACCGTAAAATTCTCGTGGCTGCGTTGAATGGACCTGTGATGGGTGGGTAAGTTTCAAAATCCTGAATGACATGAGCTTATCCAGTATTATTCAAGGTATTGCTGCAGGTATTGTCGCCAAGGTGCCTGGCGACGATATTCACCTTTGACGATATCAATGCAGCATTCTTAGGTCTCTTTGATTTTATCTATGCCATGCCAAACGTGTGGATATCCACACCATTCACGTTCCTGGGTCAGCACGTCATAATTATTGGCAGATGTACGAACTATTTACGGACCTACAATCTTATTTCCAGGAATTGTCGCCGAAGGGGGTGCTAGTGCAAGCTTCGCCAATCGAAGTGAGTCAACGTGACAACGGTATTCATCATTCATTTGACAAGCGTCTAGTGGGTATTGCGAAGGCCAACGAAATGCTTATTTGGGGGAAGAAGAAGGAGGCTCAAGAACTGTTGGATTGTGGCTTTCTTAAGTTCGCAATCTTCAAATCGGTGCTTTCTTGCTTTACAAAATATGATCTCGCAGTAAAATCTTCCCGCAACAGCCGGTGGATCAATTCCACAAGGAAGTTCAGAATCTTCTGAGATCTGAGCTTGAGGGTCTTGAATCCGCGGCTGTGTTGGCCACGAAAAGACTTATCAAGGCAGGGCTGAACGACAGCAATGATTTTGATAGCGTTAATCTTCGTGAAAGTTATGGTAAGCATGAGATTACCCTGGGTTCAGACAATAATAATTTTTTTGCAGCTCAAGCGGAGAGATTTGCAAGCGGAATTCCATTCACTCAATTCGCAAGAATCGCCAAAAAGGAGATCAGGCACAAACTCTGACAACTGTGTCAATCAGAGCAAAGAGTACATTTGGTGACAAACGGTAGTTGATATCAATTCATGGCAGGGTATTGTACTATGGTAGATTATTGACTCCGTGATGATGCGATACTACGGCCCCCCAATTTCATGGCGCTGTCTGGACTCCTGAGCAAACTTGCGTCGTGTGTGTGCGATATTAGACTCAAACATGGTTGTCGTGGACAGTAGGATGTGTCAGATTTTTCGTGTAATCGAGCTTAATCATCATTTGTCGAACTCGGAGTAAGCATATTACGACCTGGCCGATGACCTAGCCGATGACCTTAAAACCCTGGTACTGAGGAAACGTTACTATTATCTTGCCATTACAACGCTCGAACTCCCTCACTTCTCATTGTCATCCCTTACGCCGCCACAAGCAGTGCTGAACATGTCGCTAGTTTCCGTTTCTCGTTTTGTCATCAAGAAGGTCTTAGCTATCGAAACTCCTGAGGTATTAGTTCACTTTCCGTTTGTGTAAACAACCTTATCCCTGCTAGGGTGCTGGAGCTCGTGTACGGCGGAGTATTGGCTCTTGGACCCTTGAAAATCTGAGTCCGTTCCTCATGCTAGATCATTTTCATGTTGCTGAAGGAGCTGTATGCCTCATTTCATTCCTTTCATATTATTGTTGAATATTTGACAGGGTTTTCCCGATCATCCTCATCGAGGGCAAGCGACTGTCACCTACATGCTCGAGGGGTAAGTGGTCCGATTTATGATCAGGGAAGACAAGTCATTTATGCTTTTTAGGTCAAGCCAGCATGAAGATTCGGCGGGACACAAAGGAACAATCAGTACGCTTATTGGTGCTATCATATTCTCTCTATGTTAAGCTGAGTTCTACCAGACCAAGGAGGCGTTCAGTGGATGTGTGCTGGCCGAGGTATCATCCATGCAGAGATGCCTGTCCACGTCAAAGGAAAACCAGATCCTCGGGGACTTCAACTCTGGGTTGACCTCCCAAAACAGGTTGGATTCTTTCTGATGGCAACGAACATATTTTGATCGGTTAATTTGTCTATGCAGTACAAGATGGTGGTAGGTAGATGACTCTGTGCCAGAGGATGACCCTCAAATCGTCTACACTTAGGAACCTAGCTACCAGGAACTTGGTCCTGAGCAGTGCGTGTGCAGTACCTTCGCTCATTGTCTTTCAATGTTTACACTGGCTGCATGTAGGATACCAACTGCTCTCCCTGAAGGTGCTGATGGACCTGTTCAAATCAAAGTAATCAGCGGTAAAAGTCATGGTGTTGAGTCACCTGTCAGACCTCTCGGTGGCTGTTGGTATTTTCACATCACTTTCACGAGCAAAGGATCGATCTTTCAGGATATTCGTAAGTTCTAATACTTTGCGTTCGATGATGAAGCCTTTCACTGTCAATGTAGCTGTTGGCTGGACTGCCTTCATCTATCGTGAGCAAGCTTGTTCACGCATGAAGAGAGAAAGCTCACTTCACGTTTAGTCTGGAGGGGCTCAATTACGGTCGGTGGCGAAACGAAACCGAATGAGACATTTCACACCCTCGTTTTGTCAGCAGAAGAGGGCCAAACTGGTGTCAATATTGCAGCAGAAGAAGAGGGTGCAGAATTTATTCTGGTGAGTTGTTTGAGTGAATAATGGTATTCGCTGAACAGATGTTAATCGGCTTGTAGGTCGCAGGAGAACCCCTAAATCAAACAGTTTTCCAATACGGACCCTTTGTCATGACTACCCGCGCAGAGATTCAGGATACTCTAGTTGATTGTGAGCACTTATTCACTTCATGAGTATTTGTTGATGAACTGGTCGCAGACCAAGCAGGCATCAATGGCTTCGAGAAAGCCCATTCGTGGAGAAGTGAAATCGGAAACCGTAGATAAGACCATTTTATAGAATAATGCATATGACTGTACCAACAGATGTTGTTATGTTGAATGCTGACGCTTTTTTTCCCTCCGTATCTCCTCCGTATCGGTCTCACTCACTTGTTCCATATCATTCCAAACTTCATCCTCCTGCTCTTCTGTTGATAAGACGTCTTTACTTGTGTCAGCTGTTTCATCCCAGATGACAACTGTGGGCACAGTGGCGACATAGATTTTTTCAAGTACAGCACCCTTGTGATCCAAATTTTGACCCTCCCTACTGGGTGGAGGGGTTGTAGAGTGTAGGCGAACAAAACGATCATTAGCCGTCGAGACTAATAGGTTTGGTGATGGGGCAATTGAAGTCACTGCCCCTGAAAGTCCTGTCCATAGAGAAGATCAATGACTACTCTGGATCACTCTCTGTTAGGACGACCTTTGTATCCATACAACACTCGTCCGCTCCGTAAATCAATAGAAAATAAATTTGTTCCATGATCCGAAACAAAGAGCTCACTAGATAGGTGCAATTATTCGCGAGGAGGATCACGATTACAAAGTAGAACTCACTGTTCTGAATATCCCCTTTTCACAACTTGCACTCCTCCAACTTTGCCTATGCCCTTCCAATCTGACACAGGACGACGAGCTGCTCTTGTGTCGTACCGACGGACATCTCCAAATTGTGTTCCAGTAACAATCTGATGGGCAGAGTCTGTGTGAAGATAGTCAACTGAGGTAATTCTGATGGGTTGTCGAAGGCCAAGAAAGTCGTTCGCGACCTGGACTCTGATATCAAAGATCATGGAGCACAGTGAATTCACTAAAAACACACATTCTTGGCTCTCCAAATCTCGCCTGGAAAAAGCTCATTATTCCGTTTTCGCTTTTTGGAAACTGCTGTAATGCAGTTTGGATCGTCCGTTCGGGTTTGGAAAGCATTCTCCATGTTCCAAATCGAGAGTTCAACTTCATCGCCTCCATAGGCAAACGTTGTTGCTTCTGGAGACAGTTTCCAGTCAAACAGGCGCGTAGGTAATGAAGTACTCTGATGTGTAACCGATGTTGGATCAGAGACTGTTGTAAGCTGCAAGACGCCGTTCGAAGAACACGAATAAATGTTACTCAAATTCTATCAGACGGGGCATTGACCGAAGTGTAAGGTGTAGCTCACTTCTTGCTAGAGGCAAGACCAATATATGAGCTGTCCGGCTTGAAACAGGTGCTCCTCCACTCCTCTGTGGTCACTGACGTCCTATCACCTCCGTGGAATGTAGACAGTGTTACTGTCCCATCCGAGTAACCTGAGATCACCTGCTCTTCATTTGTCGAATAAAAATTATATGAATATCGGCACGAAAACGTACGGCTTTTGTGCCTCCAAGGTCTGGGTTCACCACCATTTTTTGCTGCTCGGCGGACCGCTGAGACAATGTAGTTAGCCTGTAATTTTTGCCATCTGGAAAGGATTCATGTCGGTGCTCCAAAAGTTTGAGGTGTCCTTGTTCATCACCAACCAGAAAGTTGGGCATTTTGCGAACAAAAAAGATTTGAGGGCACCGGCCCGGATGGGTAAGTCAGCAATCTCACTCACACCAATTACGATTTTCCGTACATGGACGCCGCCCTCAAAGAACTAGTCAAGCTTGAGAAGCTTATAAATGCGAAAGAAAAATGTTCTTTAGCACCAAGTATTTTGGATTCTCTGCTCCAGACGTTGTATCAAGCAAAGGAGGCCTTGAAGACGGGTGACCTCAGGGCTGAGCAGTTTATCTCGCTCGCTCAGAGTATTGAAGTAACCAAAAAAGAGATCGACGATAGACAAAAAGAGGTGTACTCTGCTACCTCTCGATTTGGAAAAGTGTTGGACAAGGTGAGTAGATTGTAGAAGCTGCTACAGACACACTGTATTGACTGGATTCAACAATGTGCCACAGCGATTTCCGACACCCTTACCATCCTATTCCAATCTTTTCAGCTCACAAGAATCCTTTGCCGCACTTGAGCGCACTATAGCTCTACATTTTTTGAGAACAGGCCAGTTTGAGGTCACGGAGACATTCCTAGATGTGAGCATCTTGTGGTCGGCTTTCCTTCAAGCTTATCGCCAGTCCAGGAATCTAACATAATAATACCACCTGAGACCCGTGTCAAGTTTGAGGAATTGCATCGAATTTTGAAAGCCCTAAGAACACAGGATATCGGACCCGCCCTTGCGTGCGTCTAAGTCCTCGGCTCGGTGTTCATATTCTGACACGACGTACCAGTTGGGTCAGAGACCATCAAGTGTTTTTAAATGCTCGGTCTTCCCCTCTTGAGTTCTACCTTCATCGCTCCCAGTATATCCGTTTGCTGCTGTTCACCCATCCACCTGATCCTTTCTCCGCCATCCACTACGCCAGAGCCTGCCTACAATCATTCTTTCGAGAGCACCAGCAAGAAATGCTGCGTCTCATGGCGTGCGTTGCTTTCCTTCCCCTAGCGAAACTTCAGGTTTCTGCATATGCTGACCTGGCGTCACCGAAATTGCATTTTGATTTGGAACCCTTGTTTGCAAAAGAATACTGTGCTAGTTTAGGTATGAGTCGACAGGTGCCCCTCAGAGTCGTCGGAGACCTTGGTGGTGGAGGCGCTCTGGCGAGGATTGAGAAAGGAAGAAAGGTAATGAGAGAGAGAAAGAGTGAGTGGAGTCAGAAGGATGAGTTGCCTGTAAGTGTTCTTTCCTCTCCTGATGTTGCTCTTCGTTGATTAACCTATCATAGATTGAGATTTCCCTACCCCCAGAAAATAGGTATCATTCCATATTTGCCTGTCCTGTGTCCAAGGAGCAAGCTACGGAGCAGAATCCCCCTATGATGATGGTCTGTGGGCATGTCATCTCGAAAGACAGTCTGCATAAACTCAGTAAAGCGGGAGGGTGAGTTGGCCCTATTACTGCTTGATACCTTTTCATTCAGTCGCAACTAGACGTGTCAAATGCCCCTATTGCCCTAGTGAAGCCCTCATGAATCTGGCACTGAGAGTCTATTTCTAATATTTTGTAACTATCTTCGTAATTGCTTGTAAACGTACGGTACAATCTAATGTCATGTCTAATATAATTTTTTCCCGTCTCGTCAGTGGTCAGATGCATGAGAACTGATCTCATTGATCAGATCATTATCAGATCATTTCGAGTGCTGGAAAGTGCAAGCCTCTCACTGTCTTCCATATTTTGAAGAAAGCATCCTAATAGAGCCTCATGGATGACAAGGCTACAAGGGCCTCATTAGCTGAGGTTAAGTTAGTCATTATCTCCGTGGTTTCGTTCATCTTCAGGCCAACGACGATAACGTCATACTATCATCAGGAGGGCCTACGACCACTTCTTTCATAAGGGATGGACACTGGCGAAGATAAAGGATGCTGCACTAGGAGACAGATTGTTTTCAACTGTACCTGCAAAAGGCTCCATTGGTATTCCAGGGAGGAGTATTGCTTGGAAGGTATGGCCCAACCCTGATTACAGCCAGCAGCTGACGAGGCTGTCTTTATAGCTATTTCTGCTTGGTCATGAGCCGCTAGAAACATCGCCTGTGCGGGCTGATGTTCTATTAGAAACGTTGGGAGTGTCTAGAGAAATGTACAAAGAACTGTTACTTGAGAAGATGAAAGCACCAGATGGGAGTTATGACGTGGATCTGGTAGTGCCTGGGACGACTGGCGTTAAGGTGAAAGATTGGATGAGGAGATCTCATACGAATCTTGTTGACGGCACGAGTGGGAAAGCTTCAGTGACGATGGCATCGGCGGGCATGCACCTGCGATCTGGTTCTCCTTCGAACCTGGAGCTCAATAACCCTCTAAGTTTGCATAACGAGGTACCATCAAGTCTTTCGCATTTCGTCTTTGTTCGAATTCTATCTCTAGAACCCCTGGATTAATTGGTTCGCTTCGGTTGAACTACGTAAGACCATATTGCAGGATGTTGAACGCACGTAGGTATTTCCTTTTTCTTGTTCAAGTCAGCAGCTGAGCTCAATTTTCATGAAGGTTTCCGGATATTGCGTATTTCCGGAGACAAGATGTCCAACTACAGCTCACTAATATATTATTTCTGTCTTCGGTTCAGCGCCCTTCGATTGGCTATCGCCAAGGTGAGAGCACTTGGAGCATAATCCAGGTATCATTGAATGAATAATTTAGGGATGCACGAACTCTTGGCGCCATTATATCATGCGGTCGCATTTGATGCTCTCCCACAAGAAGAGGGTATCACCATTGATATTGATATATCCCTCAAAGATCTGTGTTCGTCTCTCTGGGTAGCAGCAGATGCATGGACACTGTTTGAAGCCGTCATGCGAGGTGTCTCGAGATGGTACGAATGGCAAGAACCCTCAGGCTCCCACTTGAGTCTACTCCCTCCATCCGCCGCTACTAGACCAATAGAAATAAGCTTGTCGTTTCCTGCTCGCCCACACCTTAACACCAAGGGAAGCCCCCAAGGTGGAATGGGAGCATACATTGCACCCATCGTTCAAACTTGCAATATCATACAAGGCACAATGCTGCGAACTACAGATCCTCAGCTCTTCGATGCTATTCACGGGACTGGGCTAGAGCCCCAGATCTATGGGATGTGAGGGATTTCAGGCTCAATCTTTCTTTGGGTCTGATGTTTTGGTCTAGACGGTGGCTCAGGCTACTATTCACTAGAGAGTTTAGTATGTCAGATGCACTCCGGTTATGGGACGGCTTATTTGCATGCGATCCGAGCTTTGACCTCGTGGAGTGGGTTTGTGTTGCGATGTTAATCCGAATACGAAATGATTGTAAGTCGCTGATCACCCAGTTCGTCCGCTTACGTTGAAAAACATTGCTTTACAGTGATCTCAGCCGATTATAGTGGACAATTAAGTCTACTTCTGCGGTATCCTTGTCCACCAAATGCCAGTATATCGACCCCGCATCATGTGGTTCTTCTCTTGCGGCAAGCGTTAGCACTTCAGATGGCACCAACACCTACGGCTGGGGCTTCTCTGAGGTTTGAGAATCGGACAATTTTGGAAATACCAATTGAAGTACCGACGCCTGCCTCCCCGACAGATGCTGGAAAAGAACACCTCGTTCAGCAACAGACGGCCTCTACCCCGAGTCGAGATGGCTACTCTTTTGGGGGCCATAGCCGGCTTACCTCCTCGTCGATGGGTTTACCGGAAATGATAGCACGAGGATTGATGGAGCGTGGAGAGTCGCTGGGAATCAATAAAACGCTTTCAAGCGCATTAACAGAGCTCAAGGTAAGACAATAACAAGAATTTCCCAGCGTTCCACAAGTTGATGCTTGAGTAACATTAGCGAAACATACCAGACTTGACCGCATCTTTAATGAAGCCAACAAACCAAACTGGAATGGCATTTCCTCTAGAAGACGAAAGACCACGGCAGGAACGCCCTCCCTGGGAACCAAAGACGCGATTTGAAATGGAACGCGATATGAACCATATTAGAGCACGGGACAGACGGATAGGAAATTCGTTGGGTTGGATTGTCGACGTGCTGTTGCAGGGCGGGGAGACAGAGGACAAGGATCGTCTGAAAAAGGAAAAACGCGAGGCGATTGAGTCCCTTGCATATATTCGAGATGTTTTAATCAGCGAAGCTGTGGAGCTGGAGGAAGACCGACTTGCTGACAGACTTGGGCAGGCCAAGCAACGGTCAGTGGTTGGATCAGCACCACCGGTTGGACCGTCTATGGTTCCTCCTGCGCCCCTACCTGTGATAGACTCGCGACCAACAGGGGTTCGCCAGACAGAGCCACTGTCGACCAGGATGCAGGCGTTAACGACAACAGGTACGAAGACTCCAATCAGTAGAGGCTCGGTCTTAGCGCCTTGGAATCATACACGCTCAAACTTCTCCGGAATCCCATCATTTTCTGCATCGACCCCCAATTTACCGCGGCTCCCACCACCTGCATCAAGAAACCTGGGGCAAGCCGGGCCAAGAAATCAGATTCCAGCTCGAGGGGAAAGTGGGAGCTACACCGATCCACTTGGTGCGATGCGCTGATAAGGGAACACTATCTGTAATGTAGTGTAAGATATACCATATGATAGAAACGACGAGCACGTGATTGGCCGGAATCGCGCTCGAATATCATCATACCATTTCCTCTCCTGTCTTCCACTATGCTCAACAAAGCTTTATCAAAGGTGGTTCCT
>Ga0157365_10001221_pt1 | contig 10731 bp, 7 predicted proteins | sample AttsexASBM3_FD_111478 | JGI IMG/M metagenome (GOLD analysis project Ga0157365, IMG submission 111478) | Fungus gardens microbial communities from leaf cutter ant in Ribeirão Preto, State of São Paulo, Brazil - Atta sexdens ASBM3 | ecosystem: Host-associated > Fungi > Mycelium > Unclassified ... | reverse complement strand
TCGCAGATGGTGCGAGAGAAACTGCCTGTGATCATCTTCCTGATCAATAATCGGGGATATGTCATTGAAATTGCCATCCATGACGGGCCTTATAATTACATCAAGAACTGGGATTACGCGGGCTTGATGGAGGTATTCAATGCGGGAGAGGGCCACGGTCTTGGATTGCATGCCGCAACAGGCGCCGAACTCGAGGCAGCCATTCAGCGCGCCTGCGCGAATACACAAGGCCCTACCCTTATCGAATGCAGCCTCGAGCGCGACGACTGTACCCAGACGCTCAGACAATGGGGGAAGGTCGTCGCCCGGACGAATGCCCGCCCGCCACACATCTCTTGACGCCTCGCGCTGACCGCACCCTCAGACCCATTGAAACGAGGCGCCCAAGCGTCTCCATCCGGAAAGATACCATGATCATCTCTGCGCCTACCGATTATCGTGAAGCGGCCAGGCGGGCCCTCCCCCGCTTTCTGTTCGATTACATCGATGGCGGGGCCGTAACGGAACAGACGATGCGCGCGAATTGCGACGCGCTCCAGGCCATACGGTTCAGGCAAAAGGTTCTGGTTGGTGCGGGCGCTCCCCGGCTCGACACCACCCTTATGGGGTCTCGTTGGGCGGCGCCCTTTGCCCTCGGGCCGGTCGGCGCAACCGGCATGTATGCGCGGCGGGGCGAGGTTCAGGCAGCACGGGCTGCGGCGCGGGCGGGCGTTCCCTATGCCCTCTCCACGGTTTCTGTCTGCGCCATCGAGGAAGTCGCCCGACATGCCTCCGGACAGCTCTGGTCCCAACTCTATGTCCTCAAAGACCGGGGCTACATGAAAAATGCACTTGAACGCGCCTGGCAGGCTGGCATGAAAACGCTGGTTTTCACGGTCGATATGCCCACGCCGGGCTCGCGCTATCGCGACAGACATTCAGGCATGTCCGGTCCCTATGCCTCCTTGCGCCAATATCTGCAGGCGCTGCAGCATCCGCGCTGGGCGCTGGATGTCGGGCTGAGAGGGCGTCCGCTCTCTTTCGGCAATATAGAAGCCTATACGGGTCGCCCGATGTCGATGACCGATTACATGGGTTTTCTCAGCTCGAATTTCGATCCGACCATACGCTGGCAGGACCTCGAATGGATACGCGAGAGCTGGAAGGGCAAACTCGTCATCAAGGGCATCCTCGACCCGGATGATGCGCGCGATGCGCTGCGCATGGGGGCCGATGGTCTTATCGTCTCCAACCATGGCGGCCGTCAGCTCGACGGCGCCCCCCCGACAGCGGAAGTCCTGCCTGCCATCGTCGAGGCGGTGGGCGACCGGCTCACCGTTCTGGCCGATTCTGGCATACGTTCGGGACTGGATGTCGCACGCATGATCGCGCTCGGTGCACAAGGCGTGCTTTTGGGTCGCTCCTATATCTATGCGCTGGCGGCCGAGGGGCAAAAAGGCGTGCAGCGCCTCATGGCCCTGATCGCCGCCGATCTGAAAGTGACCATGACGCTGATCGGCGCTGGCTCGATCAAGGACATCACGCAGGACAAGATCGCCCATTTCCAGCGCGAATATAGCCCCCACTCCGGTAGTCCGGCAACGAGGGGTGAGACACGAGAACCAACTCCCGCGCCACGCAAGACACGATCCCGCCAGAATGCCTCGGCGAAAGGCTGAGCAAAGGCGCTTGGCTCCCGAACCTTCTCACGGAGTCAACGCCACACACTGGAGAATAAGGGGAAACACGAGACTTGGCCCCCTTTCGGCCCTCCCTGCGCCGCCACGCGATGAAACCTGGTCACTCTGCCTTCAAACCGCGCAAGGGAGCCAAGGCATCCCCCTGATACGACGCCTCGTGAACCCCGCCGCACGCGGGGTGACGCAGAGGACATGGCGTGCAACCGAAACGCGCAGCCATCGCTAAAGACAGGCGAGAATGATTGCCTGAGTGTCCAGCGAAAGCCCGCATGAAGAGGCACTTCCCTTTCTCTGGCGGTTATTCCTGGAGATGATTTTTGTGACGGAGATACTCATGGAAGAGCCAGTCCTGCGGGCCGTTCTGGTGGGTTTCGGCTATGTCAGCCGCACCTTTCACGCCCCTTTCCTATCCACGCTGCCGCAATGGCATCTGCACGGTATCGTTTCACGACATGGCATTCCGTCCAACAGCGCGCCTGCGACGTGCCAGATCTATACCGATCCAGAGACAGCCTTCGCCGATCCGGATGTTGATCTGGTCGTGATTGCCACCCCTAATGACACCCACTTCCCGCTTGCCTGCGCCGCCCTGCGCGCCGGGAAACATGTGGTTCTTGAAAAGCCTTTCGCATTGTCTCTCGATGAAGCCCGGGAGATCATCGCGACCGCAGAGCAGCATGACAGACATCTCTGCGTTTTTCACAATCGCCGCTGGGACAGCGACTACCTGAGCATCCGTGCTGCCATCGCGGACGGAACGATCGGTCGCGTCACACATTTCGAGTCCACCATTGACCGGTTTCGCCCCCTCGTCCGGGATCGCTGGCGCGAGAGAAACGCCAGGGGCGCAGGCGTGCTCTATGATATCGGCCCGCATCTGATTGATCAGGCCCTCCAGATTTTCGGGTTACCCGAGCAGGTCTACGCGTCGCTCGCCCTGCAACGGGACAACGCCCAGAGCGATGACTGGGCCCATATCCTGCTGGAATACGGTGCAACACGCGTCATCCTGCATACCGGCTCCCTGGCGGCAGGGGCTGCGCCGCGCTTTGTCGTCCACGGTATTGGCGGTACTTTGATCAAGAGGCTGGCTGATCCCCAGGAGGCACAGCTTCGCGAAGGCATGATCCCGGGGCACGCCGGATGGGGCGAAGACCCGGATGCGATGGAAATATATCTGGCCGAAAGTGAGAGTCGCCCGAGCCCGGCGCTGAAAGGCGACCAGCGAGAGCTTTACCGCCAACTGGCTCGGGCTCTGACCGGAAAAGCAGGTAATCCGGTCAGACCTGTCGAAGCTCTGGCCGTCATGGCCGTGATCGAGGCCGCGGTCCAATCGGCTCATGAGAAACGTGCTGTGCCGCTCGCGCTGAGCCCGGAGGAAAAACGGCGTTGGCACGACCAGGCCAGTGCGCAGGCGGGCTACCCCACCCCGCCGCCCAAGGCTGGCCAGCAGGCATGAATGGCTGCGCACCGGCCTGCACTGGCCCTGCTCCGCCGGATCTATCGGCGCAGCGAGGAGGCGTCTTCCCTGCTGATACGAGGGTCCGGAGGGAAGACGCAGGACGCGGTCAGGCCGTTTCGCGGCACATCGTCTTATCGAGTGTGAAGATCTCGAAGCTGTCGAGTGTGACACCCATCCCGTCGGTACTCAGACGCAAGATATCGAGCGGCTTGGCCGGATAGACAAGGGCGGATCCTGTCTCCAGATATTCATTCGCATAGAGCTCGAAGGCGCAGCCATCGAGAAACAGGTGCAGATCCAACCCGCGCGGCGTCGCATAGAACGCGGTATTGATGGGTGCGGCGAAACGGCCGGTATAAAACGGATGATCGAAGCCGCGCAGTTTGCTGCGATCAAGCCAGATTTGTGCGCTCGAAACGTCATACCCGATCGACAGCTTCTCTCCCTCCGCATTGGCAAAGGCCAGCTCAAAACGATTGATCACGGGACCGGAGCTGGACGGATCGGTCTGACGATGCTCATCGGCGGTCAGGCGCAGCACGATTTCGATCGCCTTGCCCTGGGGGAGTGCGAGGTCGCGCTTTGTCCCCTGCGGCAGGTAGCTTCCTGCCTCGCTATGCTGCTTGCGGCGCAGCTTTTCAACACCACGCGGCTTCTGTGCAAGGCGCAGATAGCCGTTCGTGTCATGCCGGATCGAGAGGCTGCGCGGCAGGGACATCGCGCCACGCCAATCCTGGGTCGGCAATTCCTGACAATATTGCCAGTTCCCCATCCAGGCGATGTTGACGGCCTCCTCATCCGGCATGTTGCTCCAGACCTGCAGGGCATAGGCATCCTTTGCAAAATCGGTGAGCCGGAGGATCCCGTCATACGGAGTGAACACGGCCCCGTCGAAATCGCCGATGAAATACTGGGTGACGCTGCCCCCCATCGGGCTGCCCGGATTGATGGAGACGAACAGCACCCAATGCGCTGTGCCGCATTCATCTTTCACCTGGATGAGGTTCGGGCATTCGTAATTGACGGTAGGAAGCCCGGCCGGACCGAAATTGCTGAGATGCGTCCAGTGAATCAGATCCGGCGAGGCATAGAAGCCGATCTGATGCTGATCTACCTCGGCAATCACCATCACCCATTTGCGCGTGGGGGCATGATAGATGACTTGCGGATCACGGAAATTGGGGCTGTCGATATCAAGGACGGGGTTTTGCCCGTATTCCTCGAAGCTCTGCCCGTTATTGCGGCTGATCGCCAGATACTGGCTCTGACGCGTGGGCAGGGAGCGCGTGTAGAGCGCGACCATGTTGTTACCATTGGTACTGGGGAACAGGCCCGAGCTGTTGTCACGGTCGATCACGGCACAGCCGGTATAGGCCTGACCGTCAACCGTATTCGGTACCGCGATGGGTTGGTCTTTCCAGCTCAGCAGATCCGCACTGATCGCGTGACCCCAGCAGATATTGGCGGAATACGCCGCATCGGGATTGTGCTGATAATAAAGATGATATTGCGTCCCGTCGAAAACGAGGCCGTTGGGATCATTCATGAAACCAATCGGCGGGGTGAAATGAACTGAGGGCCGATAGTGTCGGCCCATAAGGGAGAAAACGCATCCGTTTTTCTTTTCAGTCATTTTTTTCCAGGAGCTTATGAAAAGGTCTTTTTCTGATCGCACCGGACTGCTCCGGCGCGCATTCATATAATGGCAAAATGCCATAAAGGCAAGCAAAGAGGCGATAGGCCTCGATCAATACGTAACTATAGGCACTTGAAATATGGAGTTCAGGGCTCCACTCCTATCCGTTCAGCCGACCCATTCGTGCGAGGACGATCAAACTATGAATGAACCTGTACGATTAAACTGGCTCAGGCTCATGCAGCAGATATTTCTCTACGATGCACTTAGCCTTTACAGCTTTATACTTTCTGCAGGGCGATTCGATCCTTTCCTTTTCCCGATGGTCGTGATGCCTCCTCTATTGTGCCTCGTCATCCTGCTGGGCCTGCACCGATGCCGCGTGGTCACACTGAAAGACGCTGTACTTAAGTCCCTGCCCTATCTCGTGACGCTTCCCTGGCTGATCTGTTTTCCTCTTGCGCTTATCGTACGCCGCGCCCGTTTCCATATTCTCCTCCGGTTCAACTCCGACGTCGTTCTCGGCCTGCTTCCTTTTGGGGCTGACAGCCTCAGGGACACGTGGATCGAATGGCTGCTTCTTGTCCTCGCCGCCGCGCTCTATTGTCTTGTTTTCGCGAGTACGCTGAAAGAAGCGGGCCAGCCGTCATGCTTCCTTCCGATCATGACTTTAGGTTTATGGCTCCTCAGCGTGATCCTCGCCGCGCTGATCACAGTGACCTGCTTCAACCTGTGAAAAGCTGTCTCGCTTTGAGTACGAGCACTCACCCCAAGATGCCCCTTCATGAGGCGACGGGAAGATCTCCCCTGTCGATCGCCGCATTGAAATCCCTCCAGTCTTTCCGCGTCTGACTGGCATAAATGGCCGAAAAATTTGCGATCGCCTCCGCAAAACCGTCACCCGATCCCAGGTAACCGTGAATCATTGCCACATCGCCCGAGCGTGCATGGGCGCGTGCCAAAGCGCGACCGCAAAGAGCGGCATAATCATCCAGACCTTCCTGAGCGACGTCGGTACCGATTGCGGCCAGCCGACTGTCCTTGAGGCGGCGCACGTAGAACTGCTTGTTCGCGCCATCAAACCGCCTGCGCTTTCCTGGCTGCTCGGCTGTATTGGTATGTGTCCATCCCAGGAAGATATCCGAGGTCGCCTGCATGAGGCGCTGCCCAGACACCACACGCTGTCCCTGATTGGCGAAGGCCGGTCCCTGGACATGCGCAGCCAGAACCGATTCCTGAGCCTCCTTGATCTGGAGCAGCAGCGTTTCGCCATCGGCAGTCGCGAACAGTCCAATCGCGCAATAGGTCCCCACACTCCCCACGCCGACTACCTTGAACAGCGTATCCTTGAGCCGATAGCGCGAGAGCAGGATGGCGCGTTCTGGCGGCTGCGTAGCCAGATATCGGTCGAATGCCTCCCTGATGGTAGCGTCCTCGCCGGGCAGGCGCATTACGAGAGGCGGTTTCACCTTGAGCTTGGGAACCGCCTTGTCGAAGGATACGAGTCCGAAATGCGCCCGAGCACTGTCAAGCCTAGCCTCGAGCCGCGCCTTGACGGCCTTGCGCGTGTGCTTGTCCGAGAAGTCCTCGATAGCAGCCGCGAGATCGATCCTGTCAGCCCAGATCTCGAGCGGGCTCATGGGGGCGAGACGGGCCATTTCGCTCTGATAGCTGGCAGCCGCGATGCGGGCATTCTCATGTGCCTGAATGTCCGACAATCCGTTCTCCAGACTGGCCAGAATGAAAGACGTGCCCAGACGCTTGAGGTCCCATTCAAAGGGGGCGGGATAAGTCTCATCGAAGTCGTTGATATCGAAGACGGCCAGCCCGTCAGTGGACGCATAGCTGCCAAAATTCGCCAGGTGACAATCACCACAGCTCTGCACCATCGGCCCGGCGGACGACGTATGCGCCAGATCGGCCGCCATCACGATGGCGCTGCCACGCAGGAAAGCAAAGGGCGAAACACGCATACGCGCGTAGCGTACGGGCAAAAGGGACGGAATACGGCGCTGCCCCTGCTCAACCAGAAGGGCAACAGGATCGGGCCGCTCGGGAAGAGGTGTCCAGTCCGCCTGCGCGCTGCGTGGCAGGATTTTACGCAGATGCTGCCCCTCCTGATGCCGTGCGGATCGCGTTTCCAGCACCGTTTCGCCCCCGTTCTCAGACGGGCGGCTCTTGCGCTTTGGCGCACGGGCGGGAGGGATGGCGGCATTCATGAAAAGTATCCTCTCGGTGGCCTGAATTTGAAGGCTATCAGACATCAAACGTCACAAAAGGCAAAATGCTTCATGAATACATCGTCAGAACAATGCGGAACACTCACAGGACCATAAGAGCGGCCGCCAGCGCAGGAAGTGTGAGCATCACGCCGTAGCGCATGAACCTCCCATAGCGCATATCGAGATCATGTTTGCGCAGGATGATGAGCCAGAGAACCGTGGCCAGAGACCCGCTCAGCGTCAGATTGGGGCCCAGGTCGACACCGATCAGAAGCGCATCCTGCAAACTGCCTCCATGCGTCGCGAGATCGGGGGCCAATTGCGCCGCAAGAAGTCCCGAGGGCAGATTATTGATCAGGTTGCTCAGCATGGCGAGGCCGAACCCCGAGGCCAGCACGGCCGCGCGCCCATGACCAAACGACAGGATCAGGTCTCCCAGATGCCGGATGATGCCCGTCTGCTCGACGGCTGACACCAGCACGAACAGACTGGCCACAAGCGGAAACACGGACCAGGAAATCTCGCGCAGAGCCGGTATGGGCGAAGCCCGGCGCAGCAGCGTAACCATCACACCCAGCCCCGCCCCGCCAATGGCCGTGGCCCAGCCGAGGGAACCATGAAGGAAGGAGACAATGGTCAGGGCGATGCTGACTCCCAGCAGGGCCCAGGCCGTCAACCGCGCAACAGGATCGAGCGATGGGAGGACTTCGGAAGATGCAAACCGCGCATCGATCGCGTGGCGCACCATCGCATAAAGCGCCATGAAACTGACTCCGATCGCCACGCAGGATGGCATAAGAAACCGCCCCAGCCAGGGAATGAGACTGGGCGGCGCCCCTCCATAGATCACGAGATTGGCCGGGTTGCTGATCGGAAGGACAAAACTTGCCGCATTGGCCACGAAAGCGCAGGCCAGCAAGGCGGGAAAAGGATCAATTTCGGCCTTGGCTGCCACGGCAATAACCGGAGGGGTCAGCAAGATGATCGTCGCATCATTCGACAGAAAGGCCGTGGTTACGATAGCGACGCCAAAGATGATAAGAAACAACCTGCGCCCTGAACCTCGCGCATGGCGCATTGCGGCTGCCGCCAGCCAGTCGAAGAGTTTCTCCTGTCGTGCAACCTCGCTCAGGATCATCATGCCGAGCAGGAACAGATAGACCTCCCTGCCCGAAACGATAGCATGCCACGCCGCCCCCCAGCTCTCGAGCCCAAGAACAACGGCCAGCAGAGCCGCAATGCCTGTCCAAAGCGCCTCGGGCAATCGCCATGGGCGCAGGAGCAGCCCGGCAACCGCCAGAAGACACAAACCCCAGAGCAAAAAATTATCCATGATCCAGCTCAAGCCGGAACCGCATTACGGGCCTGCTCATCAGGATCGCGCGTCTCAGGCATCAGCATCAGGAAGAACAGCAATGCCAGAACGGCGATGGCCGTGAGCGACAGGAAGCCAGCGCGATACCCCTCCAGCTGCACGATATATCCCCCGAGCAAATTGCTGAGCGCGCCGCCGATACCGACACTCAGCGCGACCATTCCCTGCAGAAAATTAAAGCGCCCGGTTCCATGGGTGAGATCCGCAGCAATGATGATGGCGATCACGCCGAAGATACCAGCAGCAATACCATCCAGCACCTGGATCGCGATGATGGCCGTCGGTGCATCGAACCAGGAGAACAGCAATCCGCGTATCGGCAGGATCGCATAGGCCAGCAGGAAGATAGGCTTGCGTCCGATACCCCCTTCCATGGCACGGCCCACCGCCCAGGCCACCAGCATCATGACGAATTGCGCAACGATCACGCAGGCGCTGAGCGTGACCGTTTCAGAACCCGGATGGCTCTTGGCCATGACCTGCCCTGCAAACGGCAGCATGGCCGCATTGCCCAGATGGAACAGCACAATGGCGCATAGAAACACCCAGACCGGACGACGCCCCAAGAGGGCGTTCAGAGCGACGGGCGGATCATTCGACTCATCCTCGCTCCCACGCGCGACCTTCTGGTCGATTTCCTTTGGCCGGATAAGAAGCAGAGCGACTGCGCTCGCTATGGCGGAACCGCAGACAAGATAGAAGATCCAGTTCAGCCCCCAGTACTGGCCGCACAAGCCAGCCAGCGCCGCTGAAGCAAAGGAGCCAAAATGATTGATCCCCTGATTACGGCTGATACGCCCCGGCAGCCGACGACGCCCCACCAGGCCAAGCGAGATAGCCGCCAGAGCGGGCGGGATGACGGCGGCAGCGGCACCCATCATGATCTGCGCGGCAATGACGGGGGCCATGCCGGGTAGGGCGATGATCAGGATACAGCTCAGCGCCGTCACCAGAGCCGACACGGCAACAAGGGTACGTTTGTATCGGGTTGAGTCCACAAGCAGCCCGGCCGGGATCTGGCAAAGCGCTGTCGCAAGCCCAGTCATGGCCATTGCGATACCGATGGGACCCGCCTGCCAGTGCCGCGCGCTCGCAAGATACACGGTCAGATAGGGTCCTACGCCGTCCTGGACATCGGCCAGAAAAAAATTCGTGGCATCCAAACCGGTAACGCTGCTCGCCGAAGGCCCCTTGCCTGCATTAGTGGTGCGGCTGTCCTGCGCGATCCTGGTGCTGCTCACTGTTTTTCCTCACCCCCTGCCCGGAGGACGCTCGTTCTGAAATTCAGCCCCGATTGGCGCGATCCGTTACCATCATGCAACGCAAGATTCCGGCATTGCCGAGAGTGTCCGGTGTCTTGGCCCTAGGCCTTTCGCCCCCAGGCTCGATGGCAACCGGGGCACGATCCGGGCAGAACGGCGGTGGGGCCGAGATGTTCCTTGCGCATCGCAGAACATCCTGAGATACAAGAATAACTTCCTTATCTCTCTGCAAAACACGTCTCGACATCCGACGTTTGAAGGCGGTTTGCGAGGTAAAAGTGTCGGGAAGCGCCGACAGGAGCCTGCCATGATCACTCCCTTCCGCGCTCTGGGCTGGCCGTTCTGCCACGCGCTCACCTCGGCGAGGACTACGGTTCTCAAGACGGGGACGTAAGCGACAGGCCAGCTTGAGGAAGGGTTTCGAGCGCGAGTCTATGCAAAAACTGCATCAGGGCGAGTCTGTAACGCGCGGAGCAGATCGAAGACGAGCTTGTAAAAAATGGGCGCTGACACAGTTGGCATCAACGCCCGGTATGCACCGAGCGGCGATTGCCCAATTGAAGCTCGATGTGATCGGAGGCATGAAGGCGGCCAGCACGACCGACGGAAGAAACCCCTAGCCAGAAACGGTAAGCTACCTAAGGGCTGAAGTTTATTCGCGATGCCTCTGTCCGATTGGGGGTAATCAGTGGCGGCCAATGATCGAGTTGCAGCGAGCCCCCTACGTCGGTGATACGGTAATGAGCCCTTCTGCAGCGCAACCAGTAAAGCGCTTACCTTCGTCCCGTACCGAAGAGTGATGCCGCCCCGGCATTGACGCGTTTAAGCGAAAGTTAGGCTCAGGACTCATAGCCAGAATATGACGGTAGCGGCGAGGCAGATGGCTGAGAAGGAGACGGTCGGGCATCTGTCGTAGTGTGTGGCGACGCGCTTCCAGTCCTTGAGCCGGCTGAACATGATCTCGATACGATCGCGGCGCCGGTATTTGCGTTTGTCGTAGCTCACGGGCGTCGTGCGGGATCTCCGGCCTGGAATGCAGGGTCTGATCCCTTTTTCCTCCAGCCCGTCCCTGAACCAGTCGGCATCATAACCACG
>Ga0157365_10001220_pt1 | contig 10732 bp, 8 predicted proteins | sample AttsexASBM3_FD_111478 | JGI IMG/M metagenome (GOLD analysis project Ga0157365, IMG submission 111478) | Fungus gardens microbial communities from leaf cutter ant in Ribeirão Preto, State of São Paulo, Brazil - Atta sexdens ASBM3 | ecosystem: Host-associated > Fungi > Mycelium > Unclassified ... | reverse complement strand
CTGACCACAGCTTCTCGCCTAACAGCAGGGAACATAGTAGTGAGCTGACTTATTTCTGCCTCTGTGGGAACTTGGATTCCTGAATTTATCCAATCCGCTCTTCCCGTCAATTCATCGACCCACTCTCTCATCACTGAACTTCTAGAGATGGCTGTGTTATCTCCCACACCCACATTGGCATCAGCATTCCGTATTCTGTGTGAGCTCTGCTGGGTTTCACTTCTTGAAGTGGTCACAACTTCATCGTTTCCAGGTGTAACTAATCTTGTCTGTTGTACATGAAAGTTCTCAGGGAATGCTCTTGTCGACCGTCGAGGGGCACGCAGTGAGCCGACAAACGGGAGAATGATCCATCTCAACAACGCAATTACTGGTGGCGAGAGTCGGTATGTATTAAAGCTGGCGATATCTGAACGATAAATCTGGCCAGTGATAATACCGATAATTGCGACCACTAGGGATCCCGGAAGTCGACTAATCGCGAGCTAAGATAGAAGGAGTATTCATCTGTGAGTTGTGAGGTTCATTGATGCGCACCTGGAATGCCAGAAAGTAATTGAGGCTTTTGTTGTTGAATTGAATTCCGAATATCCGAAATCGGTATGCAGAAGGAACTAATCTTGAATATTGGTAAATGATACTATAGACAAGTGCCAGAGCACCGGCGGAAATATAATTGAGTCCCAGCGAATTAAAGAGGAGTAATGCTAAGAATTCCAGTGTTGTGGCAAGAAGAGTGGTGGCAACGAGGAAAGACTGCCTATGGACTGAATATCTATATGATTGCTTCATGACACCTCCACTTACAGCATATTTCACGCTTCCAAACCGCCTTTCAATGTGAATCCCAAAGTTGTAGAGCAGGATTTCAGCGAGCAGAAGTTCGCTCGAGTTCTGAAATGCGAGATATTGTGTTCCAAGCCGCCAATACTAGAATGTATCCGCCTGTTAAATTTATGAGGCAAAGATACACCTGAAAAATATGCGTACTTGGTGGTGTCGAGAAATATGAGGCACCAACTAATCAAATGAGATCGCATCTGCATCATAAGCAGCCTGCACCTACTTGAAGATGGAAGTAGTGTTTTATATCAAACAAACCGACAAAGAACGACGAAAGGGCCGAGCCCATCATCATAGCTATTCAGTGATGTCAGCAAGTTCAATGATTGTGTCTTGCCTGAGCATACCCTTTGTAACTGGAGCATGTTCAAAGGACATTGTAGTTGGAGCCTCGAGTAAAAACCCTGTGAAAACGGGATATTCAGTCACGTGATAGGCTTTTTGGATCCACATTTCTATGCAACAAGCAAGCTAGTACTAAGACGCGGAGAGCCTAGATAGGACCCAATGTCAGGTGCATGTCTACAGGAGATATGTGGCTAAGGGAGTAGGGTGTGAGCGAAATCTGCACATGGTATAAATGCTTTTAGGGAAATACATGCTCTATGCAGTAACCAGAATTAACTAACATGCATCAGCTCTGATGGAAGCTCCATTTGGCATTTTTTCTTCGCAACAAATATCCCATAATTGCTGCATCCGCTGTGTCGTAACGTTTTGAAGCTATGGGTCCTATGATTCTTTTCCATCGCCCAAAGTTGATATACAGGCACAGGGACAGTCTGCCTTCGTCCTTGAAGAAAAGCCCGTAGCATTGTCAACTCCTTGAGGGTTTCAGGGGTCCCATAGGCTAGTGAACGTAACGAGGTAACCATCTTCACGGCGTCAAAAAGCATATGTTATTGACTGACGGACGACTCCAAGAGGATAGTTGAGGACTACTGAAGATGTTTTTGCTCTCATCAAACCAAAATTCAGTCCTACTGACCTATTCTAGTCTCCCCTGAAGATCTGATGCAGCTCGACTCGTAGGGAATAGGAAGATGGAACTACTGTTTATGACTACCTTGGAGCAAAGATCTTGAAAATCTCATCTTGAGTACACTGATGGTTATAAAGCTGGTTTCAAGTAAGTGCTAATATGACCTTCCAGGAGTCTATACTAAGGCAATACTGAGTCAATCAGTGTCTGTCAAAGTTTACCCACTCAATTGTTTGCGCTCCATCCAATTCATACTGATCAGCGCAGCGCACTGACTCAAACTCAAACCGTCCCGTCGCGTGTTGACAATCCTGATCGGAAGAATTGTTGAACCTCCTCATTATAAAGCGAAGATAACTTCATGGCGATAGGTCGCCTTCAGTATGTCTCATCTTCAGATGATGTTCACAGTCAAGTTGCTAGGGGTGTATCGAACCCAACAAACGAAACGAAAACCGTGAGAATGGGTTTCATGGGGCAATGGTCATCAATGCACTGATAGTATGATGAGCTTGTCTTGTAGGTTTCTTTTTTCGAGTTCCCTGACGATGTTTATAGATTCAGGCTGTGTCTTGGAGGACTCATGTCAATGTAACGGTGATGACGGGCGGTGTAGCAATCCGATTAGCGTCAAGGTAGCAACAGGTGATGGGTTTGAAAACCCATGGCAAACATATACAGGTGTGGACCTCAAATCCAGGAACCCATTGCATATGCATTCTAACGAGACAGCAAGGAAAAGAGAAGCAGCATCGGAAGTCCGATTGGTTGATGTGTCAATGAATTCATTTGATGGTGGTCAAAAGTGTTTTGAAACACAGACCATGTGAACTTCATAACATTGAGCAGATCTATGGTCACTGACTCCAGATTACAAACTCAGCTTTGACAGAGGTTAGGCACCAAAGGTACTGAGCTTTTTTCTGACCGTCACTACCCTGAACCCACACCATTGACAAATCACCCAACGGCCTAAGGTATTTGAACAATTGTCTGCTGTTCTTTGTCATTGCTGAGAGCGTTTCTAGTAGCGAGCTTATCGGAAATTAACAATATGTGCTTCCTCTTCAACAAGACTTCCCAGAAGACTACAGCTTTCGTGAGCTTGCCTTAATTATCTAGCTTATGACTCGGTGTACGGAATATCTCGTGATTCGACGGCATCATTGGGTACTTGCTTCTCTTTGTGCACAGGTACATCCTTTTCCCCTTCACTTGATACTTCTCAAATGATGAGAAGTCATTTGTCTGTTTGTTTGCTTAACACCTATTCTCTATACATCGAGATCTTCTCTCTCCCTTTCATATATTGGCCAGGTGACTATCTCAGATCAGTGGCTATTCTTTTCGTGTCATAGCACTGCCCTGTTATCGGAGGAGATAAGAAGATGGAAGAAGAATCTTTTTCGAGTTCCTTCTTTTGTACTTGAAGAAGTGATGCGACAAATTATCACAGCTTATACTGGTCACTCTTGCTTTGTGTCTTTTTCTTTTTCTTTTTCGAAATTTATGGGAGTTTGGGTTCTCAAGGTTCATGAAAAGAAGCACTCGGAGGGAAAAAGAATACAAGAGAAGACCCACGGGGTTGAATCAACACACTGAAGCATGCGATCCAGGCTGTGACAGAATCCCGTGTTTCATGTCGCTTGAAAAGTGTATAGGGAGGGGTCTTGGAGCTGTTGTCATAGGTTGGTTGCTTTAACACTTGTACATGTCACTTCATGGTGTGTCTTTGGGCGGTGGGATACTCGGATTCTTACTTGATATTTGGGTTGAATAGGTTCGACAGGAAATGAAGCGTGGATATCGGCACTTTGTATTCCCATCCAAAGGAAAAGGGCTGGTTCTCTCTCTCCTTCTCCACTGTGTGTGTGCATGTGTGTATGTGCTTCCTTATGGGGATTGACCCAAAGATACGGACGACAAAGGCTCCCTTGTTGTTTCAAAAGTATCAGTCCTCGAGGCTGGTTGTTCGTGTCTGATTTCGGCTAGATATGACATCTACTAGGGTCCCTATTTCTATCCTTATAATACTGGACCTTGTCTGTTAGACAACGCATATCCGTGATGCTCGCTCCTTCTGTGGTCCAGTAAAGTCAGGTCACACTCCAGATCCTCCTCTCTTCTCTGCTTATCGTCTCATGTATTGTAAATTTTGCCTCGCTCTGTCCATGAAGGTTTTGATGCTTTCGTGTCTTGTTTATGACTGACATTTGACAGTCCTTGCCTTTGGCCTGTGGTACATGTGGGTCATTTCACCTTGAACACAAAATAAGATCATGGGTTCTGAAAATAGAAAAAACATTCACAGGAAAAGATGAACACGGGTGGGATACACTCTCAAATTCATGAAACTTTATGACCAGTGAAAAGCGATACCTTATAATTATAAGAGAGGACATTTTGCACGTCCAACCTTGCCATTTGTTTATTTGCAAATCATATGCATTACTCCCTCTATGTCTATTTTTAAGTTCAGAGTGTCTTATTCCGCAAAAGGCCAGGGTTGATGTCATTTATGACAATGTCTTGTCATGCGCTGAACACGTTCTCTTGGGAATGTCGACCTAGGGAAGTCTCAGTGAGGTGCCAAACGGTTCGGTGGAACTTTGAGAAAGGCCATGAGAGGGGAAGAGAGGTATCATCGGGGGTGACTTAGTTGCGTACTCAACTCGATTCATTGGCTTTTGACAGTGAGCGCCCGTCCCAGGGTTGAGGTACGTAAATGTCTTGATTTCTCTCTCTCACCGACAAGCAGAAAATGTCACTTGTTACTCTGACATTGGGCGGGAGCGAAATTTCTTACTCCACAACAGCAAGGCAGCCAAGATAGCTCACATCGATACCTATTTCGTAAATAATAGGAAACATCCGGGCAACGTGTCGTTTACGTCTACGTTTGCTCCACTTTGTGGATCAATTGATAAAAAACTTATTAAAATTTCCGCGGTGATAAGTTGTGGTTGCTGGCCCATCAGTGGCGATGCAAGGGACCTTTTGCTCATTGAGCTCACCTAGTCAAGGTCATTATTTTTGCCCCGAAATCGGACGTTACCCGTGAGACGCACCGACAGGGTAATTGTTATGCCTGGTAAATTCAAAATAAACAAATCTTGGTCAGTTACAATCTCGGATGGCTTCTCTTACCGAATGTCAGGGTCGTTATATGAGAAACAGTTGATTGGTACAAGGAGGGAGAAAATGTTGGTGCGACAAGGAGATTCCCAGCAACAGGCATTTCCCGTGATACATAATCGGACAGCTCTTACCGGATCTGTTCCCATGATCTAGACAAGAGTAAAAATCCCAAGGAGGAGGTTCATGTGATACCGAAATGACGGAGGGCACCATGTGAGAAGAGAACCATTCCGGTGTCCAATGTACAGAGCATTTTGGCATAGACTCAGAGACAGATTTAAAATAAAGAGATGAAACTGTTCGGCTGTGGAGGGTGTTGCGCGCACATGGGCCGAGTGGTAGACCACGCACGGTCCTGGAAAGGAGGATGACACGATTAGTATGTTGAAAAGAATTTCGAAACACGAACGTTGGGAACCTAACAGGAAATGGAATAGAGACCTGAGGTAGTCGAATATGATGCCGTACGGAGATAAGAAAACAAAGAGTGAGAAAGTGGCAGCAGAGGCAATACACGCATAGGCGGTGACCAAGATTGAGTTGGGGCAAGGGATCAACCCAGGTGAGATGGAGACTCGGTAGACATTGCTAGGGATCCGAGAAGGCAGAATCGCAAGAAAACCAGGCAGAAAGCCGAACAGTGGCGTCCTGAGCATGTGGATGGAAATAATGAGGACATGCTGAGTGACAGAGGGCATTATGAGCAAGGAACAAACAGCGGGGGGCATCGGGCGCTTTGTTTCCGGTGGAAATCATGTTAACCAGTCATCTCGATCTCCGAGAACCGAAGAGCTGGGTGGCGTATTTGTTCGTATTATGGTGTCCCCAGTAAGGAGAGGTGCTAGTAGTTGAATGACTTGCCTAGAGACCGAGCGGTGAGACGACGACAAGGCCAGGCAGCGGGATAGCTGGAACGATGACCGGAGGCAAGGGGAACGACCGGGAGAGATCTGGGAGAGATCTGGCTGAGCGAACTGGTTCGTTTCCGGATTGGGCAAGATGTGGTTGATACAAATGAATAAAAATGAGCAGCATTGCTGTTATTGTTGCTGTTGACCAATCCATGAATCGTTTCTACAAGCAGTCCTTTGACGACGACGACGCTGTGTGTGCTGCCGATGCCGGCTACTGGACGGCACAGGCCCCAGACTTGTACACTGGCTCTTTCCAGTCGCGCACCCTGCTGCAGGAGCTCTACGACGAACCTACCCAGGAACTCTGGTCACAGCAGTTGCAGCAGCAGCAGCAACAACAACATTTTCCTCCTCGTTCACATGAGTACCAGATCTCCCGCCGCAACACCTATCCTGTCGTTCGTTGCGACAGAGACATGCAGTACCAACCTTTCATGACCCACCAATATCCTGATCAGTTCTCTCAAGAGACCCCTCTTGGCTATCATGACACTTCTACTATCAAGCTTGAGGATCCGTCCTCCATCCTCCTCCCTTCTAGCCAGTCCTTCTATCGTCCCCAGTCCTCTGCTGCTGTCCCCCTTCCCATGCCCTATACTCCTTCTCTCCCTATCCAGCACACAGACGATGCTGCCTCTAAGGAGACCCAGTTTCTTCGTCGCCGCTGCTTCAATTGCCATACTACTGAGCCTCCCTCCTGGCGCCGATCCACTCTCAATCCCGGAAAAATAGTTTGTAACAAGTGTGGTCTCTACGAACGCACCCATCTCCGTCCACGTCCTCTTCGTTTCGACGAACTCCGTGCTGGCAATAAACACCGCAAGGCCTCCAAGGACACCGTCAGTCCAAAGGCTAAACCTTCTTCAAATGTTAAAAAAGTTCCCCCGCTCCTTCGACGGGCCTCCGTTTCTTCCAACGGGTCTGTCCATTCTGCTGGTGCTACTAGTGATTGGGATGAGAATGGTATGTCTTTCGCTATCATCTTTTGTATCGTTTCTTTACTCATTATATTAGTCTCTGTCTATTCTTCAGGTTCTGCCCCACCCACCTCCTTCAATTCTCCCAATGTTCAGTCTTTCCCCCTCTCTCGTGACTCTCAGTCACCCCCGCATGACGGTGCTATCCGCCTTCCCAATGCCCCCCTCTCTGATATCGCCTCATTGTCCCAACAACAACACCCCCAACCTTCTCCTCCCCTTCCTCCTACCCCTTCCAATGTTACTGGATCTCCAGCATACTTCTCTCCCTCATCTATGCCTGCCACCCCTAATGCTAGCAACATTCAGGCACCGGAGTACCTTTGTCGTTCTCACGATCATGGTGTCACCAGTCTTTGGTCTGACACCTCCCTTAAAGACCCTCCTAATGCCATTCTCGGCGGCCCTGTTCCAATGTCTGTGGCATCATGAATCTAACAATGTCTGCCATGCATACGCTTTATTTATTCATCAAGAAAATGTATCATCATGGGCTTCCTGTATCATCCCCACTAGCGCTTTTCTTGAATCAATACGTTAAAACTCCTCCCTTTGTTCTTCTATTTTTCTTCGTGTGGATCTTCGGTTAAATTGGTCCATTGCTCTATCCAGGCCTTGGCTCGTAGGCCTTGATAAGCTGCTGTGTGGTGGATGGTATCTTGACCCATTGTTCCTGCCTCCATCGCTTTTGCTTTACTTTCTGAGAAGGTTGTACCACTACTACGCTACCTCTGCTGATTAGAGATTTTATCGAAGATTGTCCATGCGCTTTTATTTCGATACCAAACAATATTGATTTGATTTATATGTACATACTACCACTTTTCTACAGCATAGAAATGGACGATGAGCAGAAAACCAGAATGAATAAAATTGATCTATCCATGGAGATTGATGCTGAGAGTGATTGTGGATATGACTAGCAGCGACAACGGAGTCTTATATTTGAGATGCTGTCGAGAGTGAGATAGATGGGTTGCGCATGATTCATTTATTCAGGCCATCTCCGATCTATGAATTCTGCTTCTGCTTGAATCTTAGACGTCATAATGATCGTTCTTTCGGAGAAAAAAAAAGGAAGACGCGCCTTGAAGGATGAGCAAACCAGGATTGACAGCATCGGCTAGAATGTCAAGAGGTGTCGCTGCTGCCGTTGTCGGACCTAATGTCGTTTGCCATATTAGATTTGGTTCTCCTATATATAGATCTCGTTCTCACCATAAAAGAAGCTGAGCGCTTTGATAAACAACCCATTGTGTTTTTGGAATTTCGTTAATCTACTGACTGATTAAATAAAGGATCTTGGGGCATTTCTCTGGTCGAGGATCGCAAGCTTCTCTGAGAGACATAATTACGCTTTCCTCCTTATTTTCTAGATAAGATTTGTTTGGCCTGCTTACCACGGCTTCTCGCTCGATTCTACGATAAAACGGCCTCAACCTTGATCGTTTTCAAATCCGGTTCTTAATTCTTACACCCGAAATGGAAAACAGCTTTTTGCTGAACTAGGGAGTCTGCACTAAAACCACCTTCTCGAAGTTTGAATACATCCTTGAATTCTGCGGTGCCGTCATCATGTTTTTAAGGTGGTCGAGAACTAAAACGTGATCGTGGGTGAATCAGAATATCCTGTCCTCAAACACGAGTCTCCTCCCTCCGAGCTGATTCACTTTGTATAAGCGTTCCTTTCTTTTAAACAGAGGCATATGGCGAATGGAAGTGAATCTCGGTATTCGGGTTTAGAAACTATGTTCGGTTTCCGTTTCCGTGAACCAAAAAGACGATTGGACCGGATGTTCGGTTGCAAGGTCTCGAATACCAAACTGCTTTCATTTTTTGAACTTGTTGTCAAAGTCCCTATAAGAAGTCCAGTTCCATATGGGTGGCGGTTGTTGTGCGTAAATCCATTATGCCGACATGTTCATTTTTGGATAGACTGAGAGGCAAAAAGGGTCTAAAGTAGTCGTTGCAAAACGGACAAACTACTAATTATTTCGTTCCTCTTTTGTGACAAAGAAAATAGGGGATCCATTCTCTTAAGAGAATTCATAGATAATAAGAAGCCGAGAAAGGCCCGAAAGTAATGGCGACCTCCATACTTATGTACTTTTTCGTTCCAAATGAGGGCTTCGTTCTTTTCTTCTGGTGGGTGTGTGAAAAATAGAGGCTTTCAGGGAAGCCACTGAAGGCGCCTAATTTCAAAAAGTGGTATTTAATTTTCAAATGATTTTTGGCCCATGTGGACCCGTCAAATTGAGGAAAAATTCTCGGTTGGTTGGAGAAATGTTTTTGCTAGGTAAGTTTCAACCTGATTCAAAGTTCTCTGGCATGCTACGGTGCATCTTGGACTTTATACTTTTAGACCTTTGTACTCCAAGTGAACTCGATCTCCATGCAAGGCCCCTTGATACGAGGTGAAGTTACGTTCCTCACATTACTGTCCTCCATTTGTAGATGCCTCGTCTCCACCCCAAGGAGCCGATAATTCTTTCACGTGTGGCAACCAATCAACGGTGGCGTTTATCCTCTCGGCATCTTGTACCCCATCCAAGTTTCTGTGAAGGACTCAGCACAGCTGGTCTTTTCCTTGTCCATCGTCTAGCCCAATTACTCATTACGAGATATGAGGAAGAGAACCGACTGCAGTCGAGCCTAGGCTCTCACATTTACAATCGAGAAAAGGTACTCACTGGGCGACCCCCGAAATAAATGACAATGACGTAATTGGTCTTAGATTCTTAGGCACGGTCTGCACGTAGTAAAGTGGACGTAGTGGCTTGAGCATTGAGCTACCCACATGTAACGAGGGTCTATGTCCGCTTGGGAAAGAATGTAACCTGTAAATTCGCTCTCCTGGTCTTTTGAACTTGCCTCCCTGAAGTACAGTTCCAAGTTCTTGGGTGGTGTGACAACTAGGCTCCTTATCTTTGTTGATTTCTCAGGATTAGTATTTCATCCTTTACACAGATCGTCTGTGTTCTCAGCTTTTATGGTACTGGAATTACTTTTCGACAACGTCTGGTTCTTCATTGTCTTTCAAACCTGAATGAAAACGTTCGTCTTATTTCGCTATAGTTTCTAAAAGCCGGCCCGATCTTCAAGTTAACCCCGTACGATTGGACTTTTGACTCGTGTGGCTCTGGTACTGAAATTGATCATTTTGGACCTGGAAGCGTGTCTCAAAATGGGAAAGAAACTGCGAAGGTACCTTGCGTGCAATGGAGGGGATGCCACTTACTCGATCAGTTCCGTCGCTACGATACGATACGTGTAAAAAACTCGTGTAACTCTGGGAACAAGACACCAGACACATTACACATCACATTACATATTACGCACGGGCATCGATTGTCTCCAAAAGTATCCTTTGAAGTTCTGGTTAGAGGTGTTTTATATTTCGAACACGAAAGATTGTCGATCCATGCAAAAATTCATCTGTCATGTATCTGTCACTTGTTCTGTCCAGCGCCGTGGTCGGCCGATGCATTGTTTATTTTTGAATGATAAATCGAAAGAGTTGGGTATGCGTCTATATTTATTGAATACGGATTTGACAGACGGTCGTTCTAACTCGACCTTTCAATCGCCCGAGCTCCTTTCACGTTGTTAGATGTACCTGCAAGTCCTTGGACTTCTGGCTCTTCCATTTCGGGTGTTCTTGTTGTGGAACTTGGGGCTGGAACTGCCAGAAAGTGATCATGACCAACACAACTCCTTGAGAGACAAGATGTAACAGGCCGGACGAGATTCCATAGCTCGCAAGCTAAATTGAAACAAACCAATTGTTACCCTGTCAGATAAAACATGAAACTAGTGTAAGAATATAGGGCTCCACAACGCTCAGATTCCAGTCATCGATCTTCTAGCCTTCGTTAGAT
>Ga0157365_10001219_pt1 | contig 10735 bp, 9 predicted proteins | sample AttsexASBM3_FD_111478 | JGI IMG/M metagenome (GOLD analysis project Ga0157365, IMG submission 111478) | Fungus gardens microbial communities from leaf cutter ant in Ribeirão Preto, State of São Paulo, Brazil - Atta sexdens ASBM3 | ecosystem: Host-associated > Fungi > Mycelium > Unclassified ... | reverse complement strand
CTGCTCCACTAGCAAGCTTGACGACTTGTTCCTTATTAAGAAAATCGATTTTCAAAAGGTGTTCCTGCAGCTCATCGTCTTCTTGAGTCGACAACAATAGTTCATTGCATCGCCATGCAATCAGATGGGGAGCCTGGACAGTGTTCAGATACAAAAATGCCTCTTCCTTAATGGCTTTCTTCAAATCATAGATGTCGTTGACTTTGACTTTTATTTTGGAGGGCGAAAAAAGTAATTTTCTCTTATCGTCGAAAAGGAGATACCAGACCTCGGTCGTCATGGTGGCAGGTGAGAAAGTTGTTGATGTCACAATGGATGGGACTTGATGGTCTCAGCCAAACAAATGTTATAAAACTAGGTGCTTACTGGAAAATTCGACAGAGATCTTTAGACATCCGAGCCTGAATTTCATTGTCTAATTTGTCTGATTTTTGGTATCAGTCGCGATGGCAAAAGGTGTCTGAGGTGATTCCTTTTTAGCATTAGTGAAATAAGAATTCTATAACAGAAAATGCGAAGGCAGCCGCTGAAAAGAAGGAGCTAGACAATTGCGTCAATGACCCCGATGTGATTAGGATCAGAGGATCTCCTCTCTTATCCTCTTCAACATAACCACGCCCCCACTTCTAGCTACCATCCGTCGCAATCAGGACCTTCTATCAGTCCCGTTTTCCGAACTCTATGCCTCTGATTTTGGTCGAGCCCCATGAATATTTTGACGTCTCTTTTTTTTCTTTGTCCAAAGTTTCGTCTGAAGGTATGTGTTTTTTTATTGTTGTTTGTTCATAGGGGTTATAGGGGTGCTCTGAAATGATCTGACTGATAGATTATGTTTGTATACCCTGTTGGAATTCTGTAACTTACACGGCTCTGTTCCCACGCCACTATTATGTTGTTTATCTGAACGATATCAGGAGAGTTTACTACCGTGCCAGACGGGCTAGCTGTTTCTATCATTGTACCACCTAGTCAACATACCGCTCACTCCTTTCTCATTGCTGTTATTATGCTAGCCGCCCATGGTCATAGAACCTCAGGCTCCATCAGCCAGAACCACCGCGCGCAACTTGCTAATGCTTATAATGAGCTAGGGAAGGAGCTTTCGTCGTCGAAGGTCCGGGTTGTAGGTAACTATACACTTGGAAAAGTCATTGGGGAAGGCAAGTGACACTCAGGACCATAATCAGAGTCAGGACTCACCCGGAACCCAAGGAACCTACGGTAAAGTGCGTATGGGTACACATCGCCTTACCTCTACCCGCGTAGCTATTAAGCAAATCCCAAAATCTATGTCTGCTGCCCTCACTCGCGAAATACACCATCATCGCCAACTCCATCACCCACACATCGCCCAGATGTACGAAGTCATTGCCACAGAATCATCGATCTGGATCGTCACAGAACTTTGCTGTGGTGGCGAATTATTCGACTATCTCGTTGAGAAGGGTCGTCTTTCCGAGGATGAGACTCGTATCATCTTCGGTCAGCTCTGTCTGGCAGTTGCATACCTCCACGAGGTGGGAATCGTTCACCGGGACCTCAAATTGGAAAATGTGCTGCTGGATGAACATTGCCGGGTAAAACTGGGTGATTTTGGTTTTACCCGCGAGTATGATCCGAATACATTGATGGAGACGTTCTGTGGGACAACAGGTTATGCATCTCCAGAGATGCTGCAGCGCAAGAAGTACCAGGGTCCTGAGGTTGATGTCTGGTCTCTGGGCATTATCTTTTATTGTCTCCTGACGGGTACTTTGCCTTTTGATGATGATGATGAGACAGTTATGCGTGCGAAGATCATACAAGGGGATTTTGAAGATCCTGCTTGGTTATCTATGGGTATGGTTTCCCGTAAGCCTCAGGGTACCTGATTCAATACATCCTTTCAGATGCACGGGATCTCATACAGAAGATACTGCGAAAGGATACTTCTGAGCGAATCACCATTCCTCGAATATTGGCGCACCCTTGGTTCACCGCTCGGAAGGTGACCTACGAAAGTGAATCTCCTTTACTAGCTGTGTTTCCAGCTATCTCTCGTTCCGATAATCATGTGTCCCTGTCCTACCAGTCATCTGAAGTTCCCACACAAGCTTCATCCTCTTCCTTTGATTCTACTATTCTTGATGTATCGACACCTACTACCCCTGACAAACATTTGGACGACTTGGTTCCGTCTCCTCCTGATGCAAGTTTGTGTCTTGCACCAAGCGACTCCACAATAGGCAAGACCGCAAGTTCCCAATCTTCGTTGAGATTAGTTCCCTTTGAAAATTGCCAACCAGCTACCGTTTCTGAAGAAGACGCAGACGAAGCATTCAAACCTCCATCTTCTCAATTTCGAACGAAAGTACCTATGTATCCAATTCGCACCCCAGTCCGCACGAAGCATCGATCTATCTCATCCATTCTTTCCGATCACTCAGACGCTAAGGGCGACAAAGTCTCGACTCCGATGCCCCCTTTGCTGAACCGTGACTTTGATTTTGTCTCCTTATTGACTCAGCCGACTCCAATCATCTTTTCTACTCCTCTTGAGCGCAACCTCTTGAATACACTCAGCTCATTAGGTTTCGACACAGGCCAGATAGTGCATTCGGTTTTGAGCAATGCCTGTGATTCCGCCTCTGCCGTTTGGTGGATGCTCAAGAAGAAAGCCGAACGCAAGACAATAGAAGATTCTGAACCGACTAGTGCGATAAGCCTTGAAACTTCCCGACCTCTTGTGGATGGGCAGACATCCAACAATCCCAGAAAGACCAACAGAGAGATTCAAACAGATTCGGAAATCTACATACCTTCCGCACAATCTGCACCCCAGCTCGCATTCCTTCCTGCTACACCAACCACAGTCAAACCCAAAACTCCGCCGACTACACCTAGCACTCGCTCGCCTTTACTTTCTCCATCAGCCTCCACCATAACTGGTGAACATTCATCTACTCGTTCGCAGCCATCCACCCCTGGAGGAAGTCTTAGAGATAAAGAGAAAGACAAAAGGAAGGCTCGCTCTGGAAGTGTCAGTATCATGCAACGTGCCACGACCGCTCTCGAAGCTGCTGGGTTGGTACGCAAGAAATCTACCGAAATTGTCAAAGAAAAAGAACGGGACAAGTCAAGGGACGAGCCCAGAAGCTCGCATGGGAGCGCTGCATCCTCTAAGTTGACCAAGTCCCCTGGTCTCAAGACCTCCAAGGACAAGGAACACCTACTTCCTGTTGAGCCTCTGCCGACCGAACAACACCCTGTTGCATCTCCTTCTTGGGTTTCGGCCCAAACCAAAGAACCCCTCTATATCAGCGCTGTCACTAATTTGACCGTTGACGGCCAGATTCAATCGCAATCTGCCCCCAACGTGCATGAAGTCGATCAAAATAGACCCGTGATGCGACCTCGTGCTAATTTTCTGACTGTTTTCCGACATTGGTTCAATGAAGATAGAAAGGGGAAACAAAAGGACACGTCTTTATCTCAAACTAACCACACTCGGTTGAATCAACCAATTCTGGTGGCTACACAAAAACGGCGAGGAAGCACTTCCAGTAACAAATATGTGTCAAGGACAGGTAACAATACACATCGTGCGCATCGCCCATCTGTGTCTTCAAGAAGATCCAGTAGCATTAACTCAAGACGGTCTTCGGGTATTCTGATTGAATCTCCTCAGATTACATCTCGTCGTTCGTTTGGAAGCCATACACCCAATTCGGACCGTGGAGAGTTTTCGTCGAGACCGTCGTCTATCCATAGTTTTTCAATGCAGCCTCGACATCGCAAATCACCTTCGCAGAGTTCGGCAAGCTCCATGCATTTTAGAACCACTTCACCAATGCAGAAGTATCATCGGAGAGCTGGATCTGGGTCGTCTACGAGAGTGATCAGACTAGCTCCGACGAATCGAGGTGGGGGTGTTCATGGTCCCTCGAATTCGGTTACATCATCTATTCATTCTCCACTGAATTCCCGCCCCACGTCATGGTATGAACCCTCCGAAGGCGAAAATACGGCCATGGTGTCACCACTCAAGTCTAGAATTCGGTCAAGAGATAGACTACTTAGTGGAAATTCGTTATTCGTTCAGAAGCGACCTGGGCCATTTTTGAGCCCCATATTATCTAATAACCTTACGGGACGATCGAGTTGGAAAAAGTCATGGGGCCTGGAGCCCCCTGGATGGCAAACGCGCACTGCACACCTTCCCATTGAAGTTTTGGTTATATCGCCTGCAAATGAGCCTACTGCGATACGAGATGTATTTTCTGGCCGTCAGTCACTGACCCTTGGAGACGAGAGCGACTGGGTAGATGAAGATGAAGATGTACCTGTGTTTGCGGGTGGTCTTGGTCAGATGGGGACATCCCTAAGCCGCAATTCTATAGACGTTGCGACTCCACGGGGAAACCGTAAAAGTACAACGCGCACAAATAGGGGTGACTCAATGTTGTTGGGGCAGGGGAACCCAAAGCCGAAGATGCTGATCGAGCGTGTGTCGCCTATACCTCAAGAGCAGGTAACTGGTGAGACACGAACAAGTAGGAGACAACTCCCTACTATACGATCTGGACCTGCATTTAGACAGGCCATTCAAGAGGAGGATGAAGATGAAGACGAGGAGTGAAAGTGTAATGATTTATTTTTGTATCTCACTCATTGTGAGCGTCAGGGACACCTTGCTATCCTCTTTTCTTTCGTCTTTAGTATCACCTGTCATGTATTAGTATCCCCTTCTAAATATACCCCTAGGTTCTGGTTTTGCCTTAGCAGCAGCAACAACACTAACGGATAGTAGTCAACTGTCTAACAGATTTGTTGTCTTGATCCCTGTGACTGGTTGTGACAAACCGTGGGTGAGCTGCGCCTGTGCTTCACTGTACATCCTTGACCCTTGCTCGTTTGATACGGTAAGCTGCACACCTACAATTGTATATCAGGGACAAGTACTCATAGGCGCTGGTCAGACTTATACGCCTTCTTCATGTATGTATCAAGGCGTAATAAACCACGGCATATGCTGACGACTATGCAGGTCTGAGCCATACGACCCGTATCTTCCCCGCGATGGCCCTTCCTCTGGTGCGGGCCAAGGAAATGCCAAAACTGCTGCCATACAAGCACAGATAAATGATACAGTGGGCATCATGAAGACGAATTTAGACAAAGTTATGGAACGAGGAGAGTTGGTGGATTCATTGCACGACAAGACAGGTGTGTTGAATGTTACTCTCCTTTTTCTCTGTGTGTGTCTGCGTTGTATCTTTCGATACGGATTTGTGCTGGGGAATCTATTGCAGAAGGACTAAATTGACTTGACCAGATAACCTTGCTGTTTCCGCACAGGGCTTTCGCAGAGGAGCGAACCGTGTTCGTAAGGTGAGTTTCTCAGAAATTGAAGATTCTTCAGATCAATTCTTTCTCCTATTTTATAGAATATGTGGTAAGCATGATGATTACTTCTCTTGAACATGGATGGAACTGATGGAATTGATCTGGTTCGTCGTTCAAGGTGGAAGGATATGAAGGTGTGTGTGTATTCAAATCGTTACGAACCAGTTGTTGACCGCACGGTTTAGATGCGCATCATCATTGGCGTCGCAATAGCGGTCATTATTGTCATCATTGTTGTCTCTGTCGTCAAAGCGACGAAATAAATGGATTTTTGTAATTACCGGCTTGTGGCTAGGTGTATGGTTGCTTACGTCTTATGTCCTTTTCTCCTGTCTTGTAGTAGTACTTTGTGCATACACTAGTAATTTCTCTCTACTAGATGACAAGGATTGAAATTGGTCCCTTTCACTTGACAATAGAGTACGAAAGCACGCTGACAGAAAGTACTCGCTGTGATTATTCATGCACCCCCTTCCCTCTGAAAAGTAGGGATACATAGACTTACATGCCATATAACATAGAATTTCGCACAAGAAAACATAAGCCATACGATTGAAAGAATCCCACTAATGCTACACTACATCCCTTTCATCGGCCACCCTTACCACCCTTCATCTGTTGCTTAGACACCTTGGGGCCTGAGGGTGCGACAGGACGGGAGGCCTAGTGAACAGGAGATAAATCGCCGCTTCGAAAACAATTGAGAGACATACCTTAGCCTTCTTGGCTTCTTTCTCCTTCTTTTCACTCTTAGCCTTGGCGATGGCAGCTGTCCGTTCCTTATTGCGGACTTCAGAAGCCTGGTTCCGCCTTGCAGTTATGAAGTTCAGATCAGCACCGACGATGCCACGCTGGTGTTTAACGGTACGGCGAGAACGTTTCTTGGCAACTTCCTCCGTGATACCCTTCTTGTGCATCCTACGAAAGACCTGGGTCCAGGTGATTTTACGAGGATTTTTGCGCTGGGCGAAGAGAGAAGCATTTTTTGAGGACTCAAAACGAAAGACCTGGTGGACCGAAATTGGAATCAACAAGGAGAAACAGAATCAGATGTACCTTGCTGTCGCCGCGAACAAAAAGCGTGCCTCTGCTGGGGTAGATACGGTAACCTGAAAAGGAGTCGATCTCTAGCTTCTAAACTCGCAAGAAAAGGGGGATTAAAAGAAAATAGCTTGTTAGCTTGTTAGCTAGGTAGCTACATTAGATATGAACGCACCATCTAGATTTTACAACAAGACAAAAACAGGGTCAGTCTATCTCACAACCGCTTGAGCGTCATCCGATTGTCCGACGCAACATCCAACTCAGCAATGCACCATCTTGCATGAGACGGGTGCTCGTCGACTTGGACTGCTTCAACGAAACTGATGCGGGCTTACCTTGAGCTGTCTTGCCGCGTAGTCCTTGTCCTTACCTGTCCTCACAGCCTGCTCTTGCACTAGCTCGGCATCTGCCGAGATTGATGACAAATTTGTTGATTATGATTGACTTCGAAAATCTGAGGTCACAGATTTTTCTCAGACAGTCTGTGCCGAGATGCTAAGCATGAGTATCAAATCTCAGGGCGTCCCAGTCTTCCTAGATACCTCAGTCGTCCACCAAATAGAGTGACGTCTGAGGCAAGTCTTCTTCTACAAACATCTACCTTGGCTCACCATGCCCTATATATACTTATTCACTTTTAGGTGAATATACTAGTCGTCTACCATATGGGGTGACGTCTAAGATACTCATTTACTTTCAAATATGGGTACAGATCTGGTAGAATTCGCTACATAGCCAGGCTGTGTTTGCTGTTAGAAACTGATATGACTTGACCTGTTCCTTAGATGTACATTCCTCCTTCACCTAGCTGGGGATCAGTAGCTCTTCTCCACTTCCTGCTCTGACTTTCGCCGATAGCATTTACAAGTAGATTGTCTGCTTGATCCATCATTTCCTCAGGCCACGTGTAACTACCCTCCATGGTGTCGTAATTGATTTGTTCAATAGTCAGTGGTGTCCTCTCCTTTATTTGTGGGCGAGGCAAGAGGATAAGTGTTCCAGAACAGGTGGTCTGGGTACTCAGAATGGACATAAAGGCCGCAGAAGTGGTTTTGATGACATTCGGCGATGCAAATGGTTCGGCACGGACTCCCTGCAGCTTCGAGATTAGATCATGTAAAATGGAATTCAAAATACATACAGGGTCGAAATCAGTGGTTGAAAGGTAACGGATAGGTGCATCTTGCGAAGAGACTGGTTGATCAGAAATATAGGTAGACACCGAATACTCATCCAGCAGTGCAACCCTAGGGTTCTCTCAATCATGATTCAAAAAGTCAATTATTCCACCTGCTCACCTCTCAGGCCTGAATTTATCGATGATTGCCTGGGCATACGCATGCTTCGCCGACACGGGTAATGTCGCGTATATCTCTGATACTATTATATTGGCACTAGTCCAGTTTGCCTTGCATACCATCCCAACCGCAGGAGAACCCATGACCACAGTACCGATCTCATCTCCCGGATCAGCACTTTTCGCCCAAACCGCCCCAGGGTGACCATTCACAACAATGAGTGTAGGTTTTGGCTCGATACCGCTTCCTATGAAGCTAACGTCGGATTCCTTATATTGAACGTCGTGCCTTTGCGAATTGGATTCTTCTTCTGAATCTGATTCCAAGGCATGGCGGGGAGGCAACTGGGATCTTATCGAATCAATTGATGGTGTGGCATCAGTAGCCATGATTGCGGGTCAGGAGTACCAGTAAAGTGACTTGATGAGTGAAGAATGTCTATCTTATGAATTAGCTAAACAAGAGAGTTTCTGACATCGTGAACTCTGGATACTTAAATAAAATCTGCTAGACTAGCACTGCCACTGGGTAGCGATAATCATTAGTGTAACAAGAATGTAGGTGTAATCAACACTTATCAATCACAGCAAGTCCAAGAGGCAGACCCCCCAAGTACAGCTGCATGACTATCTAGTGGTGACTCAAAGATAGTCCAGTGTCTAAGAATAGGGTTCAACTCTTTCATGGGCGCATATTTAGATTGTAATGAATGTGCTCTTTTCACCTCCCATCGTATCTATATTGCTTGTCGAATCCTCATATGTATTCACCGTGGAAAATATGCATTTTTTTCCTCATTGGATAATCTTCAGGACTCTCCCACCCTTCAGAGGTTTTGTACGGAGTATCTAGCAAAAAGATCCATGTCCCACACTGCCTAGCAACCCTGACACCATCGATCCAGGATCTGTCACGTTCTTCTGACTATCTTCAGCGAAGTTGGACATTACTTATACTGACGTTCCATTCAGAGCGCTGAAACGAGATGAGACCTCACAATTCTCAATAGTTCGTGTATCAAACCAGCAGACGCTCCTCGAACGGAACGACGAACTGACAAAGACGAGAGAAAACGAACGCGTAACATACAAGGGGTATAATTAGAACACTATCGCACAAAGATACAAATCATCTCCACAATGCTTTTCAATTTAGCGGCCGATGAAAGTTCCATACCGCTGAGACTTGCCTATCCTTATACCAGCTGGACCTTCACTCGGCCGAGGCTTGAAACTTTCACGCTTTGCTCCTCGGGAAGGCTTTCTTGAAACAGCCGGACTTAGTTCTGGTAGACTTCTACTTGTGTTGTGAGGCCTACCAAAGGCCGGAATGAGGCTTCCATGAACTTGAGCGGACACGCTGTGAGATCCCGATGAGTGTACTGTTGCACTGGGTGTGTGGCCATGCCCCAGATTACGAGATCTGGAGGAGGATTTGACCCTACTTCCAGGGGTTTGCATGGGAGGCTCGGGCCTTGTCTGTATATCGATGCCTCGATGGTTGCCGAGTGGTACACGGATGTTCTTGCGACCACTACTGAGTTTCTGGCGTTTATTGGAAACAAATTGGGATGTGGATGAGGATGAGGATGAATTTCGCTTGAAAGCGGGAGTGACGGCTCGTGAGCTTGGCGCATGACCATTCATGTTGCTCGAGTTGACTGGTGTTGTCGCACGAGAGGAAATTGACCCCGTTCGAGATCTGCGTTTGTTCTCTTGTTCTGCTGCCGCAACTGCCTCCATTAACAATGGAAGAAAGCTTTGGCCATGCACCAGGAACGGTCGACTTGTTGCCTGTTCCCATGCAGGAATTGATATAAGGAGATCCTGTTCCAACTGAATAGATCCATCACATTTCCTTGTCTTCGTTGGAAGTGAGAAATACTTACACGAGGTTTCTCTTTCGAAACTCTCTTCCTCATCTTTTCCTCACGCAGCAGCCGCCCAGGATCTCTCGGACCTCGCCCTAAAAGACGAGTCTGATCGGCGGCTGCCATAGCAAGTTCCTTCTCTTCTTTGCAAATGTCAAAGTATTTGCGCACACTAGCCAGCAGTGGCGCCTTCGATCTGCGCTCCTCGTTCAGCCTTCTGATCTCATCTTCATGTATTGTCAACAACTCTTCAGTATAATCACCTAGAATTAAATTAGCAGTGCTCATGGACTGTAATGGATCGCACCACTGTCAAAAAACGGAACAAACTCGGCTCTTTCGTCATCTCCAATCATTAGATCATCCCACAATTTACTGATTTCCTCTCGTGCATTGTCAATGAAAGTACCCATGCATTCTCTTTTGAGCTTCAGCATGCGTTCCAGCTCCTCCTCGTAGTCATGAACTACTTGATCCGTGCTTCCGCGGTGATTCTCGACAAACGCATCCATAGCTGTTTCATCAACTCCCAGTCGTCTCCAGAGACTCTCCAACTGGTCATACATTGACTGTATATGAGATTCCCGCTTTCTTTTAATATCTTCGAGAGATGCTTGAAGGCATTTCGCCCAAGATACTAGCTCTGGATTGGGCTCGACATTTTCCAGGCCGAAAGGAGGGCTTGGAAGCTCGGAAAGATCTTCATCCCCCGCCTCTTCAAGACGCACAACAAAACGAGCAAAAGTCCTTTGATGCTCGATATTCGAGAACTTGTCAGTCCGCGAGGAACCTCCGCTGGTTCGAGAGAAAGGTGTGGGGGTCTCTAGAAAAGGATCATTTAAGGAATGGGACGGTGAAGCAATTGCATGCGAAAATGGTGAGCCTGGGGTAGAACTCAAACTGTCAAGGGTAGGCGGAGAAATTCCGAGCTCTGAGTACAGCCAATCAATCTGCACAAACAAGTTACCCAGTTCGACTAGGCGATGAGCCTGAGCTGAAGTCAAATTAAATCTCAGCCTGGAGAAGATTAGAGAACGTACGACTTCAGCCTTCCCCCGTGCGAGCTCTTTCTCCAACATCAAGAAGCGATCTGGGGAGACGTCGTGATAATATTCTTGGTCTAACACATTGTCGCGAG
>Ga0157365_10001218_pt1 | contig 10740 bp, 9 predicted proteins | sample AttsexASBM3_FD_111478 | JGI IMG/M metagenome (GOLD analysis project Ga0157365, IMG submission 111478) | Fungus gardens microbial communities from leaf cutter ant in Ribeirão Preto, State of São Paulo, Brazil - Atta sexdens ASBM3 | ecosystem: Host-associated > Fungi > Mycelium > Unclassified ... | reverse complement strand
TGCCGCCGCAGAACGCGACGCGCATCCGGGTAATGCGCGGTGTGGGCCGCATATTCCCGATAAGCCTCGTCGATCACGATCAGGCAATCATGGGGGCAGGCAGAGATCAGCGTTTCCAGCTGCGTCTCTGTCATCATGCAACCCACAGGATTGGATGGATTGGAAAAGATGAGGATACGCGTCGGTTGGGATACCGCAGCGCAGAGGGCCTGGAGATCGAAATCGCATGTTTCGGTGACCGGCACGGAATCGACGACCCCTCCCATCGCCACTGCGTTCAGGATATGCAGGCCGAACGAGGGCAGAACGGTCACCACCCTGTCGCCAGGGGAGATTACCCCCTGCATGATCATGCGTATAAGTTGTTCCGAGCCATTCCCAAGGATGAGCGCCTGCATCCGCTCATCCAGGTAGGTGGCAAGACGCGCGCGCAGCTTCGGTTCTGCTTCGGGATAAAGGGCCAGCTTGTCGAAAAGGCCGGTAAGGGCTTCGCGCACCTGAGGCGGGGCCCCGTGGGGATTTTCATTGCTTCCGAGTTTGGCGATAGAATTGAGGCCGTATCGTTCCTTGACCGCATCTGATGCAAGGCCTGCATTATAGGCTGGCAAGGCCGCTATTTCGGGGCGGCAGCATGAGACGGATGACGGGGTTCCAAGGGGAGAATGCACGGCCGATATCCAGTTTATGGTTGTATAGACAAGACTAACGATATCGACTCGCATCATGCAAGCGCGAAGATTTATAGCGCCTTATATACGATATTTATGGTGGTTATTCGCTTTTTCATTACGAAAATCGATTGACCTTTCTTGTACAGACAACATAGGCTTGCTGTCAGATTGTGTCAGGAGATCATGCCGTGATGATGTCTGCCTCCCCCTTGTCGTCCGAACTGGTTAATGCTTTTCGTGATGACGGCGTCGTCATTCTGCGTGGCGTTTTTACGCCCTGGATCGAGTCCCTGCGTGAGGGAATCGATCGGTTGATGGCATCGCCCAGCCCGCTCGAGCGATCCTATCAGCCGACCAACTCGGCACCGTTTTTCCAGGATCTCTGCAACTGGCAAAGGATCCCGGAATTCCGCGCATTCATAGAAGACTCGTCCCTTGGAGTTCTGGCTGCGTCGTTGATGGGCGCGCGAGAGGCGCGATTTTTCCATGATCATGTTCTGGTGAAGGAGCCAGGAACATCGCTCGTGACGCCGTGGCATCAGGACCGTCCCTATTATTGCGTAAGCGGGCCGCAAAGCGTGAGTTTCTGGATTCCGCTCGACCCGGTGCCCCAGGCGAATGCGCTGCAATGTGTCGCCGGGTCTCACCGATGGGGCGTCGATCACAAGCCCATGCGTTTTGACGGAACGCCCCTGTATGCGGGCGACGACAGTACGCCCATGCCGGATATCGATGCCGACAGGAGCGCTTACCGGATCGTCTCTGCCGTTATGGAACCCGGCGATGCCGTGGCTTTCGACTTCGGTACAGTGCATGGAGCTGCTGCGACTCTGGGCGCGGTTACAAGGAGGCGGGTGTTCTCAGCGCGGCTCGTGGGAGATAACGCGTGCTTTGCCGACAGAGGCGGCAAGGGATCGCCGCCTTTCTCCCATCTGACCCTGCAAGATGGCGAGAAACTAACAGGCCCCGATTTTCCCGTTCTCGCGACGGCGGCCTGAATGGCCGAACCGGCTCCCGTCGCGGCGCGCAGGTCCCGGACAGCCAGCACAGCCCGTGCGCACCTATCTCAGTGCCGCTGGCAGGTGGCGCGTCGTTTTGCGTCCTGCTGTCTTCTCACTTTGGTGGCGTCGGTGACGGGCGTCGCACAGGCAGGGTGTCTTGACACGATACGTGCATCGGGGGTGCTGCGTGTCGGGAATGGGCTGCTTGGCGCCCATCCCTCTCTCTGGCAAAGCCATGACCGGGTATATCACGGTATCGATGCCGACCTTCTGGACGTATTGACGCAACGCCTCGGCGTGGCGCGTTCAAAATTTATCATCACGGAGTGGCCGACCATGGTGCCCGGGCTCAAGGCGGAGCGCTGGGACATCGTTCTGAGCGACGTCAATATTACCGAGGAACGGCGGATACGAGGGCATGTATTGTTCTCGACGCCTTATTTCATGCTCTATGACTATGTGATTCTGCTGGCGGATTCGCCAATCTGGTCTCTTGCCGATCTTAAGGGCAAGACGATTGCCTCTGTCATGGGGACCAGCGATTCAGCAACTGCGCACCACCTGGTGGCTGATGGTGTGGCGGCCGATGTGGCCGATTTCGAGACGTTCGCCGATCCTTTCACGGCCCTGCGCAACCACCAGGTTGCGGCGGTGATCGTCGATCAGGGAACGCTTCATGCCCAGAAAGCGCATTTCACCGATCTGCGCACTGTTGGCATGCCCGTTTTCTATGCCCCCAAGCCGCGCTGGGCCGCGATACAGGCCAAGGCCCGCTATCGTCTTGGAAGCGAAGGGGTAGTCATTTCCGATCGCTGTCCTGATTTGAAGGTTGCCGTCGATAAGGCGCTGGACTCAATGCGTCGGGATGGCACAATAAGAACGATACTGAAACGTTACGGTGTGTGGGAGCCGCAGCAGGACCACCTTATCCTGCCCGACCGTACTGATTCGGAGTAGCTGTTTCCATGCTGGATTTCCTGGCTGAGGCGGGCGAATATCTGCCCTTTCTCCTGCGCGGGGCGCTCGTCACGATCGAGCTTTCCCTTGTCGCGATGGCGCTCGGGACAGTGACAGGGTTTTTCATTGCCCTTGGCCGTCGTGCCAAGACGCGGTTGTTGCGATGGCCGCTCAATGTGTTTGTCGAGATCATGCGTGATACGCCTTTGATCGTGCAGTTGCTGATCATCTATTTTACGCTGCCGCGCTGGGGCCTGACACTTGGTGCCTTCCCGGCTGCCATTGTGGGTTTGTCTTTCAACCTGGCGGCTTATGTGTCGGAGGTATTCCGGAGCACCATCAATGCCGTTGATCGCGGGCAGAGAGAAGCAGCTATCTCGCTGGGAATGTCGGGAGTGCAACTCTATCGGCGCGTGATCATGCCCCAGGCGGGGCTGGCGGCATTGCCGATACTCGGGGGCTATTTCATTGCCCTGTTGAAAGATTGTGCACTGGTGTCATTCATTTCGGTCAACGAGCTTCTGCGCAATGCGAGCATTGTCATTTCGGACACGTTCGATGGGGGTAACATTTATCTGCTCGTGGCGATCATCTATTTCATCATGAGCTTTGCCTCGTCACGTCTGATTCTCCATCTCGAGAACCGGCTTGCCCATAGTCGCCGATCCGGACCCGATACGATGTCTGGCACAGTTCTGACCATGGAGAAGGAAGCCATACGATGAATCCTGTCCTGACGGTCAGACAGCTTGGCAAGAGTTATGGGGGCAGAGCGGTGCTCGATGGGGTGGACCTCGTTGTTAAAGAGGGTGAAATCGCCTGTCTCATCGGTCCGAGCGGGGCAGGAAAATCAACCATCCTGCGTTGCCTGAATTTTCTCGAAACGCCGGATCGTGGCGAGATCACGTTCCGGGGCGAACGCCTCTGTTCCGAAGATGGCAATCTTTTCCAGATATCCCCCAGGCGCCAGTTACAGGCGGCGCGGGCCCGCATGCCGATGGTCTTCCAGCATTTCAACCTGTTTGCCCATCGTACCGTGCTTGAAAATGTGATGGAGGGTCCCTGCGTGGTTCAGGGGCGCCCGAAGGAGGAGGCACGCATGATGGCCAGTGCCCATCTCGACCGGGTGGGAATGCTGGGCTTCGCGCGGCATTACCCCGATCGTCTCTCTGGGGGGCAGAAACAGCGTGTGGCGATTGCTCGTGCACTGGCCATGTCACCCGCCCTGATTCTTTTCGATGAGCCGACCAGTGCTCTCGACCCGGCGCTGGTGCGCGAGGTCGAGAGCGTGATGCGCGACCTGTCACGCGATGGGCTGACCATGATCGTGGTCAGCCATGACATGCGCCTGGTGCGCAGCATTGCCTCGACCGTTCATTTCTGCGCTGACGGCCATATCGCCGCAAGCGGACCGGCCGGGCAAATGCTTGGGTCGCAGGCCCCTCAATCGATGCGGGTTTTTCTCGAGGCAGTGTCCGACCATGCCGGGCAGGAGTAACATGATGAAGCATCCCCCTCTCGATCGGAGCGCCACATCGATATCTGCCGGGCATGCTCACCCGGATGACGGAAGCATGACCGAAGTCGAATTCGAAACGATCTATCCGATTGCGCCATCGAGACGTCATGGAAAGCCGTCGGACCTATTCGGCTTGTGGTTTGGCGCCAACATGACCATGCTGGCCGTCGCCACGGGCGGGGTCATGCGTGGAGAATTCCATTTGACCCCCCTGATAGCCCTGCTCGCGGCGCTCATAGGCAATGCCGTGGGCGGTGTGTTCATGGCGCTTCATGCGGCGCAGGGGCCACATCTCGGTATTCCGCAGATGATCCAGTCCCGCGCCCAGTTCGGCATGATTGGGGCAGCCCCCATGACCGCGCTGATCGTGCTGATGTTTCTTGGTTTTGCTGCGTCGAATCTGGTTTTGGGTACGCAGGGGCTTGCCATGATGCTCCCGTTTCTGGGAGGCAGGCCGGGCATGATCGCAATTGCTGTCATTTCAGCCGTTCCTGCCGTGCTGGGTTATCGCGCTATTCATCGCCTGACCCACTACATCGCCCTGCTTTGTGGGGGCGCGATCCTGCTTTGTCTGAGTGCTGTATTATTCGTTCCCTCTGCCCCGAGCGTTGCACTGACAACCGGGGGGCATGACACGGTTTCCGGCTTTCTGGGGGCCATATCCATTGCCGCACTCTGGCAGATTGCCTACGCACCTTATGTTTCGGATTATTCGCGCTATCTGCCGCAGACGCGCGAAGGTGAGAAACAGGCTTTTCATGCGACCTACTGGGGCTGTGTGCTTGGCTCTCTTGTCGCGATGGTCGTTGGGGCTCTCGCCGGACCGGCCGTCAATGATCGCCTGATTCTCTGCCTCGGTTTTGCGGCCGCGCCCGTTCTGGGAGTGCTGTCGCTGGGGCTGGTCGTGGCGAACGCCATGACGCTTTACTGTGGCGCGCTTTCCTCCATCACCGTGCTTCATACCCTCGCCCCGACGCATCGTTTCGGCAAAAATTGGCGTGGAGCGGTGACCCTGGTTCTGCTCGTCCTGTCTTTCGGGCTGGCGCTGCTCATGGCGGGCCGGTTCGAGACCGCCTATGCAAGCTTCCTCGAACTGCTCATGTCGATCATGGTGCCATGGTCCGCGATCAATCTGCTCGATTACTATATCCTGAGGCATGGAGCTTACGATCTTCCGTCACTTTTCAGGCGCGACGGAGGTATGTACGGACGATACAACGTTCCGGCTCTGGTCGCCTATACAATTGGGTTGGCTTCACAAGTCCCGTTCATATCGACGGGACTGTATACCGGGGCTATGGCGCGTTTCCTGGGTGGGGCCGATCTCTCATGGATAGCCGGACTGGCTGTGACCAGCATGATTTATCTCGCGACAGCCCGTATGTCGAAACATGTAAGATGATTACGAATCCAGATCGAATTTAGTTGACCATACTCGTATATACATCTTAGCGTTGCATCATGGTCAGCCTTTTCCGGGGCAGGCCCTTCCTCCTTCGAGTGCAGCTCGCCCGTCTTCGGCCGCGAGCCGCCAGCACAGCGCGACGGTGACTCATCATGCGGATCATTTCGTTTTCAAAACTTTGTCTGATCTCGACCATGCTCGTTTCTGCCGCAGCCCCCCACGCCATGGCACAGACCAAGCCCGCTCCAGCGCATGGCACGAAGGCGAAGGCAGGAACCCGGACCTCACCGCCTGCCGCTCGTGCAAAAGTGGCGGCGGTCATGCCTCAGGCCGTCGGGAAGTCGGCAGTTTATCTAAGCTCGACTTCCGAGACGTTCGACGTCAAGGCCAAGCATATCACGCGTGGCGCCCTCGTGACTGTAAGCCAGAAGCTCCTGTCTCAGGCTCCAGCCGGCACGAACCCTCTCAAGGTGCTATCGCAATTGCCAGGCATCATGTTCCAGTCTGCCGAGCCCCAGGGTGTCGACATCTGGTCGCAGCAGCTTTTCATGCACGGCTTTCAGCAGCAGGAAATCGGTTTCACGTTGGATGGTATGCCGCTGGGTGAGCAATCCCTGCGTAATTATAATGGTCTAAATACACTGCTTGCGATTTCGGCGGAGAATATCTCCCGCATCGATATCTCCCAGTCCGCTGGTGCCGAGGATGTGGCTTCGACCAGCAATCTCGGCGGGTCGCTGGCTTATATATCACGCGACCCGGCGCACAAGCTGGGCGGGACGATCAATCAGGGTTTCGGCAGCTACGCCAATTACCATACCTTCCTCCGCTTCGACAGCGGCGATCTCAATCGGACCGGTACGCGGTTCTATACCTCTTATAGTCGGCAGGACGGCCAGATCTGGAAGGGTACAGGTGATCAGTTCATTCAGCAGGTCAACGCCAAACTGGTGCAGCCTCTCGGGCAGGAGAGCTATTTCTCGACCTATTTCGACTGGGCCGATGAGCATCAGTTCTCGACGCCTGATACCTCACCTGAGGTTATCCAGAAGGTCGGCTACAAGGTGGCCAATTATTATAATGGCAAGCAGAGTGGGCTCCAGGCGGCCATCAATGCAGCGAACGGGATTTTTCCTTCTTCCTTTGCCGGACTGGAGGATCCTGAGGACTCGGCCTACTACGATGCGACCCTCAACAGCGCCGATTATCTGGGGGGCATGCGGGCGCATCTGCAACTCACGGATCACTTGCTGTGGGATAGTACGGCCTATGGTCATGGAGAGACCAATCAGGCCACTTGGACCACGCCCTATTACCCCTCGCCGAATGGCTCACCGCTTTCCGAATTGCGCAAGGCGCCGGGTATAAAGCGCCTCGGGTTTTTCTCGCGTGTGCAGTATGAAACTCACGACAACACGCTGGGCGGCGGTGTCTGGTATGAGAACAACAGCTACCAGTCGCCCGAATATGTGTTTCAGATGCCCAACATCGTGAATGGCCAGCTAACCGAGAAGCTACCCAATCCGCTGGATTACTGGAAGCATCCCTTTGCGAAGATTTTCAATCAGGACTACAGCACAAATACTTTCACGGCTTTCGTACAGGACACGTATCGTCCCATCGAGCATCTGGCACTCCATTTCGGTTTCAAATCCGTGCTGAGCACCACACGCGTGGGTAATGGCTATGCCAATCCGGACTATTATTCACCGACCACACAGCTCGCGAGTGGCGTCGGTCTGACCACGGCTGAGGCATTCCTGCCGCATATCAGTGCAGACTGGCATTTCCTCACGCATCATGAATTGTTCTTTGATATTTCGGAAAATGTTCATACCTATGCGCAATGCGGTTACAAGCTTTGTGCTTCTCCTTTTGCCGTGACACAAACGGCATTCGATCAGGGTAAATCCTCGTTCAGGCCCGAGACGGCCTGGACCTATGCGGCGGGGTATCGTTATTCAAGCCAGTATGCAGGGCTCTCGATTTATGGGTATCGCACGAACTTCAACAACCGGCTCCAGCAGGTCACTTCGGGCTCTTCCGTAAACCCCATTTCCACAGTTTCGAATGTGGGTGGGGTCACGATGAATGGTGTCGATACAGCACTGACCATCATGCCGGTGCGTAATCTCGTATTCACCAACAGCTTCAGCTATGACCATGCGACCTACGACCAGAATATCAACGAGGCCGGAACGGTCTATCATCTCAAGGGCGCGCAAATCGTCAATTATCCGCGCTATATGTACAAAACCCGCCTCTCCTATGACTGGCAGGGTCTGACTGCCTATGTCGATGCGAGTTTCAACAGTAAGCACAACTTCAGCTATACGGGCGACGTCAAGGTGCCGTCCTATTGGCTCTCCAATCTGGGGATTCAGTATAATCTTACCCATATCGGCGCGATCAAGCGGAGCCTGCATCCCCTGAAGGATCTGACCCTTTCGCTGAGCGTCACCAATCTGCAGAACACGCATTACATTGCAACGATGGGAGAAAACGGGAATCCGCTCAACATTGCGAATGGCGCATTATCCTACCAGTCTTTCCTGATCGGCGCGCCACGCATGGCCTTCGGCTCGATTAGCGCAAACTTCTGATTGCTCAGGCTCAGTATTTATCGTCGGTACGATACAGTTGTTGCGAGAAAGATAAAGGTGGGCCCGTCCGTTCGGACAGTTTGTGGGCTATACCCTGATGTCGTTATGTCACCCGTCTGACGGCGCTGGTACGTCATAATACGCCTCATCGGGCGAACATCCGGCCAGCGCCTAGGCTCAGGACCCATTGATTTGATTTTGGAAATCTGATTCAGGCTCTGTGAGGAGACTGTAGGTGAGCGACCCTTTTTAGCTGACAGACGAACAAACAAATGGAACGTCTGCGGCCGTTTTTTTCCAAGAGTCACGGCAAACCTCGCCTTGATGACCGCTATGTGCTGAGCGGCATCATTATTGTGAACCGCAATGGTATGCGGTGGCGTGATGCGCCCCGGGAATACGGTCCGCACAAGACGCTGTACAACCGCTGGAAGCGTTGGGGCGACATGGGCATTTTCATGCGGATGATGGATGGCATAGCTGGTGCAAAGGCCGAAGCCCGGCCCCTCATGATTGATGCGACGTATCTCAAGGCGCACTGCAAGGTTTCAAGTCTGCGGCTAAAAAGGGGGATCCAGGCCGCCTGATCGGTCGTATTAAAGGCGGCATGAATACCAAACTGCATGCGGTCACCGATCAGAACGGACGACCGCTGAGCTTTTTCATGACTGCGGGGCAGGTCAGCGATTTTACCGGCGCCGTTACCCTGCTGGACAGTCTTCCTGCAGTACAATGGATGCTGGGAGATCGCAGGTATGACGCCGGCTCGTTCAGGGACGCCCTGGAAGAGAAAAGAATAAAACCTTGCATTCTAGGACGAAGATCCCGCGGAAAACCAGTCAGATACGACAAGCGAAAAATATAAACGTCGCAACCGGGTCGAGATCATGTTCGGAAGGCTCAAGGACTGACGGCGTTTTGCAATGGGCTACGACAGATGCCTCATCTTCTTCTTCTCCGCCATATGCCTCGTCGCAACCGTCATGTTCTGGCTATGAGTCTCGAGCCGATTCGCATAATCACCGTTCTTTTTCGGCCATTTCCATAGTTTGAGAGCGTCACCCAATGGAACGGTGTGACCTTTTTCAGCGTCGGAATGTTCCACCCAAGGGCGTCGTTTATCTCATGCCACCTAACGTGACATTGCCACTTAACCGCGCGATATGCGCTGTCTTCCTCGCCTGGCCCTAATTACGATAATAAAAATTATTGGAATTAGGTGGGCGATCGAGCATCTATTCTATACGCGTTGGTTCATTCGCCTCAATCTTGTCCGCAAGTTCCTGCATGATGGGCTGGTAATATCGGTCGAGCGATTTCAGATCGCGATGTCCGGTGACCCGCATCAGATCAAGCGGGTTCGCGAGATAGCGTGCGAGACGCGACGTCGCTTCGTGGCGCAGATCGTGAAAAATGAGGTTGGTCAGGCCTGCCCGCCTGGTCATCCGGCCAAAGCGGACAGAGAACGCCTTCTCATTGCCAATATCGAAGATCTTCTCGTGCGGCTCGGGTCTGTGCGGCATCTGCCCAAGTTTCTCAACGAGAAGGCGCCGTGCGCCAGGCGTCAGGGGGCGCTTCTCGGGGCCGAGTTCCTCCCGGTGTCGCTCGTTCTTCAGCCGGGCAAGCGAGAGCGTGCGACTACCGAAATCGATATCTTTCCAGCAGAGAGAAACGGATTCCGATAAACGACAGGCTTGTTCGATCGACTATTTGACGAGCCATACATCGTCAGCATGCTCAGAGGCCGAAACAACCGCTACCAGGCGGTCATATTCACTCTGGTGGGAGTTGTCATTGTCGAGCATGGCCAATCGCCTGTTACGCTTTCTGTCAGCGCCTTGCGGCCGTTTTACGATCCTGCCTGATGCATGATTGACCGTGTGGATATCCCACTCACTGATCGCATGCTGGACGATGCTGGCGAGGAGATTGAGCCGCTTGACCACGGTCGCTGGCGCATAGCCATCCGCAACCATGCGATCACGGAAGGCCCGAACGTCAGCGGGCTGCCATTTGCTCACCATGACATTGACGACTGGGTCATCAAGTAGGGCAGGGATGTGGCCAGTGCGGTCCGCCTGGCGATGGGCCATGCACTCGTCGCGGTAGCGTTCCACCAGTCGTCTGAGAGGCGTCTTGTCGAGGGAAGATGTGTCCTTGAACTGACGCAGATCGACTTCGGCACGTTTTCCAGTGAGCCAGCGACGAGCCAGCGCGGAGGATGCGAAGGTCTTTCTCAGGCGTTTGCCATTGACCATCTTGCGGACCTGATACTGACCTGCGCCGCGGTACCATAAGCCCTTGGGCAGTGGTTTACCTGTGGCCGGATCGATGCCTGATCTTTCTGATTCGCTCATGCGAAGCCGCTGATACCAAAGAGCCATAATTTCCTGCTTGGCTCAGGAATGGCTCAAAATCAACGATATGGTAAATCAGGATTTTGCTTCTACCCGGCAACATCCCGCAGAGAACTGCGGTAAATGCCGTGGTGTCCCGTACGGGATTCGAACCCGTGTTACCGCCGTGAAAGGGCGGTGTCCTAGGCCTCTAGACGAACGGGACTTGAGGCGTGAGCGGCTGATTA
>Ga0157365_10001217_pt1 | contig 10741 bp, 9 predicted proteins | sample AttsexASBM3_FD_111478 | JGI IMG/M metagenome (GOLD analysis project Ga0157365, IMG submission 111478) | Fungus gardens microbial communities from leaf cutter ant in Ribeirão Preto, State of São Paulo, Brazil - Atta sexdens ASBM3 | ecosystem: Host-associated > Fungi > Mycelium > Unclassified ... | reverse complement strand
GCCCACGACCGGGTGATCCTGTTACGGAGAGGTGCCAGAGTGGTCGATTGGGACGGTCTCGAAAACCGTTGTGCCTTCACGGGCACCGTGGGTTCGAATCCCACCCTCTCCGCCAGACCCGCCTTACGGGTCCCTTCGGATCAGCCGGTCGCTTTCCCTGATATAATGTGGTGAAATCCTCTGTTTCTGATGAAGCAGAACGTGCGCGCCTTTTCCTGTGAGCAGGTTGTTTTGCGCCTCTTGGTCCGGACGCCCAGCACGCTGAGCCTTTCATTTCTTTCTGACGTTGCTCTGGAAAATGCCCTGAAGAAAAGGGTAGAGGCTTCGTTACCCATTGAGAAAAAGGAATGCGAACCGGTTGATAACCGGTGCTCGCGCCAAGGAAGACAGGACGACAAGATCGTGAAAAGCGATATCTGCCCGCAATGCGGCTGTGAGCATATCTATCAGGACGGCGGGCTTTGGGTCTGCCCCGAATGCGCGCTCGAATGGAGCATTGCCGAGGGTATGCCTGCCCAGGCTGATGACTCGGTCATTCGCGATGCGAATGGGAATCCCCTTGCGGATGGGGACACCGTGACCATTATCAAGGATCTGAAGATCAAGGGGTCCTCTTCCGTTATCAAGGGGGGCACCAAGATCAAGGGTGTGCGTCTTACTGACGGGCATGACGGCCATAATCTCTCCTGCAAGGTGCCCGGCATCGGTGCCATGAATCTCAAATCGGAATTCGTCAGAAAGGCCTAGGGCCTGACGGCACGCGAAGGAGCCAGCCTCATGTCGAGCGAAAGGTTTGTGGCGAGGCGCATCGATCGTCGGAGAATGCTGGCTTCGACCCTGTTTGGCTCGGTCGCGACTTTAGCGGGCTGTCACGGACCCTCCCGCCCGAAAGCGCCCGAACAGGTCGCGCTCTGGCCTGATGCACCGCCAGGCGGCGGAGGGCCGAAGGGCGTCGAACAGGCTACCAAGACGGGAGCGCTCTATAATGTTGCGGAGCCACGCCTGGAAATCTTCCGGCCCGAACGCCCCAATGGCAGTGCCGTTCTTGTGGCGGCGGGTGGAGGCTATCAGCGTATCGGCATGCAGCGAGAGGCTTATCCGGCGGCGCGCTGGCTGACGGCACGCGGCATTACGGCCTTCGTTCTGGTCTATCGCCTTCCGAGTGAGGGATGGAGCGAGGGTCCTCTTGCTCCGCTTCAGGATGCCCGTCGCGCCCTTGCGCTGATTGGGCAACGCGCCCGCTCGGAAGGAATCGATCCTGCGCGCGTTACCCTGCTCGGATTTTCCGCCGGGGGACATTTGATGGGTATGACCGCGACCCACTGGCAGGGGGCCGGACCGCTGGCATCGCTTGATCTGGGTGCTCCGGCTGTGCGCCCCGCAGGATCTGCCCTGATCTATCCGGTCATCACGCTTGAAAAGCCCTATGACCATACCGCGACGCATCGCGATTTGGTGGGCACAGATCCGGATCCGGCACTCGCCCGGCTCTGGTCCGTCCAGAGCCATGTGGCCCCAGGCTACCCCCCTGTCTTTCTGACGCATGCCAATAACGATCGCATCGCCAACCCGTATAATGCGGCGTTGATGGCCGAGACCTGCGAGGCGATCGGCACGTCTGTGGCCTATCACCGTCTCTCCTCTGGCGGGCATGGTTTCGGTATGGGCGAGCCCGATCGCGTTACGGCTGAATGGCCCTTATGGTATCATGACTGGCTGGCTGCACGCGGCATGATCTGAACGCAGAACAGCTCATTCTTCCTCACCGATCGACAGCGCTTGTCCAGAGCCTGCGATGGGGAAGGTCGAGCGTGCCCCGGGCGCGCCGGTTGAGGGCAGCGAGAGAAATCAGCCTGCGGAGACGGATCTGTGATGCTCGCCCATGACATAGGTTGCGGCGATCGCCCGGTCATCACCGAGCATCGAAAGCGCGAAGAGAAGATCCGAGGCGTTCTCGGCCCGCTCACTGCGCTGACGCAGGATCGGGGTTGCCATGGGATCGAGCACGCAGAGATCCGCCTCGATACCCGGCTCGAGCTGGCCGATCAGCGCATCGAGCCCGAGGGCTCTGGCGGCGCCCGTCGTCGCAAGCCAGTAGGATTGAACCGGATGCAGGCTGGTTCCATGTGCCTGTGCCGCCGTGTACGCGTCGTTCATGACGCGCAGCATCGAAAGGCTGTTGCCACCGCCAATATCCGTGCCAAGGGCGACATGAACGGGTCGATCGCGCTTGACGGCATCCAGAAGACGAAAGGCTCCGCTGCCAAGAAAGGCATTCGAAGTGGGGCAATGGGCGAGCGTGCACCCTGAATGGGCGCAGCGGGTGAGATCCTGCTCGGTCACGTGGACAGCGTGGCCAAATATACTTCTGGGGCGGACGAGTCCTGCCTTGTCGTACACGTCCAGATAGCTGCGCCTATGGGGAAAGAGCGCACGCACCCAGAGCTCCTCCTGCACAGTCTCGAGAAGATGCGTCTGCATGAAGAGATCGGGTGCGGTGTCGAGCAGGGCGCCTGCCAGTTCAAGCTGTTCCTCCGTGCTGGTAGGAGCAAAACGTGGGGTGACGGCGTAGTGGGCGCGGCCCTTGCCATGCCATTTCCCGATCAACGCGTGGGACTGGTCGTACCCGCTCCGAGCCGTGTCGCGCAGATAATCCGGTGCGTTGCGGTCCATCAGCACCTTCCCCGCGATCATGCGTGTATTGCGCGACCGGGACTCGGTGAAGAACGCCTCGACCGATTCCGGATGGACCGTGCAATAGACGGCGGCTGTCGTGGTGCCTTGGGTCAGCAGCGTATCCAGGAACATCGAGGCCACCCGGTGGGCATAGGCGGGTTCGGCAAACCGGTGCTCCTCGGGGAAAACGTAGCGTTCGAGCCAGGAAAGCAATTGTTCGCCATAGGAGGCGATGACACCGAATTGCGGATAATGCACATGGGCGTCGATGAATCCCGGTCCGATCAGGCAGGCGCCGTGATCGATGACCGTCATGTCGGGAGGTAACGTCCTGCGCAGCGTCTCCCAGGCGCCGATAGCGGCGATGCGCCCTTTCTCGATCACGACCACGCTGCCTGGTTCGGCCCTGAGGGCCTCCTCAGGGGGCATCTCGAACGGGTTGCCTACGAAGCGCAAGGTGGTGCCGCGCAGGGCAAGAGAGGGCAGAATGCGCGTCATCGCAGCGTTTCCAGAACTGTATGGCTGGTGAATTTATGGGTTTCGTCGAGGAAGGCCGCATTGGCGACGAGCTCATCGCGGATCACCACCAGATAGGAGATGCCACGGATGAGCTCAAGTCGCGTGACCAGATCCGTCTCGGTGCGATCGAGTGCGCGTAGCCGGCGTACGGCTGCTGCGGCGATGCGGGCGGGTCGGTCATGTCTGTCACGGGTATATTCCATGCGGTCCAGCAGCAATTCGATGGGACGACGCGCCGTAACGGGCAGGTGCTCGCGATCAAGCAATGTGCGGAGTCGGATGGCGTTGAGCCCGATCGTCATCACTGCCAGCGTGCCCTGCAGATAGCTCTCGACGATGGGCAGGGGAGACGGGCCGGCATGGCGTATCAGGCGCGCAAAACGGTCGATATTGCGACCGATCCACTGGCGCGTTTCGGGGGCCTTGCGCAGGTGGCACAGCGCGCGCAACTCGTCCAGCATCTGACGGCGCAATCTCAGGCGCTCCGACTGGGGGTTGAATGGCAGGAAGGTGTGAAACACCAGCACGGCGGCTGAGGCGGCCATGACTGTGGCCGTTGCGCCGTTATAGAAAGCGATCTCATCAAGACGGTGATGGTTCTGTACGCCCACCATACTGGGCATGAGCAGCCCGTAGGCCGCGGCTGCACCCGCTGTGGCGGCGTTGACCCGGGCGAGGCCGCCTATGAACATGGCCGGTCCAAAGGCCATGATGAACATCTCATAGGTGTCGAATTTCGGGACGAAGATGAAGGTCAGGATACCTCCGGCCACCACGGACCAGAGCGTTCCCTTGAGGAAGGTGGTCGTTCCGAGAACCGGATTTTCCTGCGTGGCGAAGAGCCCGCAGATCAGCGCTGTCATCGAGATGAAGCCTGTTCCGTTGGGCCAGGCCGTGACCTCCCAGACCAGGGCTGTGAACAAGACGGCGGCCATCACGCGCAGACCGTTATTGATCGCGTTGCGCGGGTCGTGGTGGGACTGAAGCTTGAAATGGAAGCGGTCGCCCGGGATCAGATGGGTGCTGGCGTCATATTCGATGATTGCGATTTCCAGGTCATTCAGCAATTCGCCCAGCGCCACATGCAGCACGCGTTCATCGACCGGACCAAGCTCGACAACCGGTTCCTGATCGGATCGGACGAAGGGGGCTGCATGGATCCGGCATTCCTCGATGAGCAGATGCAACTCACCCAGAATCGACTGTATGGGCTCGCGCCCGGTCAGGCGCGACTCGAGACTGCGCAGAAAGATCTGGGCATGGTGGGACGTCTCGCGGAAACTGCCATGGCTGTGGGCAAGCGCGGCCAGTCGTGCCGCCATGCCAAAACCGCGCGAAAGGAGAATGGACACGGCCGCCAGCGCGGCGCGGGCGTGATCGCCCTCGTGTCCATGAGGACCCATTTCGATCTCGGCGAATTCGATCTCGCTGTTCAGACGCAGAATGGTGGCGAAAAGCTCGCGCGCCTTGCGCGGCGTTGTCGCTGCGTCCGACAGAATATCGGCGATCGAAAGTGACACCAGAGAGAGCGCGGTCTGCAGCTTGTTGCGCACGGCCTGTCTGGCGTGACGTTCCTGACTGGTGGCGAAAACGAGCCCCATCCCAGCCTCGCAGAGCACGCCCAGGGCGATATAGGTCGAGCGTGAGACCGCGATCATGAACACGTTCTCCGGGTCATAGACCGCGCCCATTGCGATGATGGCGCAGGTATAGCCGGAGAGTACGAGGGCATAGGACCGGAAATTACTGACGAACGTGGCGATGCCGGCGCAAAGCCCCATCCAGAGCGCCAGGGTCAGGAAAAAGAGCAGGGGCTGCTGCGGAAAGACTGTGAACAGCCCGATGGCAGCGACGGCGCCAATCACGGTGCCCACGATACGCCAGCGCGCCTTGGAAAGGCTCTCTCCACGCGTCCCTTGGGCGACCGCCCATACCGTCATGGTGGCCCAGATCGGACTGTCGAGTTCCATCCACATGGCGATGCCGAGAGCGAGCAGCGCCGCAATTGTATTGCGCAGCGCAAATTCGACCGCCTGGGGCGACGGAGCATAAAGCCACGCCCATTTCTCCCGACGCGGCATGAACGCGAGGCGCCCAGCAGGCTGGAGAGGCAGGCTGAACAGATGGGAGAGGGAACGCCAGACGGGCACGAGCGGGATTTACACCGTTGCAGAAGGCCGAAAAGAGCCGGGGGCGAGTATGATGGCAGTCGTGCTACTGCAAGAAAAGCGCCCAGGCCACTGTGCGAACTTAACATTCAGTAAGGCCAGGCCTTCGGTCGGATATGAAGGCGCCTTGTCCTGTAGCCAAACGCCAGATCAGAGCGCGTTGGGTGAAGCGAAAGCATGGGGTCGACAGAGCCGGGCCAACGTCGCCGCTCAAGCTCAGTCGCCGCATCGTCATGCACGGTCATCTTCACAGGCTGTCTCAGGGAGGGCGTCAGGAGCGATCCTTGCAAGGACGCGCGCGCGATAACATGGGGGGGAGACGCCTCCTGGTTAGGTGAGGCGCCGGGCGCGCATCGCGCTGATTCTCATATCGAGCTCCGTCCGGCTGAACGGAATTGGGCGTCCAGTTTCCTGGGGCGCCGTCTTTGCGCGAGGCATGCTCCCTGGGTGAAGCATGGTCATGAAACTTCAAGTAATCTGAGATGACGATCGCGAGCCCGGGGAGGGCGGCCAGATACAGAAATGGCGGCGTATCAATACTTCCTCGCACATGTCCAGCGGCGTTGGGCCGCGCCCTGAGAGGGGGCATTTTGGAGGAATTTCACGCAAATTCTGACCGGGGAGACAAGGTTGATGCCGCTATTGCTGATTCCAACCACGCTGCAACGGATCGGTAGTTATAAAGAAAGCTTCTGTTAAAGGTCTGTTCACTCAATGAAATCGATCCAATCAACAATGTAGCCATAAAGAGCGGCTATGATCCTCGCCAGGACCCGATCATGAAAACCCGTGATAACCGAGTCGGAACAATTGTTACCAAACCGGTTACAGAGAGGGCTGGGGGAATGAGGTCTTGCCGCTATCAACGAACACCACGACGCAGGGGGCCGATATCGGATGTTTTCAAAAGGAAATCGTGAGGCTAATCTATAGCGCCGGGAAAAATTTTGTAATCTGACGACATGGAGAGAAAATCAACTCGTGCGCAGCGCGATTTAGTAGAAATTTTACAATCGATAACTATTGTATTTTCACGGGTTTTGACGAGGTGTTCTGAAAATTACACAGGTCTTCATCCGGTAGAGGCATTAAATTCTTGCTGGAAAGGGCAAAAAGTCGTGAATTCGAGAGGTCTTTAACGACAAACGAGTCAGATTGTCAAAACAATGGAAGAAAACGTTAAACCTATTTACCTCACAAAAGTGATGGTATAAAAGAGCCAGTTAAAAGAGTTAAACTTCAACAAAGAGAAAATAAATGTCAGAATCTGAAACCAATGTGGCCCTTCTCGAACTGACCGCCCAGATCGTTTCCTCTCACGTTGCCAATAACCCGATGACGGGCGAAGACCTGCCCGGCATGATCAAGCAAGTATACAATGCGCTTCAGGGCGCAGGTCAGGCCGAGCCGGAGCCCGAGCGTCCCCAGCCTGCCGTGCCGATCAAGCGTTCGGTTTTCCCGGACTACATCGTCTGCCTTGAAGACGGTAAGAAGCTGAAGATGCTGAAGCGCCACCTGCAGAGCGCTTACGGCATGACGCCGGAGCAGTATCGTGAGCGCTGGGGTCTTCCGAGCGACTACCCGCTCGTGGCTCCCAACTATGCAGAGCGTCGTTCGCATCTTGCCCGCGAAATCGGCTTGGGTCGCAAGATCAACGCCAGTGCTGACAGCGCGCCTCGCGCAACCACCGAAGAATCCGCCGAGGGTGAAGAGCGTCCCGCCCGCCGCGGTCGGGCAAAAAAGGCGTAATCACGCTTTTAACCTGTAGACGAGACAGAAAAGGCAACTCATCCTGTGGTGAGTTGCCTTTTTTATTTGCAGGAGCTGAATCGGGTCATGGCAGAGAATCTCGAGCCGCAGGGTGATTTGCGCCTGGTCTATGCGCAGCAGCGCCGCCGTCTTCTGCTTTGGCGTGGTATTGCAATCGCAGCGCTGATCGTGACCTGCGGGGTTCTGTTCGCCCCGCGCCACGCCGGTCCGCCTGCGGATGCGATCGCACGGTTCGAAATCAAGGGAATCATCAGCGATCGGGTGAAGCCGCAGCTTGATGCCATCGCCCGGGCCGGGAGGGATCCTCATATCAAGGGTCTGCTTCTGGTCATCGATAGCCCGGGCGGCGGTGTGACAGGCGGGGTCGCCATTCATGACGCTATCGCTGCTTTTGCCGCGCGCAAGCCTGTTGCGGTCTCGATGCAGGGCGTCGCGGCGTCGGCAGGCTACATGATTGCAGTTCCTGCCCAGCGAATTTTTGCCTATCCTTCCACCATCACGGGCTCAATTGGGGTTATCATGGTGCGCCCGGATGCATCGGCCCTGCTTGGTCGTATCGGTGTCACAACGGACACCATCACCTCCGGCCCCATGAAGAATCAGTCTCAGCCTTTCGTGGCGCTGAAGCCGGAGGGACGGGTGATGTTACAAGGAATCGTCGATGATCTGTTCGATCAGTTCGTCACAATGGTTTCGAAAGGGCGCCATCGTTCCGTAGACGAGATTCGCCAGCTGGCCGATGGCCGACCCTATACCGGTCGTCAGGCGGTACCACTGCATCTGATCGATCAGATCGGCAATGAGGAGCAGGCGACGCAGTGGCTCAAGACCCAGATTGCCAACGGCAAGGACCTCCCGGTGCGTGAGCTGCCTCTGCGCAAGTCGGATAAATTCTTCTGGGAACGCGTCTATCACAAATTCGGCGGAGACTGGTCCGGCGTGACCGAGGCGATTGAACAGATCACAGCCTATCAGAAACTTGACGGTGCGGTCGCGATTTTGCCACGGTAACCGTCCCGATCCGATACGGGCGGGCCGGAATCGCCCTGCCTACAGATTTCGCGAGCGTACAGAGTTTATCATGACCAAATCAGAACTTATCGCCGAATTGTCGGCAGCGCATCCTCATCTGAGCGCCCGCGATATCGAACTGATCGTCCACACCATTCTGTCGGAAATCTCCTCAGCGCTTGCCAGAGGTGATCGGGTGGAGATACGCGGTTTCGGTGCTTTCGTGGTGAAGCGGCGTGATGCGCGTCAGGGTCGTAACCCCAGGACAGGTACGACCGTTTCCGTCGGTGAGAAGACGATACCGTTCTTCAAGGCGGGCAAGGAGTTGCGCGAGCGCGTGAATCACCAGGGCCGCAAGAGCGCCTGATGCACAGCTTTGACCCTGAGGGTCGTCTCAGGGCTTGGTCGGGTGAATCTCGCTCAGCAGGAAATCGCGCAGGACGGTGATGCGCTTGGACATCTTGAGCTCCTCCGGATAGACGAAGAAGGCTTCGACGGTCGGCACGGGCTCATGGGGCAGGATACGCACCAACTCTGGATGCGCCTGTGCGAGATAGGTGGGGAGTGAGCCTATGCCCGCACCATGCGCAATAGCGGTCGCAATCGCTGGAAAGCTGTTGATCTCGAGCTTGTTGCGCAGTGAGCCATGTGTCTGGCGACGCACCAGATCCAGCAGCCAGAAGGCGTCTGGCAATGGCGGGGAAAGTCCGGCAAATCCAACCAGGTGGTGCTGTGCCAGATCGGCAATGCTCAAGGGCATCCCATGCTGGTCCAGATAGGCCTGGCTGGAATAAATGGGCATCGGAAAATTAGCGAGGTGACGCTGGATCAGATCGGCCTGCCTGGGCGGATGCATGCGGATGGCGACGTCGGCCTCTCTCATGCCGAGATCGAGATCCGTATCCTCCATGATCAGGCTGACCTCGATATCCGGATGGAGTGCGAGGAAGCGCTGTAGCCTCGGCGCCAGCCATCCGAGACCGAAACCCGAAGTCGTGGTGATCTTGAGCTCGCCCTTCGCCTTGACCTTGCTCTCGCTCAGATAGGCTTGGGTCAGCGACAGCTTCGAGAAGACTTCCCGCACCGTATGGTTGAGTGTCTCACCCTGCTCGGTCAGGATGAGACCGCGTGCATGACGGTGGAAGAGCGGCACATTCAGTGTTTCTTCCAGCGCGGAAATCTGTCGGGAAACGGCGGACTGGCTCAGATTGAGTCGATCTCCGGCATGGGTAAACGACCCCGCCTCGGCAACGGCATGGAAGATTCGCAGTTTGTCCCAGTCCATGCGGCTTTCCTAGAGCTCGTCTTCGACCGCGCGAAAATGGGGCATCGCATGATCGGTATCCTGCGCTGTTCCATGCGGTCATGCAATCTTGATCACTCTGACTTGGCAGCATTCCACGGCGCTGCCAAGTCATTTTATGCGGGGGATCTTACGCAGAAATAACGATCTTTGACTCAGGAAAGTCCAGCCAGTAGATGCTCGGCCTCGAGCGCTGCCATACAACCGGTGCCAGCCGCGGTAATAGCCTGTCTGAATTTCTTGTCCTGCACGTCGCCTGCCGCGAATACGCCCAGCACGGAGGTCTGAGTGCTTCCTGGTACGGTGATGATATAGCCCTCGGGATCACAGGCAATGGTGTCGCGAAACGGTGCCGTGTTGGGGCTGTGGCCAATGGCCACGAAGACGCCGTCTACAGCCAGTTCCTGCTCCGCCCCTGACTGCGTGTCGCGCAGTCGAACGCCGCAGACGGTTTCCGGCTTGCCCGCACCCAGGATTTCCTCAACCGCATGGTTCCACAAGACGGTGATCTTTGGGTTGGCGAAAAGACGATCCTGCAGGATGCGCTCGGCACGCAGTGTGTCCCGTCGATGGATAAGCGTGACATGGTCGGCATGGTGGGTCAGGTACAGTGCCTCTTCCACCGCCGTATTCCCGCCGCCAATCACGGCAACCTTCTTCCCGCGATAGAAGAACCCGTCGCACGTGGCACAGGCCGAAACGCCGCCGCTCTGCAGGCGGGCCTCGGAGGGAAGGCCAAGCCATTTCGCCTGGGCGCCCGTGGCGATCACGACGGTCCGCGCGAAATATCGTGCGCCCGAATCCGCAGTCAGAGTGAAATACCCATCGTCGGTCTTCTGATCGAAGCGGCATTCCGTGATCAGGTCATAATGCATCTCGGTGCCGACATGCTCGGCCTGAAGGCGCATCTGCTCGACCAGCCACGGACCCTGAACGGGCTCTGCAAATCCCGGATAATTCTCGACATCGGTGGTGATCGTCAGTTGTCCACCCGGCTGAAGCCCCGCCACGAGAATCGGCTTGAGATTGGCACGCGCCGCATAGATGGCGGCTGTGTAGCCCGCAGGCCCGGCACCGATGACGAGCAGATCGGTCTTGAAACTCTGGGTCACTGATTGGGTCCTCGATCGGGGTCCGAAGCCGATAGCGTCGGACCGATATGACATGACAAGTGTGAAGAGACATGGCTCTTGGTTCAGGATGCAGATATAGGTGATGCAGCGCGCCTGCCAACCGACTAGTTTTGACCGACCCCACGGTGACGATGACTGACCACGACCCAGACGACCATATT
>Ga0157365_10001215_pt1 | contig 10751 bp, 10 predicted proteins | sample AttsexASBM3_FD_111478 | JGI IMG/M metagenome (GOLD analysis project Ga0157365, IMG submission 111478) | Fungus gardens microbial communities from leaf cutter ant in Ribeirão Preto, State of São Paulo, Brazil - Atta sexdens ASBM3 | ecosystem: Host-associated > Fungi > Mycelium > Unclassified ... | reverse complement strand
GTAATGGTCTGTGCACTAGGACAGAGCATCACATGCTACTACCTATTGTTCTACATATGGTAGTGCCTTTGTACTTGAAAATGCGATAACTTAACCTTATGGAGGCTGTCCTTTGTTCTAAGAAAGAACAGATGAGTATCTATGGGTAATTAATTAAGTTCATGTACAAACATTGAGGACTTCATATCTCTAATAATATTAATTGCCTTGGTGTTTTTTTAGGCTCATTCTGAGTGGTATGAAGAGGTCTTTTTCTGAGCCTAGAAGCAAAGCATCAATTGTAGCAGTTTTCCAAGATATTGGCAATTTAATATATGGTACTATAGTACTTACCTACTGATTTGCTCAATAGCTTGGCTAATATTGATTGCCTCAAGACGTGACTGGTATCGATCAAAAGGTCTTTTCAAGGGCTTTCAGGTGCTATTGAGACCATGAGAATCGTCAAAGAATTGATGGAGATATGGCTAAATAAAGTTTGTGATAGATCAAAAGATCTTCTTAAGGGCTTTCTGGTGCCATTATGATCATAGAAATTGTTGAAGAATTGATGGAGATAGGTCCAAATGAAGTTTGTGACAGTTTGGTTTAGAGAATAGGAGTATCATTGATTAGTCATAACTATTATTTAAATACAATTAGTCCTTAGTATACCTTAGCTTCATTCTTAACCTTAACCTAGCTATACTCAATAGGAATTTCTTTTCCTCTTGTCTCAGCCACTACCTCCAAATCCTAGTAAGTAGTATAGGGATACTTTGTATCTATCCCAGGGCTTGACAATTACTCTAGACTTCATAGAAGCCATAGTCCCACTTCTGATTCATAACACTATGCTCAGAAGCATACCAATGGACCTCTTACCTCAGATAAATCCCCAAAGTCAATAATCAAGATTTCTTACATGGCCAATGTCCTGTGTCAAGAGGCAGTCTGTACTTTGATGTACATTGCACTTGGAACATCTGGACATTGCTTATGCAATCCAAGTGCTATCAAAATTCTTGAAGAGCCCTGAGGAAGCTTACTGGGGTGCAGTTAAGAGAGTTTTTTTGTTACCTCAAGGGTATATGATAAGTCTGGTTGACTTGTGGTGGTACTGGAGAGAATTTAGCTGGATTTATGGATGCAGATGGGAATGTGTCATGCTGCAGTGGGGTACGCTTTTATTGTCAATGGTGCTGTTTCCTGCAGTGCCAAATGTCAAAAAGTTGTGATGTTATCTTCTACAGAATCCAAGTGTGTGGGTGCAACCCATGTAGCTAAAGAGGCCACCTGGCTACCTGGCTTCATTAAAGGTTTTCTAGTTCGCCCACCCCTCCACAATCATTTTAATCATTTTTTCAGACAATAAGTCTGCCATCGCACTCGTGAGAGATCATCAATACCACGCGCGCACCAAACACATTGATATACGTTGTCACTTCATTCGTTGGATCATCGAAGAGGGCGAAATTCGTCTTGTTTACTACCCCACCTTTGCAACTCCTCCACTGATTCACAACCGCTGATGCACTCAGCAAGTGATACATCAAAGCCATCTCCTGCGAAACGAGTCAAGGGGAAGAAGAATGTATTGAGGGAAGCCAAAGAAAGGCCAAGGCGCTCGATTGGGAGGAAAGGACAACGTAAGTGGCCTAATAAAATGACACTATTTATCGGTTTTTATCGGTCTGTGCTCATGACAGCCGCGAAACATTCAACGAAGCTTTACTGGACACCAGTTCCTAGTCCAATCTCAGTTCAAGCCGCTTCCGAAATGAGATCAGCAGACATTCGCCCTCGACTGTGGTCAAGTGTAAGTCCTACGACTTCTCACACTCTGATTAATAGTGATTCTTGTCTAGAGTCAGGAAGAGTTGATGTCTGCTTATGTTGAGATTGCCAGCTCAAAATGTACCAATAACATCTCTTGGAAATTTACTCAAATGCCTATCCTGATTCTGGATGAAAATTTCATGTTATTGGAGAAGGTAAAGGACACGAGCGATTTGTGCATGGATGTGACTTTGTGAGTCTGACTTCGTTTCTTTTGTTCCTTTGTTTACTATCATTCAGTCGGCGTAAATTCTGTTACAAGCCACCAAGCAGGCCGGCGGGTAACTCTTCTATCAGATCTCAACAGCCTGGCACAGAAATTCAACGGGACATGTTTTGCGGCACAAATCTTTCCTCACACATGATTTCTACTTCTCAAAATGAGGAATTCAAAATGTTGAATCCGGCTAACTACCAGACCCAAATTGCACAGAAGTCTTCTCCTCGGGATTCAGTGTCCGATTCTATCGTACAACAGAACATTCCGATGTCAGAAAACTCTGTTCCTGTGGCTGGCGAACCACAGTGGAAAACCTGGAAGCAACATGTCCCAATCTCTTGTTCATCCTATTCATCTGCTCCTCCTTCAAGTTCAGGCTTTTCGCAGATGCCAGAGACCCGAACCAGTCATGTACGTGAGATAGGGCTTCCAGATGGGGCAGGCACCTTCCCACTTCCCTACAACCTGCCCCAGGTATACAGGCCCTCTTATTTGAAGTTACTTGCGCCAAGGACTCCCTCGACATCCGAGGCATCTGAGATAGGTCTGATGCGGCAACCCTTGGATCGCACTTCCACAAACATTACAATGGCAGAGATCGACCCTTACGGAGTCGATACTCAGCCTATGTATACATTTCCCCCCGAGCATCATGCAATCTGTTCCGTTAATAGACCTGTCCAACAGGTCGAGCATGGCAAAAGGGAGACTTGCAATTGTTCGAGGATGCGGCCCAATATTAATTCTTGTTTCTGTAGTAGACCTGTCCCTTTGTCCCCAGCTGATCGGCAGATTGACCATAAGGAAGAGCCTGCAATAACCTCGACTGTCTCCGCGATGTCGTCAGTCCCGTTTAGCCATCAAGACCTTTCCCTCCAAGAGGTGCCTGTCGCTCATCCACTTATCCCGGTTGCAGCGAGAGACCCTGTAATTTGGGACAGTGCAAAGATAGACCCGAAGTTCTTTGATAAATTCGATGATCCCTGTGCTACTTCTACGCGTCTGCATGCTCCCGATTTCAGCCCACCTGTCCCCCTCAATACTCCCACAAAAGTCACACCCTTCAAAAATGCCACTTCATGTCCCTCATGTGCAAAGCGCGAGCCATGCTTTGTGCACACTAGGGCAGAGGCTCCTCTACCACGGAAGAAAAGAAAATGGGGAGGGGAGGAGGAAGCGGTATCAGCTAGTTCCTCAGAACACAATGAACTATATACTGATAATCCAACCATTCGTACCCCTGTGTACATCAGCTCTTATGAGTTTGGCTCGAATCGAGATAAAACAGCAACAGCAGCCTCGCAGAAACGAAAATTTCGAGAAAAAAGGATTGACCTTAAGGAAGACAAATTACCCTTTCTTTCTGTAGAAGAGAAGCACTCACTAAATCATGGCGCAAACGATGAGCTTGCTAGTAGAAGGTCGGTTATTAGCCCGTCGAGAATGAGAGCAGAGGACTTGATTTCCCCAGTACATGCATCGCTAGCAGCAGAGCCTGCTTCAAACGATACCAACGTTGGTGGTAATAGGGATCAGGTAAATCTCATGACAATAATTTCGGTATCCGAAAGTGTCAAACTCAAAAGGCGACATGCACAACAACGTCAAGCTTCGCAGCCCCTCTTTGAATTCGCTGGTCAGTCTGTGCCTCCAGATGTTGATTCCGCAATGTCGTTCGCTGCACCTTCAGGATCTATCACACACCTAAATCCCAAAGTCCAGAAAAAATTAGCAACGACTACACTCAGAGCCACGCCTTTACCAGAGGCTTCGCAGCCCCTTCTTCAGTCTACTGGCCGGTCTATGCCTCCACCTGATCTCGTTGGTCTCGAAATGTTACCTCCGTCTGTTGCAGTACCAAGATCTATCACTCACCCACATCGCAAAGTCAAAGAAAAGTCAGTCACGGCCACACTCACACCTGCGCCTTTACAAAGAGGGAATAACGGAGTGCCAACGCCGATTCCAGATGAAATGCGAGCTCTTATCAATGCATATGTTAAGTGCGTTCCCGTCGGCGTATTTGCGACAGCAGCGCAGATCAAAGGGTTCTGGGGGTTGGATTTGGCACGCAAGGAGGAGTTTGGGTGTTCGTTCATGGGGTTTTACAGGATCTCGAGGATTTGGGAGTGTTTGGAAAAAGGAAAAGCAAGCATCGGAACGAGTGGAGCAGAATTCAGAGAGCCTGGTCAAGGCGAAGATACTATCACCGGGGGTGTTCGATGGAAATTTCGGATGAAGTGGGAACCTGGTGGCGAGGATTGGCAGACTGTTCGGCGTGACGATCTCTCCTCGCCGTGGTGGAATCCATCGTTGAAAGCGAAAGGACTCTCAGAGGTGTTACAACCGGAGCTGGACGATTCAGATGAAGAGTCAACAGAAGCTTATCGTTCATTGAGGCGGAAAAACCCGAACTTTGCTCGACGGCATTGTTCCTTCAGTCAAACCTTCTTAAGTGTGCTTCCCCTGCATCTACTCGCACCTGTAGACATTGAAATGCCAGACTCTTCGCTACCGAAAGGTTGGTATTGTCAGGATTGCGGAAAGCTCAACTTTAGGTATTATCTTCGGCATTGTCAATGTTGTAGTTCCTATTGTCAGGTGAGAGGTGTTATATCATCAGAGATTGAGACTGATCAGTCCAAATGATCAGCATAAACCTGAAAACAAAGGTTATGCAATCGAGATTGACCGAATGCGTGATCCTCAAGATAACTTGCCCCTATCACTCCCTCTCAACGAGCTACCTAATTGTGACTTAGTTCATGTTCGAATGCGAATCTCGAAGGACCGAATGAAGACTTTGACCTATAACTTTGACATAAGTACCAATGAGGGACCTATTGTGGTGCGACATGTTTTCACCTGCAATTCGAAAAAATTACAGGAGGAACCCTCTAAGCTGTTGAGTTCCATACAGATACATGTACCATTAGGCCGGTCGACCGGCGATGGCAGTTCAAGTTGCGCAATTCTACTTCCTAGGTTTGGCCACACTGATTGAATTAATTACTTTCCCATAGATCTGTATTTTGTGCATTCCGTAAATGATACAGGCAGTATTCCTTCGTCTTGGAATTCTGCACCAGATTGTTTACGAGTAGCGAGAGAGTTGATGCAGACCAGAGTAAGAGTTTATGGTGCAATGCCCGATATCAATATATCAAAGTTGGATATTCGGGCTTGGGTGACTGCAGGAAGCAAGCAGGCGAGTTACTCTGGATGGCTTTTGACTTATGCTTATGCTGTGCTACCAGAACTCAGACCTGCTTTCCGCCAAACAACGTTGTATAATCATGTGCCTTGGGTGCGAGACGGTTATGAAATTTAGGCCGAAGTCATTGGACGGCTTCCAAGCACACGTACCTAATCTTGATACATTGATTTCGATGGACAATCTTGATTCTGAAGAAGATGTCGAAGCTGAATCGGAGATAGCGCCAGAGGAGACCGAAAAACGAAACGATCAACTACGATTGACTCCGATACGACGAGAAGCAGTCAATAAGACACGGAAAGCCGAAAAAGTGACACTTACCGTGAGTCTCGTTCATGGTGATGTAGTGATCTTAGAAGGGGATGACTTTGAGGTAATGTTTCTCGGTGACTCTCGTGACCCGATCTAACTATGGACATTCTTGACTAGTATTCTATCAAACGTACAGGAACTAGTATCTGTGAGTCTTCTTATCTCCTTCACTCATCCTTTTCGCCTCACTACCTCCATAGTATTGATTGGGTCCTGACTGATGGACAAGCACTCCCGCCAACTGAGACGAGGAACTTCTAACCGTCTATACATCGACATTGAAGTTAGATAGTCCGTGAGAAGTGTAAGAGTAGTCCATACGTCATGTTGTGCATACAATGTTGTGGATTTGAACAAGCCCGAATGACAGCCTTTTGGAAAATTGTGAAGAGCTAACAGCAAAGCGAGCGTCTGTCACTTGTCAACCACCCACATCAATGAATACTGTTGATCTTGCTGCTGCAAACAATAAGATGGATCCTAACACACCAAAGTGGGGCAGGTGTATGTAAATCATTATTAATGTCATTTCTACATGCTTATGACTCCACCAGTGTTAATTTGTGGGGGAACAGACTGGTATGCATGGCATTCTCACAGTTGTAGGATCTCAACCAAATGACTTTTGCATCTTCCCATGGATACATAGGCCCAGACTGGGACGAAAGGATCGCACAGGCACCATAAATACAGAAACTGGAGAGCTATTGTGAGTATTTCTGTGCTGCCAGCCATTCACGAACATAGTTGCACTATCAATTCCTGCCGCGACAGAAACCCAGACCTGTTGGAACCTAGTATCCTACGATCTCTTGTGAACGTCAAAATAACCTCCGTACATACATCCTGTGCTAGCTGCCATTTTGTCGCAATCGATGTCGATGGGGATGCATGGTTGTTTGGAAGGAATGGATTTTCTTGCTTGGGCATCTCTGGCGAAGAATACATCTCGGAGAATGCGCCGAGGCTCCTAAAAGCTAGCGAACTAGGCGCAGCGAAGGGGATCAAATTCGTCTACGCTGGGTGTGGTAGAAATCACACGCTTCTAGTGGGAAGCGACGGGAGTGTCTGGTCGGCTGGAGTCAATAACCTAGGTCAGGTGCGCAGTCCATGTCCATATCAATCATCTATGAACTCTTCGAACATTCATATAGTGTGGTCATTCCACATGTCCCGAAGTTACATATTTCAAGGCTGTTAATGTCACGTACAATGGCCGTAAGGAATGCGTTGTACAGGCTTCAGCCGGCATCTCCTTCTCTCTCGTGTTGACAGATACTGGCAAGGGTATGGGAAACTTCACATCTGCATCTAATCGAATTGACTGAATTGTATGTCTCCAGTGTTCTCCTTTGGTAGTGCAGAGAAAGGCCAGCTTGGGATCGGAACGACCGGCGAACGAATTTCTACTGGGAATAAATCCACCTTCGACATCGAGGACAGTCCTGGTGGGTCATCTCCAGCATTTATTGGATTCTTCCCCTGAAGATCTTGAATAGTATATGTCAAAGAACTCGATGGGAAGAAGATCGTGCAAATTGCTTCAGGACAGCAGCACAGCTTAGCACTCGATGACACAGGGTGCGTGCGTTGCTACAGACCTTACCATTTATTAACTATCCATTCGCAGAATTGTTTATGTTTGGGGTTATAATGGATATTGCAGGCTCGGGCTCGGGAATCAAGTTGATATCCTTAGGCCCAAGCCCGTACCCCAAGTAGGATTATTTTTTCTCTTTGCTTTGATTCTCTTACTGAGAGTGAAACATCAGTTCTCTGGTCCGGATGATGGGTCGCTTGCCTCTGCGGTATCCGCTGGTTCAACGAATTCCGTAGTATTAGATAAACGGGGAATGTACTATATGGCTGGAAAGGTGCGAGATCCAGTCAACGCTTTTTGCCCATATGTTCATCCCTATCCAACTTCAGTGGAAAAATAGTGGTGAAGGTGTGTCAAAATATCCAAATTAAGCTTATGTGCCTGATTCGATTGAAACATTGCAACTGTAGGATCGTCGGGTTCCCCTTATTCTACCTTCCGCTTTTTGCAGGCTGTTGTGTTAGTCTAAAAAGACCTTGATGATCGTGCTGTTAGACTGACATCTGTCTGTGCAGGGGTTGTAAAGTTTCACTCGCGTGTTCTGGCGGAGTAACACATTGGTTGATCACGCCTGATGACGACGGAACACCCACTACGGTTTGTTATGGACAAAATGCTGCAAATGGGGAGCTCGGCCTAGGGACTGATGAACCTAAAAGCTCAACAAAGCCAACAATAAATATTCCTTTGCAGGGTATTGAAATCCTCGAGTAAGCGCCAATTTTAGGCTTGGTGCAGGGTAGGAGATGACTTCGTTTTGGTAGCATTGCTGCAGGGCAAAACACAACGGTGCTCTTAGCAAAACCCAATGACAAGTTCTCTGATCTGCCGAGGCACCCTTATGATGTTCAGTCTCCCCAAGAATGCGTCAGATGCAAGAAAGATGATGGTGACCCACTGGAGTGTGATAAGGTACTTTCAAATACACTCTCCATTGTTCAGATGTTGAACTGATCCTTCGCTCAAGTGTGATTCTCCATGGCACCTCGAGTGCCTGAACCCACCTCTCGACGCTGTACCTGACGGTGAATGGTTCTGTCCCCAGTGTCTCGACGACCCTGGTGCACCTGTAGGTTTCTGGAGGGATTTCACAGCTAAGCGTAAGAGGCAGAGAGCTGAGTCGTCCGCAGACGACATACATGCGGACTATAAATCCAAGGGCGGTGCGTGTTGATTATCCTGATAATTTGATCGGAGATCGATTTACTTTTTTTGGTCATCTTTGCAGGCCCAAAGAAAAAGAAACAGTAACTCTTTCTCTCGTACAGTGATCGGAGACTGAAAGTTATTCTTTACGAAGGATGATAGTAATTTCTTAGTTTTCTAGGGATATGAGGCAGTAGATTCATGTGATCTTCTGGCATCTCAGTCTTATGTATGCTTTCCTGGCTCCACCTCTCGGACTCTAGGTAGTAACGCATCCTGTACGATATCTACATATTTCTTGGAATGACACAATTTTTGGGGGCTGCGGATGGACTTTTTCTTTTTTGCATCTTGTCACCTGCGAAACGTGATCAGTAGCAAGTAACATGTATACATCGTCGAGCCATGGCAAGTTTCTAATCAGCAGAATAATGAATACAAGCGGTGATATATCGCATGAGTAGATGGGCCAGGAGAGGCAATAGATTAATTGAAATAGATTTGGACGAGTGCTATTGGTAGAAGCTGAAAACATGTGACATTGGCTTGTGACACATCTGATCTGACTCACTAGTTGACAGGTGTCAATCATCTCGAAACGCGATGACGCCGAAAAACTTGACCTCTCTAAGTTCACGATCATCAAACGTAAATTCATTCAGCGGATTGCACAGCCATCGTCGACTTTGTATTTACTGAGCCTCCTGTTAGTCACCCCGAGCGTTTTCATCTGATTTTGCTCCATCATGACCATTCGTTGGAGATGGGGGCCACTGCGCTCATTACTTGCTCTGTCACCAGTTCTTATAGGTGTACCTTTTATCTCTCTCAAACAACATTATGGTGAGCTCAGCCGCTTCGGATGCCTATCACCACAACTAAAGTCTCTTTTAGCACTTCCTGAACCACTTGTCGACCTGTGGGTATTAGGAAACCGAACAATAAAGGTTTATGTTCATGAAATGTTGCATTCAGTGTAAATCCCTCCTCAGGGTTGCCGCAAATTTCAGAAGTCAATATCCTTGGCGTTGCAAAGTACCTATCAGAAGACATTGGCTACAGAACTGTCGGAACATTTGAACATGCTCTTGCAGACGCATGGATGACTCAGCAAGCCGAGATAATGCAGGGTGAATGCCAAAAAATCGTAGCGAAAACTGAACGGAAATTGGAGTGTGAGATCTGGCATCAGCAAGGCAGCGGCAGCCATAGGTGTATCCTCGTCTTCTATCTGTGGAGAAACAACGGACTGATTCTGTCAAGGTTTGACATGATGGGTAAACGAATATACAAGACCTATGTTAACCTGACAAATATCATCATTCGTATCTCGGACGGAACGCCGGCGGGAAAGGAACATGCTATTTTGGTCAATGCTCACCTAGACAGTACATTGCCAAGTCCAGGGGCTGCCGATGATGGTCTCGCTGTTGGGGTCATGCTTGATGTCATGCGAGTGCTCATCAATACACCGGACTGGTCACCTAAGCACTCGATTGTCCTCTGTAAGTCCATATACTACAAATTCCATTCTATTCTTCTGAAGTGCCTCCAGTATTCAATCATGCGGAAGAATCACTTCAAGACGGTTCGCATCTATTTTCCACACAGCACCCAATTGCATCAACGTGTGTCTTTCTCTGAAATGTCCCTGAAGAGTTTCAGTGTCTGACTGAAACCAGTGTTCGCGCTGTTATCAACCTTGAAGGTGTCTATCTTGCCATTCCGTGGGAGTCAATTACTGACGTGACCGAAGCTGCGGGCTCAACAGGTCCTGAGCTGCTTTTCCAAGCAACATCTGAACAGATGATCGACGCATATTCTCGTGTCCCCAGGTACCGTCTTGAGTCCTCACAGTTTCCCTATCTCACCGTGCTTATTTCATTCTGAAAGGCCTTTTGGTACTGTTTTTGCCAATGATGTCTTTAGCTCAGGTATCATTCTGTCAGAGTAAGGGTTGTTCCTGCACACATGTATCAAGATTCTGAAAGCGATCCAGTACAGATTTCCGACAGTTTGAGCAATACCTCAATATAACCGGTCTCGATGTAGGTACATCCTTTGAAAATTTTGACGTTTGCCAATCGAAAGAGTCTTGTATAGATGGCAATCGTTGGGAATAGCTATGTTTATCATATGCGGAAGGTTCGTTCATTGACTACAACATCTGACATGGAAACATTGGATTTTACTTCAGGATCTTGTTGAGAATATTGAACCTGGCGTTGCTCAGGTAAGGTTTCTATGCGATGGAAATCGAGTAATTCTGATAACTCCACAAGCACATGGCTGAGAATGTTTTAGCGCTTCTCCAATTCCTATCTTCTGACCAATCACCATTGCCCACCTTGACTGCAGGGTATGCACGACCCTCGACTGTATATTTCACGCTCTTCGGAAAGTTCTATATGTACTCCTTCAAAACTGCAAGGATTATG
>Ga0157365_10001214_pt1 | contig 10752 bp, 11 predicted proteins | sample AttsexASBM3_FD_111478 | JGI IMG/M metagenome (GOLD analysis project Ga0157365, IMG submission 111478) | Fungus gardens microbial communities from leaf cutter ant in Ribeirão Preto, State of São Paulo, Brazil - Atta sexdens ASBM3 | ecosystem: Host-associated > Fungi > Mycelium > Unclassified ... | reverse complement strand
TTCGCCGGTCGTGGCGTCGATGCTGTAGACCCGCACCTCGCCCTCGCCACTGCGAGCGCCACCGATGTAGTTCTTGCCTTGGATCTGCATTGTTCTCGACTCCTTATACCTAGGGGTTCAGGGAAGACCACCCGCTACGGGGAGGTCTTCGAAAGGGTGGCACGCTCGGTGTCCGAGCGGCCGGGCCAGCCTGTGCGATACCCACTCTAGCATTCGCATAGTCAGCAGTCATCATACAACCATCAGAGCTGACGGACTTGCCCGGGCTGGAAAGCTGCCGTGCCGGCCTTGACGCCATTGCTCAGCGGCTCGCCGAATTCCGGCACCGCGATCTCGAATCTGTCGCCCGGCTCGACCCGCACCCCATCGGCGAAGGACAGGGTCGCCGTGCCGAAGAAATGTACATGGACATCGCCCGGCCGCAGGAACTGCGCATACTTGAAGTGGTGATACTCGAGGTTCTCCAGGCTGTGGCACATGTTGTCCTCGCCCGAAAGGAACTCCTTCTCCCAGATCACCTGCTCGCCGCGACGGATCCGGCTGGTGCCCGCCAGATGACGCGGCAGTTCACCGGTGCGCAAGGCCGGACCGAAGCTGCAGTAGCGTAGTTTGGAATGGGCCAGGTAGAGATAGTTCTTGCGTTCCATCACGTGGTCGGAGAATTCGTTGCCCACCGCATAACCCAGGCGGTAAGGCTTGCCGTCGTCACCGATCACATAAAGACCGGTCAGCTCCGGCTCTTCCCCGGCGTCCTCGGCGAATTCCGGCAGCGGGATGTCGCCGCCCGGACGCACCAGGATGCCGCCGTCGCCCTTGTAGAACCATTCCGGCTGTGCACCGGCGCTCCCCGCCGCAGGCCGACCGCCCTCCACGCCCCATTTGAACATGCGCATGGAGTCGGTCAGCTTGGCCTCTTCCTGGCTGTTCTGCTGGTGCATCTTGTCGCGGGTGGCGGCGCTGCCCAGGTGGGTCAGACCGGTCCCGGTGACCAGGCAGTGCGCGGGATCCTCATGGTCCAGCGGCGGCAGCAGGCGACCGGCCTCGAGCAGCTCGGCATAGGCCGGGCCGGGCTCCAGGCCCAGGGTCTGCACCTGAGATTCCAGGGAAACGCCGGCACGGATGGCCTGCAGCGCCAGGGTCCGGGTGCTGGTCGCGCCGCGGACCTGCTGGACTTCACCGCGCTCGACCACGCCGACGCGGCGCTGGCCCTGCTGGTCTTCGAACTGAATCAGGTGCATGGCATTCTCCTTGTTGGTTATCGCCTGCAGGAGACTTTACTCGGCGCCATGGGGCCTGCCTAATGAGAGCTCCCTATCCCGCGATAACCAACGGTTATTCCCATGCTGCCATCCCTGGGCTCCATCGCCTCCCGTCTGCGCCTGCGGCAACTGCGCCTGCTGATCGCCCTCGACGAGGAAGGCTCGCTGCACAAGGCCGCCGAGCGCATCGCCATTTCCCAGCCCGGCGCCACCAAGGCCCTGCACGAGATCGAGAGCACCCTGGGCGCCACCCTCTTCCTGCGCACCCACCAGGGCCTGCAGCCCAATGACCTGGGCCGCTGCGTGATCCGCTATGCGCGGCTGATCGAAAGCGACCTGGCCCATCTGCGCGAAGAGATGCTCGGTATCCTGCAGGGCGAAGGCGGTCGGCTGGCGGTGGGAGTGATCATGGGCGCCGTGCCTCGGCTGATCGCCGCGGTGTCGCGCCTGGGGGCGGCGCAGCCCCAGCTGGGGATCGAGATCATCGAAGACACCAGCGTGCGCCTGCTCGACCTGCTCGACGCCGGTCGCATCGAACTGGCCATCTGCCGCAGCAGCGTCAGCCGCCGGCCGGATGCCTACGACTGCCTGGAGGTGCGCGAAGAGCGGCTGGAGATCGTCTGCCATCCCCGCCATCCGCTGGCGGAGTCCGAGACGCTGAGCCTGGCCGAACTGGTCGACAGCCGCTGGATCGTCTATCCGGCCAACCTGCCCATGCGCCTGACCCTGGAGCGGGAATTTCGCGCGGCGGAGCTGGAGTTTCCCCGCTATCCGGTGGAAACCTCCTCGACCTTCACCCTGCTCGGCCTGCTGCAGGAAGACGCCAACCAGGTGGCCATGCTGCCCAGCGACATCGCCCAGTTCGGCGAAAGACACGGCCTGCTGCGCCGCCTGCCGGTGGTCCAGCGCACCCGCAACGAACCCTATTCGATCCTGGTCCGCCAGGGCGCGGGATTGTCGGCGGCCGCGCAGCTGCTGCTGGAGCAGTGGCGGTTGGCGGGGTGAGGTAACGCATCGTGGCCATGGCGGTTCGCCGATGCGGCCGCTCCTACAGATGGAAGCACGACGGCTTGTTGCGATTTCGCCGAGGCTGACGTGACTGAACGCCTGCTCGGATAGCCCCCTCTCCCCTCGGGAGAGGGTTGGGGTGAGGGTGTCCCCTTCAGCGCAGTCTCCAGTGGAAAAGGCTACGCCGTTTTCCACGCTACGTGCTGCTGCGGCCGCGATGATTTCAGCGAGAGGAAGCCCTCAATACGTCGGCAGCGTCACCCCGTGGAACAGGGTCTCCAGCTCCTGCCGCGAGGGCGTCTGCATGGCCTCGGTGAGGACATCGCGGGTCAGGTGCGGCGCGAAGCGGCCGATGAAGTCGCACATGAAGCCGCGCAGGAAGGTGCCGCGGCGCAGGCCGATCTTGGTCACGCTGGCTTCGAAGAGGTGGCTGGCGTCCAGGCAGACCAGGTCGGCATCGGCTTTGTGATCCACCGCCATGTCGGCGACGATGCCCACGCCCAGGCCGAGGCGGACATAGGTCTTGATGACGTCGGCGTCCGCCGCGGTCAGCACCACGTTGGGCTCAAGACCCTGGCGGGCAAAGGCCTCGTCGAGCTTGGAGCGGCCGGTGAAGCCGAAGACGTAGGTCACCAGCGGCTGTTCCGCCAGGTGTTCCAGGGTCAGGTGTTCCACCTTGGCCAGGGGGTGACCCTGGGGCACGATGACACAGCGGTTCCAGCGATAGCAGGGCATCATCACCAGATCGTTGAAGCGTTCCAGACCCTCGGTGGCGATGGCGAAGTCGACGGTGCCGTCGGCGGCCATCTCGGCGATCTGGGTCGGCGAGCCCTGGTGCATGTGCAGGGCCACGTCCGGATACTGCTTGATGAATTCGCTGATCACGTCCGGCAGCGCATAGCGCGCCTGGGTGTGGGTGGTGGCGATGGACAGGGTGCCCTTGCGCTCGTTGGAGAATTCCTGGGCGATCTGCTTGATGCTCTCGCACTTGCGCAGGATCTCGCCGGCGGTCTGGATGATGCTTTCGCCGGCCGGGGTCACCCGGGTCAGGTGCTTGCCGCTGCGGGCAAAGACCTCGACCCCCAGTTCGTCCTCGAGCAGGCGGATCTGCTTGCTGATGCCAGGCTGCGAGGTATAGAGGCTCTGGGCGGTGGCGGAAACGTTCAGATCGTGGTGGGCGACTTCCCAGATATATCGCAACTGTTGCAGCTTCATGCCGGCTCCTCGCTGACCCATGCGCAAGCATATAACAGTAAAGCAGGCCTTAAGGTTTTTCTAGACCGAAATCGAATTAAGTCGCGGAGGAATAAGACTGACGCTTACGGATCAGCCCTGTCGCAGTGGCACCAGATATACCGGAATGCGTGCGGTCTGCAGCAGACGGCTGGCGGTACGTCCCAGCGGGGCGACCTGGGCGTCGCCCTGGCTGCGACTGCCGATCACCAGCAGATCCGCGGCGAAGTCCTGGGCCTGCTTGAGAATGGCCGCCGGCGGATCGCCCTGCACCACCCGCACGGCCCGGATCAGACCCACGGTGGCCGGGGTCTCCAGCAGGTCCTCGCGCAGCGACTCGAACACCTGCTGCTCGATGGTCTCCAGCACCAGCTCCAGACCGCCATTGCGCAGGCGATCCAGGGATTCACCATTCGGATGCTGTTGCAGCAGCGTGGAGGCCAGCAGGCCGAGCGGCTCCACCACATGGACGACATACAGCCGGGCCTGATGGATGCGGGCGAGATTCAAGGCATGCTGAAAGACATAGGACGAACACAGGCCCAGGTCCGTGGCGTAGAGCAGCGAGCGGATCACGATTCCTCCTGGCCAGATCAGGCGACCTGACCGGTGCAATGCGGGATAGCCCTTTCCAGCGTAGCAGGGGAAAGACATTTGCGCTGCGAAGCGCGCGTTAGAGGCCTTTCAGGGTATTTCCTCGGGCTCCCGCGCCGCCGCGGCCTGGATCGCCGCCACCAGGGCCGGCTCGCGCAGGGGCGCCTGCACCGGGCCGAAGAAGTCGCCATCCCCGATCAGGAACAGTGCCGGCAGATGAAAGACCCCATAGCGCTGCACCAGACCGCCACTGCGCTCGGCATCCACCCAGTACAGCCGCTCGACCGGCAGCGCCGCCGTCGGCAGCACCTGGCGCGCCAGGCGGCAGGAGGCGCAACCGGCGCTGGTAAAGATCAGCAGGGAGCGCCCCGGCGCCGCCAGCAGGACGGCATCGGCCGTCCCATCGTCCAATTCCATGCTTTCCTCGTCGCGATCATCGCCAAAGCACGCCTTCGGGCGCGTCGATAGCGTCGTAGCCATTGTGAGCAGGCGGTACAAGCGTTAAGGTGCCCCACCCTCTCCATCGTATTTTGCCTGCACGGGCCCTGACCTGTCGCAGCGCCGTGACCGACGAGTAGCACCATGGCCGCACAGCCCCGCCTTAACGACCTCAACATCGAAGCCAACGAGCCGCTCATCACCCCCGAGCAGCTCAAGCAGGAGATCCCGCTGAGCGATCTCGCCGCCGACACCGTCGCCCAGGGCCGCCAGGTCATCCGCGACATCCTCGACGGCAAGGACCACCGCCTGTTCGTGGTGATCGGCCCCTGCTCCATCCATGACATCAAGGCCGCCCACGAATACGCCGAGCGCCTCAAGGCCCTGGCCGCCCAGGTCAGCGACAGCCTCTATCTGGTCATGCGCGTCTACTTCGAGAAGCCCCGCACCACCGTGGGCTGGAAGGGCCTGATCAACGATCCCTACCTGGACGACTCCTTCAAGATCCAGGACGGCCTGCACATCGGTCGCCAGCTGCTGCTGGACCTGGCGGAAAAGGGCCTGCCCACCGCCACCGAGGCGCTGGACCCCATCTCCCCCCAATACCTGCAGGACCTGATCAGCTGGTCGGCGATCGGTGCCCGCACCACCGAATCCCAGACCCACCGGGAAATGGCCTCGGGCCTCTCCTCCGCGGTCGGCTTCAAGAACGGCACCGACGGCAGCCTGACCGTGGCCATCAACGCCCTGCAGTCGGTGTCCAGCCCGCACCGCTTCCTGGGTATCGACCAGCGCGGCCAGGTATCCGTGGTCATGACCAAGGGCAACGCCTATGGCCATGTGGTGCTGCGCGGTGGCAACGGCAAGCCCAACTACGATTCGGTCAGCGTCACCCTGTGCGAGCAGGCGCTGGTCAAGGCCAAGGTCAAGCCGAACATCATGGTCGACTGCAGCCACGCCAACTCCAACAAGGACGCCGCCCTGCAGCCGCTGGTGATGGACAACGTCGCCAACCAGATCGTCGAAGGCAACAACTCCATCGTCGGCCTGATGGTGGAAAGCCACCTGGGCTTTGGCAGCCAGCCGATTCCGGCGGATCTGTCGCAGCTGCAGTATGGCGTCTCGGTGACCGACGCCTGCATCGACTGGGCCATGACCGAGAAGAGCATTCTCGACATGCACCGCAAGCTCAAGGATGTGCTGCCGCGCCGCGCGCGCAGCTGATCCTGCAGCAGATACGAAAACGCCGGGCTCAGCCCATCCCCTCACCTTGTTGCGCCCAGAGCTGATCGCCAGACGGCTGATGAGTTCGCGTGATCTCAAGGAACGGCGTCATGGCCAGCCTGCTCGGATTGCCGGCCTAGTGGTTGGCCGGCAGCGGCCTGGTACAGCCAGCGGCGTAACCTTCGTAACGCTGGAGGACGAGTTTGGAATGGTCAACGTGGTGGTCTGGCGAACCCTGGCGGAGCGTCAGCGGCGAGAGCTGGTCGCATCCCAGCTAATGCGAGTGGATGGCACCATCGAGACACGAGACGGAGTGCTACACGTGGTAGCAGGCCGGCTGGAGGACGTCAGCGAGCTATTGCAGGGGCTGGATACGCGAAGCCGGGACTTCCAATGAGTAAACGGATGGAGACCTTTCGTGGCTGCAGACATAGGCGTTGACTCATTACCTCTTACGGGCGGACAAAACGGCTATCCACGCCGTATCGGTGGAACGACTCAGCATCCAGGTGGATAGCCTTAGTTACCGTTTGCTACGGCCTAGCCTTCTGGCGTGCTAAAACACATTCTGGCGATTCGCCCACTAGGGTCTGGTAAACCTCTGGTGCGGTAGCGCCTTCGGTGTTGATCAACAGGATGCGTGAATCACTCGTCAGGCCAACTTGTTTGGCTAGAACGGGGTTGGTAGCCAAGCGCAAGAGCCCTGCCATTCCGGCTGCTCCAGACTCCCCAGATACGATAGCTATGTCGCGAGCGCTGCCACGTGCTAGATGCCGCATTGCTTCAATGGCCTCGTCATCATCGATTGTCATGAAAAAATCGATGCAGGAATCTAAGAACTTCCATGCAAGCGGTGATGTTGCACCACAGGCGAGGCCTGCCATCACCGAGTCGACCGAGCCCGTCGCCACTGCCGCCTGGCCGGAGATGGCACTCTGGTAAAGACAATCCGCCTGCGCTGGCTCAACGACTACAAAAATCGGTCGCTCTGCGCCATAAAGCTCCCAAAGATAGCTAGCAACCCCTGCTGCCAGACCTCCCACTCCTCCTTGAAGAAATACATGAGTGACCTCTCGGTCAACTACCTCACTAACTTCAGCCGAAATGATGCCGTAGCCCTGCATCACATCCCGAGGAATCTCTTCGTAGCCGTCGTAGGAGGTGTCGGATACCACTAGCCAACCCTTCGCTTTTGCCAGCGCGGCAGCGTCTTCCACCGAATCGTCGTAATTACCGCTGATTCGCACAATTTCAGCACCGTAAGCGGCGATTGCCTCTTCTCGCTCGACACTCACGTTCGCATGCAGCACGATGACGCAGCGGCAACCAACGCTGTGAGCCGCCGCCGCAAGTGCCCTCCCATGGTTACCGTCGGTTGCGCTAATCACAGTGAAATCCGCCAATGCGCCGCGATACCTGCCAGCTAGCAACCCACGGGCTTCGAAACGCTGCGCTGGAAATTCGCGCAGGATCAAACGCACCAGAGCAATCGGCGCACCGAGTGCCTTGAAGCTTCCCAGCACTGAACGCTCCGACTCATCTTTGACCAGGACTTCGGCAACGCCTACCGCAGCTGCAGTATCTGGTAGGGAATACAGTGGTGTTGCGCTAACGCGTATCAGCGGCCAGTCCGCAAGCCAAGAGCGGCTTTCATCGGCTTTGCCGATGCTCATTACCTGCTGTAGTGCTGGCGGATATTGCTCATTGGTTGCTTTAGGGTTGGCGATCAGCATGGGGAAACTCCTACGCAAGACGTGGCTATCCCTATCTGGCGCGGCAGATAGAGTCGAACGGACAGAAAGGTTTAAGTACGGATGAGTCGATGTAGGACGACGTCCAGCAATACCTCTGCTCCTTTAAGCAGCTGATCGTCGTTCGTATGTTCCAGAGGGTTATGGCTGATTCCTCCGCGGCTGGGCACGAAGATCATTGCCGCAGGGGCGATACGGGCGATCATCTGAGCATCGTGACCGGCACCCGAGGTCATACGGCGGTAGCTCAGGCCCTTCCGTTTTGCTGAAGCTTCGATCTCGTCAGCTAGCCCGGGGTCGAACGTCACGGGTTGGAATCTGACCAACCGCTCGCAACTAACCTCGACTCCCTCCTCTTCAGCAATGGCTATGAGGAACTGGTTCAGTCGATTCTCTGCGGCTGAAAGCTCTGCTTCGTCAGGGTCACGTAGATCAACGGTGAACGAGGCTTGGCGCGCGATTACATTGATGACGTTTGGCTCAAGGCTCATCGAGCCGACGGTGGCCAGCGTGGTGCCCCCCGAATCGCGGGCAATCTCACGCAACTCTGCGATCACTGCCCCAGCGACGTAACCGGCATCGTGGCGGAGTGCAGTCGGTGTAGTGCCGGCATGATTGGCCTTGCCCGTCACTCTTATCTTTTGCCAGGAAATACCTTGTAGGTTCTCGACGACGCCGATCAGCGTATCTTCCGCCTCAAGAATTGGACCTTGCTCAATGTGCAGCTCGAGATATTCGTGCGGCACTATCGATCCTGGTTCGAGATCACCCGCATAGCCAATTCGCCGCAGTTCATCGCCGAGCCGCGTACCGTCAGTACCTATGGTAGACAATGCCTCATCAAGGCCCAGGCCTCCGGCGTACACGAGCGAGCCCATCATGTCCGGCTGATAGCGCACGCCTTCTTCGTTGGTGAAGGCAGCTACAGTGAGTGGCCGGTCCGGAACCATTCCGGCTTCGCGATATGCCCTGGCTACAGCCAATCCGGCCAGGACGCCGTAGCACCCGTCGAATGCCCCAGCGTTGGTTACCGTATCGATGTGCGACCCAATCATGAGGGGCGCCTGTTCGTCAGCTTCGCCCTCAGTGTGGAGCGTGCCGAAGATATTCCCGATTCGGTCGATTCGTACGTCCAACTCGAGCTCTTGCATCCAAGCGAGCAACTGATCACGCCCGGCCTTTTCGGCATCGGTAAGGGCAATGCGCGTCCGGCCGCCGTTGACCGTATCAGTGCCGATCTCTCCTAATAAGCGGATCTGCTGAAGCAGACGTGCCTCGTTGAGACGTAGTGTTCTACCGACATGCATCGCACTCTCCAACCGCAATTACAGGGCTATGAATTCCTAGCCAATGGTATTCGCACCACTGGAGGCAAAAGACCGAAATCGAGGGTGTAGATGAATTTCAATTACGATTTTGCGATGATTTGCTTAATTTCATTCAGAGCGACAGTGCATGGGTCTCGATCGGTTCGATTTGGCGCTTTTAGACATAGTGCAACGCGACGCCACTACTTCCCAGCAAGACATGGGCGTAGCGGTAAATCTCTCTTCTGCTGCGGTGAACCGCCGTTTGAAGAAGATGAACGATGACGGCGTCATCCAGAGGACGGTATCGATCGTGGACCCCGTACATCTGGGCTATCCGCTGACTGTGATCACGCAGGTGGAGGTAGAAAGTGAACGTCTAGATTTACTAGATGGTATGAAGCGCACCTTCCTGGCTCGTCCAGAGGTGCAGCAATGCTATTACGTTGCTGGAGAGTGTGACTTTGTCCTCGTCATCCTAGTGAAGAATATGGACCAGTACACCGAGATGACACGCGAGTTGTTCTTTGAAAACAACAATGTCAAACGTTTCAAGACGCTCGTATCAATGTCGGTCATAAAAACCGGACAGAACGTGCCCACTTTGGAATAGCGCATCCGGCGGTTTAAATAGATGCGTTGTTGGAGCTATTATCGGAGGTAGCTCCCGCCATTGATATCAAGCGTAGCGCCGTTCAATGAGCGTTGCGAAGTCCGTAGAACAAAGGCTACCAATTCGGCAAGTTCTTCCAGCGCAACAGCCTGGCCTATCGGAATATCCCGCGTCACAGCTTCCTGACCGTGAGTTACCATGAAGCTTTCTGCCATTTCGGTACCCACCCAGCCAGGCGCTATGGCTACCGCAGTGATCCCATCAGCGCCGAATGAGCTAGCAATTGACTTGGTCAGATTGATGAGTGCCGCTTTCGACGCCCCATACTGCATGGCATCAGCGGAATAGCCCCGCTGTCCTGCCCGGCTTGCCATATTGACGATGCGGCCACCTCCATTCGACTTGAAATGGATTATGGCCTGCTTGCATAGGTCCGCAGCGGCAAAGAAATTGATCTGAAACTCTCTTCGCCAAGTCCTCTTCCAGTCCGCATGGTCAGCCTCCACCGAAACCTCGTTGCGGACACCTGCATTGTTCACCAAGGCATCTATACGCCCCGTGATCGCCATAGCCTGGTGCCACAACTCAAGAGGCCCACCTTCATTTCCCAGATCGCCACAGACGAGGTGCCCTGCGCCACCGATACTGTCGAGCAGATGCTCGGCACGTCCTTTGTCTCTACCGTAATGGATGATGACCTTGGCTCCTTGACCAGCTATTTGCCGAACGATGGCACCCCCAATGTCGCCAGATGCGCCAGTGACCAATACCGTCTGACCAAGCAAGGGTTTGTTCATCTTTTTCTCCGGCAATAAGCGTTTAAAAAGAAAGCATGCGCTGGGCCACACGCGGCTCCACCAGCCAAGACGAAGTGCGTCAAGAAGCGGCTTGAGCCACAGCCATCGAGGAAATCCTTGCGTACGAGCAAAGCGTCTACTCGCCTCAAATCAAAAGGCAACCAGGACGTTGGATAGTGCTGACGCAGCAACGCTGGCGCCTGTGACGCCAGCTTTGCCGCTACCCGTTTGACTCAGCCGTTGCTGGGGAAGGCGAACTGCGAGGCCTCATGGGTCTCGCGCTGCGGCCAGCGCTGGGTGATGGTCTTGCGCCGGGTGTAGAAGCGCACGCCGTCGGGGCCGTAGGCGTGGAGGTCGCCGAACAGCGAGCGTTTCCAGCCGCCGAAGCTGTGGTAGGCCACCGGTACCGGCAGGGGTACGTTGATGCCGACCATGCCCACTTCGATCTGATCGGCGAACAGCCGTGCCGCTTCGCCGTCGCGGGTGAAGATGCAGGTGCCGTTGCCGTATTCGTGGGCGTTGATCAGG
>Ga0157365_10001213_pt1 | contig 10770 bp, 15 predicted proteins | sample AttsexASBM3_FD_111478 | JGI IMG/M metagenome (GOLD analysis project Ga0157365, IMG submission 111478) | Fungus gardens microbial communities from leaf cutter ant in Ribeirão Preto, State of São Paulo, Brazil - Atta sexdens ASBM3 | ecosystem: Host-associated > Fungi > Mycelium > Unclassified ... | reverse complement strand
GGTGTGTTTTTCATGTAGAACCTATGAACTGGATGACGGTGTTCGCTGCATTGATTATAGTCCAGCTGGTGCTCATGAATGATGAACTTGTTCAGTTGAGATAGACCGCTGGGTGGTGTTTTGTTTTTGTATGGGCAGGCTTGTTTGTAATCGTCTTCTGAATTCTGGAGGATACTGAGTATCATATGAGGATGACAATGCTGGTTGTAGCCTTGAAAATGACTGGCCAATGAGAAATAGCTGCATTTGGTCTAATCAAGAATAGTAGACATGCTGCATCACCTATGGGCTTAGTTAGTGAGAGTAATGGACCTCTTAGAAGATTGTCAAACGTAAGGCTTTTATTGTCACCTTTTTTTGTCAAGAAGGACAATCACTAATTGTCTGCCAAAGATACAGCTCTAGCTATTGAACTATATTACGAAAACTGTCACTTGGCCTTCTGGAGTGTTTGAACTTTTCTGGTACACAGTTTAAGGTCGGATCATTGTGATGCGTGAGACATTTTGATATCAGGTACGCATTGACTGCAAATAATCACAGAAACTGTCGATCGTCAATGCATTAGAGTATAGGAACCATTAAAGTAAAGACCAGTCAGATGCAACCGAAGAGAAACAAATCTATGATGCTGAAGGGGTTGAACCAAGCATACATTCTTACTCCGGCTTTTCTTCTTTATGTGCTATGGCATTCGAGTCACCGGATTCCAACTTTTCCAATTTGACGCGTTCGTAGGCACCCTGTGAAGAACCATTTGCAGATCGAGAAGATTCTTGATGTTTGATCCAAGTATACCAGATTGAACCAAGGAGGATTATCGCAATCGACGATGCACGACCACTGGAAGAACCATCAAACGTGGACAGTAGTAAAGGGGGGACTAGAACGTACGTAGTGATGATATCGTGGAATAACCACACACCTAGGAGAGAAGCTGCAACCCCACGGACAGCGGAGGAAATCATGTGCGTAATAGGAGAGGTTACTTTAATTGAGAGGAGACTTGCAATGCTCATGAGGAAGCCGAATAAGCCCTGACAAAGAATGAGTTTCTGATCTGAATGTCGGAGTTCATATAAACGCACAGTGATCATAGAGCCCCAGATAAAAGTTGTCAATGGGCTAAACCCATCATCAGGCTGAACAAGTTCATCCAATCCAAAGAGTAGCTTCAAGATCGCTGGCACCTCACCAGCAAAAAGAATGATAGGGGCGAGAACAACAGCACTGAGAAGGTTGGTGTACCAAGATAGTAGGAGGGCACTGCCATTGACGACGTTTAGGCTTTGTTTTATCACAACAGAGTGGAGGGCAGTGATAACTGAGCTGGCGACACCGAATGAGATGCCGGTCATAGAAACAACGGTGCCGTCAAGAAATACACCGATGAAAAAGCCAACTGTGACCACGGAACAGGCGAGAATTATGAACAATGAGGGCCTGGTGTGGAGGAAGACATATGAGGTTGTGACTGTGAAAGGAAGCAAGAGTCCGCGGGCAACCTGGTAGAAAGAGGCATCGACATATTTGAGGGTAAAGTTACTGAAGCTGTGTATTACCTGAGTCGGGGGAAACTTGAGGAACGAGGAAGAGGACGGACCTGAGACCAACGACGTTGAGGCCAACCATTGCCACAAGACCTTTACATACAGCTAGGTCAAATGAGATGCGGTCTGGTAGTAGACGCCAGAAGTCTGAGACAAGAAACAGAACCACGGCTATCATGAGCTGTGTCCAGAGGAAGAACAGGGGTATATCCGTCGCGTTTAACACCCATTTATTGCTGCGTGCGGTATTAGTATGAATTTACCGACTCACTGGAACACTGACACGATCACCATCTACATGTCGTGTCAGCGTCTAGTATTTCTCAAAGCCCGATGAGACTACAGACCGCGAGAGCTGCCACAAGATAGAAAAGCACGACGCTGGTCTGAGATGACCTTGAGCATATAAATACGGAATCACGATTTACCGCGACATACCACCATAGCCTTTGAGGCTGGGTTTTGCTGAGCCATGTTAGAAACTTAAAGTGGTAGAAAAAGCGTGGGAAGCATTAATATAAGTAGATGAAAATAGACGTTGGCCTTTATTAACGCGTCTGGCATGTCCGACGACGCTGCTCCCCAGCCGACTCCTGCCATACAGCAGGCCTGTAAGTCGCTGAATTGACTGTAATATAATGCGACTAACGCACGCATCGCAGCCCCGGATGACACAATACGGATCCTCCTCGCTACCGACAACCACGTTGGCTACAACGAGCGTGACCCAATACGTGGTCAGGACTCTATCATCACCTTCGAGGAAATTCTTCAGTTGGCTGTGAAAAACGATGTCCGTCACACCTGCGTACTTGCTCCTCACGCCTCGACGTCAGCCCTGAACATTCACAGGTTGACTTTATCCTCTTGGCAGGCGACCTTTTCCACGAAAACAAACCCTCAAGAGAATGTCTCTACAGAGTCATGGCTCTCTTGAGAGAATACACTATGGGGGAAAAGCCTATCCAAATCGAGTTGCTCAGCGATCCCAATGAAGGGAAAGCAGATAGCTTCTCGTGCGTTCACGTTCTCGTCACAACAGCTTCCAACTAAGCTGACAGTCTTATATCCGAAGATTTCCAGCTGTAAACTACGAGGACCCAAACTTCAATGTGGGGATACCTGTCTTCTCGATACACGGCAATCACGACGACCCGCAGGGTACGGGTGCAGACGGTGCTCTCTGCGCATTGGATGTCCTCTCTGTCTCCGGACTTGTCAACTATTTCGGCAAAATCGACCTTCCAGTGTCTGACACGAATGCTAATGTCACTGGAATTGCCGTGCGTCCCATTCTCCTGCGCAAAGGGAACACTTACTTGGGCATGTATGGTGTCGGTAATGTCAAGGATCAGAGGATGCATTTTGAGTTGAGGAGCAATCGCGTTAGGATGTACATGCCGAAAAATAAAGATGAATGGTTCAATTTGCTGCTGCTACACCAGAATCGGTAAGTCACTCGGTCCATATCCTAGTTTTCTCTTATATAGGTGACAGTGTCAAGCATGGGCCGCAAGAGTTTGTACCCGAGGGCATGTTTGATGATAGTGTGAATCTTGTTGTGTGGGGACACGAACACGATTGTCGTATCGTACCTGAACCCGTTGCTGGAAAGAACTACTATATAACTCAACCCGGTTCTTCTGTTGCTACATCTCTCGCTGACAGTGAAGCTTTGGAAAAGTGAGCCCCCATCCTTCTCTTGGAGATTCTTCTCCCTCTTAATCACATGATACAGACACGTCGCCCTGCTAGAAATTCAAGGGAAGGAGTTTCAACTCACACCCATATCTCTACGCACGGTACGACCCTTCGTCATTGAAGACATTCACCTTGTCTCTGCCTCTGAAGAGGAAGACTTCAATATTTCCGACAATATTGAAATTGCCAAATTCCTCAAATCGCGTGTAAACGCGCTAATTGAGAAAGCTCAGGAACAATGGGAAGAACGGAATACCCAAGCAAAGGCGGCCGGTGATCCAGAACTACCGCGTATGCTCCCTCTCATTCGTCTCAAGGTATGCACCTCTATTCTGTTTCCTCGTCTCTGACATACAAAAAAATAGGTAGATGCGACAGGTGTAACCGAAACATTCAACCCAATCCGTTTCGGCCAAGAATTCCAAGGTCGTATCGCTAATCCTCGTGATGTCTTAACATTCCACCGTAAAAAATTTGCTCCAGGAACACGGTCAGGAAAAGTAGCCATAGACCAACCAGAGCTGAGCATAGATGATCCAGAGTTGACCGTTCAAGAGAAGCTAGCCAAGGTGCGCGTGCAGACGTTGGTGAGGGAATACCTGTCCGCGCAGGAGTTGCAGTTGCTTGGGGAGAGTGGGATGAGTGATGCAATTAGGATGTTTGTGGACAAGGATGATACGCATGCTATCGAACAGTGAGCTGCACTAGTTCTTGGTTTTTGGGTCGATTGACGAAGGTCAATCTGTAGACACGTGGATAAATTTTTGAACTCGTTGATGAAAAGTGTGATGAAGCAGGATGACATGGGGGAAGATGAGCTTGAAGAACTGGTACGTAGGTTTCTGACGGTTGTGCGCACCTGAATCTTTCTCATGCAATTTTTGTTAAGTATAGCTGGCAAAGGCAAGAGAACAGCATGAGCGACAATACATTGAAACTCAGGCCAAAGCCAACAAATCGAAGAGTAAGGTGAGAGAAGCCTGTTTTAGCTCCACCACCATGCACTCTCATACCTTCGTCCTGACCATCTAGGCAAAAACAGTAGAACCAGAACCAGAATCAGAACAGTCTGACGATTCCATGCGTATGGATGTCGATGTCCATACCAGAATCGATAATTCCGACTTTGACGCCTCAGATGTTCCTCCATTAGCAACAAACAAGAAAAAAGGCATAAATACGGCCAGCAATAGAGGTGACAAGACCACAACAGGCGCTGGAAGAGGGAAAAAAGCTGCAGCAGCAAAAGCTCCCACGGCGAAGAAAGCCACAGGAAAAGCAAGGGAGAAGAAGAGTGTTGTTGAGGAGAGTGATGAGAGTGCTGAAGTTATCGATGTGAGTGAGCAAGAGGAGCAAGAGGAAGAAGTTGTTCAGGTTAAGAGTACCAAGCGGACGAACAGAGCTGCTGTACTTAGGTTCGTGAGCATCTCGAAGTTCTTTTTGTATGTCCGTCCTTTATGGATGCTGATCTCTTTTTGGTGAAAATTACAGCCAACCAGCGAAGAAAGCTCCGGCGAAGAAAAAGATGACTGCATCAAGTAATAGCAGAATGCAAAGTCAGCTGACTTTCCAGCCTGTCGGGGCTGGAAGCGGTAGTAGAAGTGCGAGAGTAGCTGCTACCAAAGCAAGAGGTAGAATGGTGGTGAATCGCTAACGCCTTTTGTTCTGATATGGACACTGATTACTGTATTCTCAGGTGGACGATAGTGATTAATACAATTTTATTGGGTCGAAAGATACATTTTCAATATCTTTTGTGAGGTCAATCAAGGGGGGCCAAATGGATACAGAGGGATTTGGTGTGTTTGCAATAGAGAGTTTGATTGGAAAAGTCACGGAAACCATTCATGCATGTAACCATGATTTCCTGAGTAAAGTTTCCCTCTATTCTGTACCTAACGTCTCTTACATGTATTTTTCGCATAGCTCGTGTAAAAATTTGATTTCATTGCGACAGGATGCAGTCTGAACTAGTACTAATTCAATATTGATTGTTTACCTCAAGGCAATTTACTAGACTCAGAAATGGACGACTCGAGTCAAGATACAAGCTCACAACTCGCGGTCAATATTTGGTCAATATTTTCACACCTAATAAATTCCAGTCGCCTGATCGAGGTACGATGACATCATATACTGTACATAAATAGACTTGCAGTGAGTCGTTAGTGGGTCGTTCCGAAATTAGGCGAGCACTCGGAAACGTTTTCACCATGTGGAGGTTGATATGTTCGATCCTCAGACGAATGAGGACAAGTCCGAATAGCCAATTCTCACAAACCTCAAGCATCGGGCATGGTGTTGGACGCAGCTTGAGCTCAACGGCTGTCAGCCAAAAACAACGTGTAGTAATACTTGGTTCTGGATGGGGTGGTTATGGGTTACTTCGGGGGATTGACAAAGGGCGATATGGTGCGTGTGTGTGTGTGTTCTGTGATTCCAAAAACCTACGATGATTGCATGAATCTTTTGACCAGATGTTGTTGTCATTTCGCCCAATACTTATTTCAATTTCACACCACTGTTGGCTAGTACATCTGTTGGGACTTTGGAGTTTAGAACTGCCGTGGAACCAGTAAGCCGTCATATGTATTCGCATATTGACTACGTCTCCCCAGCTCGGTTTCTTCCTAGGTTCGTAAATATGTGCCTGCCGCGGTATGCGAATTTAGCTTTTGGTCTCCACTGTTTGATATCAATCAATGGAAATATAGACATATTTTCAAGCGTGGTGCGACGAAATAGGTACGTCCTTGCCTTTCCTTGTTCGAGAGACCCTCTGTCAAGCCAAGACCAGATTTTGAACGCAAGACATTGATTTGCGTTCGTACGCTTTCGTGCGTGGGATCGGCCAGAAGTTAAACGTAAAATGTCTATTAGATGCCGGCTACTCGTCCCATAACATGCGAGGTAGCGGATCCGACTACAGCAGAAGATTCAAAAGAGGAGGCTTTATACAACGCACCTTTCACAATGCGATATGACAAATTGATCATAGCTGTCGGTGCATACTCACAGAGTGAGGAGAATTAGAGATTTCCTTTCTTCTATCATGTTGATAGAGACCTACAGCATTCAATATCCCTGGCGTAAAAGAACACGCACACTTCCTTAAAGACGTCAAAGATGCCCGTCGGATTCGGAGTCGGATCTTAGAATGTGCTTTTTTCACTTTCCAATGGTCTATGTTCTCATTCAGGTTGTTCATCTAGGCTTTGAGCAAGCGAACCAACCCACTCTGTCAGACATACAACGCAAGAATTTACTCAATTTTTGTATCGTTGGTATGTTCAAAGTTGCTTGGTGTAAACGTTGACCTGATCATTGCACACAGGTGGTGGACCTACTGGTGTAGAATTTGCAGCAGAATTATATGACCTCCTTCAGACTGATGTTTGGGCCCATTATCCTAATCTCGCCAGGTTTGCCAAGATCACCCTTTACGATGTAGCCGATAGCATCCTCACTAATTTTGATCGATCGCTGGTAAAGTGAGGTTGTTGTTTTGATTGTCTCCATTTCACTCACTTGTGGAATTTAGATATACTGAAAAGACATTCGCTCGTGAAGGTGTGAGCATTCTTACAAACCATCACGTAGAACGAGTTGAGGCGGTATGTTGATCCTGCTCGTCAGTTGTTGCATGTTGTCGTCATCGGTTATCTCGCAGGGAAAATTGTTCATTAAAGAGCTTGGTGAAGGTTTGGAAGTGTTAGGTTCGTGAGGGAAGTTGTTCACTCATCAATAAATCAGTGCCATTTGGTCTTCTCGTTTGGAGTACGGGTCTAGCATCTAATCCTTTGATCTCAACAATCACGAATGTGAAAAAGAACCATATGAGGCTTGTTTTATCTTGAATTTGATACCCTCGACCCAATTAGCTGATTTTTATCGTACAGTTTGTATACCAATAATCAGCTCAATGTCATAATGAAGGATACAAACGAACCAAACATCGATGTCTGGGCCATTGGTGATGCTTCTAATATGGAAGATGCACCACTTCCAGCAACTGCACAAGGTGTGCACCTCGACGTCTACTTTGCTTTCCTTCCTTCATGGAACATCCATTTTAAACAGTTGCGAGTCAGAAAGCGAAATACTTGGTCTCCAAGTTGAATAAAATGGCCATAGATGTAGAGTGTTCAAAACCTTTTGTTTTCCATAACCAGGGCAGCCTTGCGTATATTGGAAACTGGTCTGCCTCCTCGTTCATTGTCTTCTTTTTTCTGATAAACTGACTTAAAAACAGGAAAGCCATCTATGATCGGTCGTCAGCTTCACCAAATGGCGGGAAAGATCAATTCATGTCAAAGGAGACCGGGCGGCTAGCTTGGCTTTTGTGGCGCTCTGCGTATTTCACTATGACACTGAGCTGGCGGAATAAGTAAGCCCATCACCCAGCCAAATGTCACCGAAGTTTTTAATTCTTGCAGGATTCTGGTGCCGACCTACTGGTTCCTGAATTGTGAGTGGTGTTGTGCCTTGGAATTGAACTTGACGTCACATTGGTTTGTAGGGATATTCGGTCGGGATTTGACTCGGTTTTGATTGGAGCTCATGTACGTTCATCCGTCGATTTGTATGTCTGGGTTGTCACAGGACTTGATGAGTTTCCGGAACTCGACCCGCCCTCGTATCGAATATTTATTAGTATCGATTTGTGCCAAAAATGTATACATGGTGTCTCAGCAATTAATTGGTGGTTCAAGGAAGGTTACCAGCTAACGAGTACCGGTTGGTTGGTTGGGTTCCTTCGAGCCCTTCCAGAAGCTTTGGAAGAGATCGTGTTCAAAAATCACCTTCTCTGTTACGTCATTCGCAGTTTGTATCCGCAAGTCCGCCAGAACGTCTCGGTAGGTTTGGTCCAGATTCTTCGAGGCTTCAATGGCTCCCTTAGTCTGATCAAAGCCGATATGGGCGATGTGTTTGAAGGAATTCAAGGTGGGGGGAGACACCATAACGGCTGAAATGCCAGCAACTTTGGCGAGGGAGGATGAAGATTCTTTGAGGTTTAGCTTGCTGCTGAGGCTACGTAACCGGCCCTTTGATAGCGTAGCTATGATGGTATCGAGAAGTGAACCTCATACCTTTATCAATTGGGACTTTTGAGGACGTACACGAAGCTGTGGTTGCGGCTTTGACGCGGGTAATTACCTCACTAGAGAACACTTCCGACTCTCTATCATCAGCAAACAGGAATCCGTACTTCCTGCTCTGGAAAACCATATCAGCTTGAGATATGTATGCGTGTGGATAGGAAAGGGTGGGTCAAGGAAAAAAATCCACACTCACGCTGCCTTGAAAAACATGAAAGAACGGTCGATCGAACTCATAATTGAATTTGTAACCGGAACTCAATGGGAGCTTGAACTTCCAAACGACTTTATCGGTTTCATCGTCGACGAGCTGGAACCACCACTCTCTTCCTCCTCCATTTGCTTCAGTTTGCTCTCCATTATTATTACCATTATTATTTGAAGCAAGTGTCGTTTCGGCAATTGTGGTCTCCACTCCTGCACAATAATGATTATAGCCGAATACCAGTGTACCCTTCAAATGTGAGTAAACCCATTGATTTCCATTATTTTTACCCTTGGCCCCAACCCCTCCGAGTCTCAATGCTCCAAAGTGATTGAGATTTGAGGACGTGAGTTGCGCACTGTAGTATATCCTTACGCTGGCTATGGCGTGGAGAACATATGTCCCTGAGGTCACTCCAGGAAGGAGATAATCCCGTGGATTCAACGTCGTACACATGTGTGCCATACTGAGGCTGCCAGACCGTCCTAGTAGGGTGGTGGAACGAGATGAGATCAGTTTGCAGTCTCTCTTGTGTTTCTCTATTCCGCTGAGCAACGAGGCCTGTGACAGAGAAGAGGATGCGGAGCAAGTCATTTGAGTCGAAGTCGACATGATGACCGAAATAAGGTCGATACTTGAGGCAAGCAGTAATTTACAGGAGAGAGAAGCTGATAGAGTCCAGTTGGTGCTGTTTGCAGGATGCACTAAAGCTTCTTATCACTGAGCCTTGCAGACGTCATGGAGGCCATGAAACACTTCCATTTGTGAGGATCGTACATGAAGCCTATCGGCTGGAATGTACACATGATCAACTATCAGACACACAACATAGAAGCAGCATGGCGCAGTGGTAGCGCGCGGGGCCCATAACCCCGAGGTCACTCGATCGAAACGAGTTGCTGCTATCTATGCTTCTTTTATCCAAATTTGAAGTATATCAATTACGTCATTCAGCACTCACGACGGGCTATTTTTGTTAAAAACCCCCAAAGATTACAGCGACAGAACAGGAAAGTATTGATCACTACGAAAGTCCCCAGTGCCCAGCATTCTGAGCTGCAAATCCAGCCTGGACGAACTGACCAAATGGATTGCTATTCATCGAAGGCAATGTGACAGCCCCATTACCAAACACTGTGTTTGGCATTATGGACGATTGGTGGCCCTGCCCATGTGCTCCATTCACGATAGGCTGAGAACCCGGTACCAAGTACTCTGGTGTACTACTCTCTCGTCCAATGTTGCTTCTAGTCAAGGCGGAATTCGGCTGCTGCGCCGTCGATAAGAGTTGTGGACTGGGTGATAAGAACAGCGGATTTGGACTATGGTTTGGGCTCGATGACGAAAATTGTGGCTGTTGGGGTATACTTAGAAAGGATGGCTGCGGCTGGTAAAACGGTACTGCAGGGGATGTTTGTGGAGGTACTTGCATCTGGAATAGGGGCGAGTTACCAGGAGGACCGAGATTGGAAGGTGTCAAAGGTGATGTAGATTGGAACGAGGGACCCGATGTTGATGGAGTGAGAGGACTGTGAAGTCCTAATGGCTGCTGCATCAACATGTTTGCGACAAACGGCTGTTGATGGAAAGAACCAGCTGTCGATAGTCCTGTCACGTTATTGTAAGGGTTTGCATACATCCCAGCCGGAATTGGGGTCCCACTCAAGCTAGCAGCAGGAGCCTGGTACTGCAAAGGAAGTGAGGCATTTGTGGAAGGTCCCTGAAGGGATATCAGATCCGCCCAAACGCCCTCTAATCTGGTGGGCGCAGAGGACATCGGGGCGACAGGATGCGGGGCAGATGAAAGGGAAGGTTTCGAGGATACTGTTGTTCGAGATTGAAACTGAGAATTTGTCGTCGGAAACATAGTAGCTGCGATGTCGGTTGCTGTATTTGGTTCAGGAAGTGCCGATCCATTTTCTGAGACATTAGTATATGATGAGTTGGTGCGTGGAGTGACGGATGAAGCAGATCTAGAGGGTCCCAATCTTGAAGCAACAAAGGCTTTCTTGTCTATAAATCGCCTGTGTTCATACTTTGCTGGGGAAAGATGAGAATGAGTTTATCTTGGGAGATTAATCACACACACATCTGATATATTGTTCTAGGTCATTGTCCCGAGCCGGATCATCTAACCTAGGAGGAGGCGGATTCCGAACCTCGTTTGGATTGTAGATAGCGTTGGATTTGACGTTTCCCATCTCTTTCATGTTCT
>Ga0157365_10001212_pt1 | contig 10773 bp, 9 predicted proteins | sample AttsexASBM3_FD_111478 | JGI IMG/M metagenome (GOLD analysis project Ga0157365, IMG submission 111478) | Fungus gardens microbial communities from leaf cutter ant in Ribeirão Preto, State of São Paulo, Brazil - Atta sexdens ASBM3 | ecosystem: Host-associated > Fungi > Mycelium > Unclassified ... | reverse complement strand
GATGGGGTATCGCCAAGCGGTAAGGCACCGGTTTTTGATACCGGCATTCCCTGGTTCGAATCCAGGTACCCCAGCCATATTTCTTCGACTTTTGCGTATAACGCAGTGGTCGTTGGGGTATCGCCAAGCGGTAAGGCACCGGTTTTTGATACCGGCATCCCCTGGTTCGAATCCAGGTACCCCAGCCAGTCGTCATGTCTGGTGAGTAACAAAATTTGGCTACGTAGCTCAGCTGGTTAGAGCACAGCACTCATAATGCTGGGGTCACAGGTTCGATTCCCGTCGTAGCCACCATATTTAAAGCGTCTTGCATTTTTAATGTGGGATAGCGCGAAGTAAAATTCGCAAGAGTTTATTGGGGTATCGCCAAGCGGTAAGGCAGTGGATTCTGATTCCACCATTCCGAGGTTCGAATCCTCGTACCCCAGCCACTTTGAAGAAGCGGTTGGCAACAAGCTAAACGCACAGGTTAAAGGTTCTTTGTTTCTTCCTTTAACTGATCATTCAGTACCAACATTTTGTTGGGGTATCGCCAAGCGGTAAGGCAGTGGATTCTGATTCCACCATTCCGAGGTTCGAATCCTCGTACCCCAGCCACTCTTTAAAAGCCTGCGAAAGCAGGCTTTTTTCTTTGTCTACGCCTCAACTGTACGGCGCTGTCTTTAGCGCGCTTCACCAACCCTGCCGTTCTCTTGCAGCATCACGCAATAAAAAAGCCCGCACATGCAGGCCTTTTCACCCCCCTCGTTCACCGCTGCCAGGCGATGACGGCGCTAACGCCTCCGTCATATCTTTGAACGCAGCAATAAGCATGTTGTAACTAAGGCATTATAAACCGAGCGCATATCGCAGCGCCTGACGCTTCAGTACGCCCGATCGCTGGGCGGCGATAAGCCCCAGATTGCGCAGCACCCGCAGCGGCTTCAGCTTCGCGGTAAAGCCCGCGTGGAAGAGATCCATACCACTTTGCATCAGCAGATTATCCGGCAGCCGGCGGCGCTGGTAGCGCTTGAGCACCTCGCCAGACGCCCAGTCTTCCGCCGCATTGCGGGCATCAATCACCACCTTTAGCAGCGCATCGACATCGCGATAGCCGAGATTCACGCCCTGCCCCGCCAGCGGGTGAATGGTATGCGCGGCGTCGCCCACCAGCGCGACACCCGGCAGCACGTAACGCAGCGCATGTCGGCGCACCAGCGGAAACGCGCCGCAGGCGACCGGCGTCACGCCGCCGAGCCGCGATGGAAACGCCGCCGCGATCTCGCGCCCGAGCTGCGCCATATTCATCGCCTGCAGCTGACGCACGCGCGCCGGGCGGTAATACCAGACCAGCGAGGCCCAGTTATCAAACAGCGGCAGAAACGCATGCGGCCCGTTGGGCGTAAAATGCTGCCAGGTGCTGTCGCCAGGCGGTTGCTGGCACTGCACGCTGATGAGCAAACACGACTGTTGATATTGCCAGGCGTTCACCCCGATCCCGGCCCATTTGCGCACCTGCGAGCTTGCGCCATCGGCGCCGATGACCAGCCGCGCGTCGAGCGTTTCGCCATTATCCAGCGCCAGCTGATACCCGTGTTGCGAGGCGGTCATCTGCGTGAGCGTCGTCGGGCATAGCAGTTTAACGGCCGGATGCGCCTCCAGCGCCTCCCACAGCGCGCGTTGCAGTACGCTGTTTTCCACCATGTAGCCAAGTTCGGGCAGTTGCAGCTCGTCAGCGCTGAATTCAACGCGCGCCTCGTTCCACTCCCAGGTTTCGAGGCGACGATAAGGATGCGCGCGCATCTCCAGCACCCGCTGCCAGACGCCCAGCCCGCGCAGCAGATCCACAGAAGCGCAGCTGATGGAAGAGATCCGCACGTCCGGCGGGTTTTGCGGCGAGAACGCGGGCGGCGCGGCGTGCTCCACTACCGCCACCTGAAAACCATTTTGCGCCAGCCCCAGCGCGGCCGCGGCGCCCACCATGCCACCGCCGACGACGGCGACTTCAATAGGTTGATTTGTCATGGTCATTTTGTCCTTAAGCAGTCTCCCTTCAGTTTACCGGATTTTTCGCCGCCTGACGTCTTTGCCTCGCCACTGGTCACGAACACGTCAAAGCATTACAATACGCGGCCAAAATGAGTGGCTTTAACTGAGCAATGGCAAGTCAATGACAAAAAAACTCCATATTAAAACCTGGGGCTGTCAGATGAACGAATACGATTCATCGAAGATGGCCGATCTGCTGGAAACCACGCACGGCTTTACGCTGACCGACGTGGCGGAAGAAGCAGATATTCTGCTGCTGAATACCTGCTCAATCCGCGAGAAGGCACAGGAGAAGGTTTTCCATCAGTTAGGGCGCTGGAAAACGTTAAAGGAAAAGAACCCGGATGTGATTATCGGCGTGGGCGGCTGCGTGGCCTCTCAGGAAGGCGATCATATTCGCGATCGCGCCCGCTACGTCGACATTATTTTCGGGCCTCAGACTCTGCACCGCCTGCCGGAAATGATCAATCAGGTGAAAGGCACCCGCAGCCCGGTCGTTGACATCAGCTTCCCGGAAATCGAGAAATTCGACCGTCTGCCGGAGCCGCGCGCGGAAGGCCCGACGGCGTTCGTTTCCATCATGGAAGGCTGCAACAAATACTGTACCTACTGCGTGGTTCCGTACACCCGCGGCGAAGAAGTCAGCCGTCCGAGCGACGACATCGTGCTGGAAATCGCCCAGCTCGCGGCCCAGGGCGTACGTGAAGTTAACCTGCTCGGGCAGAACGTAAACGCCTGGCGCGGCGAAAACTACGACGGCACCATCGGCACTTTCGCCGATCTGCTGCGTCTGGTGGCCGCTATCGATGGTATCGATCGTATTCGCTTCACCACCAGCCACCCGATCGAATTCACTGACGATATCATCGAAGTGTATCGCGATACCCCGGAGCTGGTGAGCTTCCTGCATCTGCCGGTGCAAAGCGGCTCCGACCGCGTGCTGAACATGATGGGGCGCACCCACACGGCGCTGGAATATAAAGCGATTATCCGCAAGCTGCGCGCTGCGCGTCCGGATATCCAGATTAGCTCCGACTTTATCGTCGGCTTCCCTGGCGAAACCCAGCAGGATTTCGAACAGACCATGAAGCTGATTGCCGAGGTCAATTTCGATATGAGCTACAGCTTTATTTTCTCCGCACGCCCCGGCACCCCGGCCGCCGACATGGTGGACGACGTGCCGGAAGAAGAGAAAAAGCAGCGTCTGTATATTCTGCAGGAGCGCATCAACCAGCAGGCGATGGCCTGGAGCCGCCGTATGCTCGGCACGACCCAGCGCATCCTGGTGGAAGGCACGTCGCGTAAAAGCATCATGGAACTTTCCGGACGCACCGAAAATAACCGCGTGGTGAATTTCGAAGGCGCGCCGGAGATGGTCGGTAAATTCGTCGATGTGGAAATCACCGAAGTCTTCCCGAACTCCCTGCGCGGCAAAGTTATCCGCACCGAGGAAGAGATGGGCCTGCGCGTAGTGGAATCCCCGGCGGCGATCATCGCCCGCACCCGCAAAGAGAACGAACTCGGCGTCGGCATTTTCCAGCCCTAACCCGCTGTCTCACGTATGCCGCCCCGCTGCGGCATACGCTTATTTTTCACCCATCCGCTCTTGTATTCTGAAAGCGTCACCCAAATATCCGGGTTGTCGCTTGCGCCTTTTTCCCTCGCCGTGAATAATTTCTCTAAGGCCCTGAGAAAATCAGCAGGCATTTTATTCACCTTAACTGGCCCTGTGTGACCAAGAGGACAAGTTTGAATATCGAAACACGTGAATTTACGCTGGAACCTGCAGACAACGCTCGTCTGCTTAGCCTCTGTGGACCGTTTGATGACAACATCAAACAGCTGGAACGCCGCCTCGGCATCGAAATCGCCCGTCGCGACAACCACTTTAAACTGACCGGCCGCACCATTTGCGTCAGCGCCGCGACGGATATTCTGCGCCATTTGTATGTCGATACGGCACCGATGCGCGGCGAAATCAAAGAGATCGAGCCGGAACAGATCCATCTGGCTATCAAAGAGTTTCGCGTGCTGGAGCAGAGCGCCGAAAGCGTGCCGGAGTACGGCAAAGCGGTCAATATCAAGACCAAACGCGGCGTGATTAAACCCCGCACGCCGAACCAGGCGCAGTACATCGCCAACATCCTTGACCACGACATCACGTTCGGTATCGGCCCGGCCGGTACCGGTAAGACGTATCTCGCGGTCGCGGCCGCCGTGGACGCGCTGGAGCGCCAGGAGATCCGCCGCATTCTGCTGACCCGCCCGGCGGTGGAAGCGGGTGAAAAGCTCGGCTTCCTGCCAGGCGATCTCAGCCAGAAGGTTGACCCGTACCTGCGCCCGCTCTACGACGCGCTGTTTGAAATGTTAGGCTTCGAGCGCGTAGAGAAACTGATGGAGCGCAACGTGATTGAAGTCGCGCCGCTCGCGTATATGCGCGGTCGCACGCTTAACGACGCGTTCATCATTCTTGATGAGAGCCAGAACACCACCATCGAGCAGATGAAGATGTTCCTGACGCGTATCGGCTTTAACTCTAAGGCAGTCATTACCGGCGACGTCACGCAAATCGACTTGCCGAGAAACCTGAAGTCCGGTCTGCGTCACGCCATCGAGGTGCTGTCGGAGGTGGAAGAAATCAGCTTTAACTTCTTCCACAGCGAAGACGTGGTACGCCACCCGGTCGTTGCGCGTATCGTCACCGCCTATGAAGCCTGGGAAGAGGCTGACCAGAAACGCAAGGCCGAACAGGCGGCGGAACGTAAACGCGAAGCGCTGGCGCTGGCCGCTGGCACGCAGGAGAGTAAATGAGTCAGGTTATCCTTGATTTGCAGGTTGCCTGCGAAGACACCACCGGTTTGCCGGACGAAGCCCAGTTTCAGACATGGCTGAATGCCGTCATCCCACAGTTTCAGGAAGAATCAGAGGTGACGGTACGACTGGTGGATGAAGCGGAAAGTCACGATTTAAATCTGACCTACCGCGGTAAGGATAAATCGACCAACGTGCTGTCGTTTCCGTTTGAAGCGCCGCCAGGCATTGAGCTGCCGCTACTTGGCGATCTGATTATCTGTCGTCAGGTGGTGGAGCGCGAAGCGCAGGAGCAGGAAAAGCCGCTGGAAGCCCACTGGGCGCATATGGTGGTGCACGGCAGTCTGCATCTGCTGGGCTATGACCATATCGAGGATGACGAAGCCGAAGAGATGGAAGGCATCGAAACCGAGATAATGCTTGCCCTGGGCTTTGACGATCCGTACATTGCCGAGAAAGCATAATCTGTGCGGCAGTCCGCTGCCGCCCGTGATTTCTATCGCCGCGGCGTGTATTTACCGCCGCGGGCGACACATCCACTAACATGAGAACCCTGAATTAACGCCATGAGCGACGACAACTCACACAGTAGCGACTCACTTAACAAAAAGGGATTTTTCTCCCTCCTCTTAAGCCAGCTTTTCCACGGTGAACCGAAAAACCGTGATGAACTGCTTGAGCTTATCCGTGATTCCGAGCAGAACGAGCTTATCGACCAGGATACGCGCGACATGCTCGAAGGGGTAATGGATATCGCCGACCAGCGCGTTCGCGACATCATGATCCCCCGCTCTCAGATGGTCACCCTCAAACGCAACCAGAGCCTCGATGAATGTCTCGACGTCATTATCGAATCGGCGCACTCGCGTTTCCCGGTGATCAGCGAAGACAAAGATCACATTGAAGGGATTTTGATGGCCAAGGATCTGCTGCCGTTTATGCGCAGCGATGCCGACGCCTTCAGCATGGATAAAGTGTTGCGCCCGGCGGTTGTCGTGCCGGAAAGCAAACGGGTTGACCGGATGCTGAAAGAGTTCCGCTCACAGCGCTACCACATGGCTATCGTGATTGACGAATTCGGCGGCGTGTCCGGGCTTGTGACCATCGAAGATATTCTGGAGCTTATCGTCGGCGAAATCGAAGACGAATATGACGACGAAGAAGATATCGATTTTCGTCAGCTGAGCCGCCACACCTGGACCGTGCGCGCGCTGGCGTCCATTGAAGATTTCAATGACACCTTCGGCACACAGTTTAGCGATGAAGAAGTGGACACCATCGGCGGTCTGGTGATGCAGGCGTTTGGCCACCTGCCTGCGCGCGGCGAAACCATCGACATCGATGGTTACCAGTTTAAAGTTGCTATGGCGGACAGCCGTCGTATTATCCAGGTCCACGTCAGAATGCCGGAAAATTCGCCGCAGCCTAAACTGGAAGACTAATGGAATGGCTCTTGCCTCATTGATTGAACGCCAGCGCGTGCGTCTGCTGCTGGCGCTGCTTTTCGGTGCCAGCGGAACGCTGGCCTTTTCCCCTTATGATTTCTGGCCCGCTGCCCTCATTTCGCTGATGGGCCTTCAGGGGCTCACCCTTAACTGCCGCCCGATGCAAAGCGCCTGGATTGGTTTTGCCTGGGGGATGGGTCTGTTTGGCAGCGGCGTGAACTGGGTCTATGTCAGTATCGCCCAGTTTGGCGGTATGCCAGGCCCGGTTAACGTGGCGCTGGTCGTGCTGCTTGCCGCCTATCTGTCGCTGTATACCGGCCTTTTCGCCGGCGTGCTGGCGCGCCTGTGGCCGAAAACCGGCTGGCTGCGCGTGGCGGTCGCGGCGCCCGTCGTCTGGCATCTCACCGAGTTTCTGCGCGGCTGGGTGCTGACCGGGTTCCCGTGGCTGCAGTTCGGCTACAGTCAGATAGACGGCCCGCTGAAAGGCCTGGCGCCGGTGATGGGCGTCGAGGCGATCAACTTCTTACTGATGGCGGTCAGCGGTCTTCTGGTACTGGCGCTGGCGCGTCGCGCCTGGAAGCCCGCCGTCTGCGCGCTGGTGCTGTTCGCGCTCCCCTTTCCGCTGCGCTACATCCAGTGGTATCAGCCGCACGCTGAACGCGCGATAAACGTCGCGCTGGTGCAGGGCAATATTCCGCAGTCGATGAAGTGGGATGAGGGCGAGCTGGTGAATACGCTGCGTATCTACCTCAACGCCACGCGGGCGCAGTTCGGCAAAGCCGGGCTGATTATCTGGCCGGAATCCGCTATCCCCGATTTAGAGAGCAACCAGCAGCCGTTCCTGCGCGACCTCGACACGGTGCTGCGCGCGAATGACGCGACGCTGATAACCGGCGTGGTGGATGCGCGTCTTAACGACAAAAACCGTTACGACACCTATAACACCATTATCACGCTCGGCGGCGATACGCCTTACAGCTACAACTCCGCTAATCGCTACCATAAAAACCATTTGGTGCCGTTTGGCGAGTTTGTGCCGCTGGAGTCCCTCCTGCGACCGCTGGCACCGTTCTTTGACCTGCCGATGTCCTCGTTCAGCCGCGGCCCGTACCTGCAACCGCAACTGCAGGCGCACGGCATGAAGCTGACGGCCGCCATCTGTTATGAAATCATTCTCGGCGAACAGGTGCGCGATAACTTCCGCCCGGACACCGATTTCCTGCTGACGATTTCAAACGATGCCTGGTTCGGCCACTCCATCGGCCCGTGGCAGCATTTGCAGATGGCGCGTATGCGCGCGCTGGAGCTGGCGCGTCCGCTGCTGCGCAGCACCAATAACGGCGTCACGGCGGTGGTTAACCCGAACGGCGACGTGCAGTCGATCATCCCGCAGTTCACCCGCGAGGTGTTAAACGCCTCCGTCACGCCCACCAGCGGGCTCACCCCCTACGCCCGTTTTGGCAACGCGATTATCTGGATTATCGTCGCGCTCGGCGGCTTCGCCGCGGTGCTGATAAGCCTCGGCAGGCGCAGACGCGCGTAAATTGCCGCTAAAAAGGTCAGCTATGCTGGCCTTTTTCTTTTCTGGCATATCCTTTGCTTTAGTTAATCCAATGATTTAGCTGAAACGCCTTCACGGGCGATGCAGGCGCGTTTATTGCACAAGCAACACGCTTTTGCGGCACCACTTTAGTGCAACGCCGCATTTTTGCCTCTAATTGGTGCGGCGCGCTTCGCAAAAATAAACAAATTCACAGCAAATTATTTACATCCAGCCAGGCTAAATGGTACCAACACGGTACTAACGCTGCTGGCGGGACGGCAGGATATAACAACACACATTCACAATTGGGTATCAATGGCGTCTCTGGCGCCGCGATAAAGGAGTTGGATATGCAGTTACGTAAACTGACCGCAGCAATGCTGGTAATGGGCCTGAGCGCGGGTCTGGCTCACGCGGAAGAAGCAGGCAGCGGTCAAAGCACGCTGGATAAAATCAAAGCGAACGGCGTTATCGTCGTCGGCCATCGCGAATCCTCAGTTCCTTTCTCCTATTACGACAACCAGCAAAAAGTGGTCGGCTACTCGCAGGCTTACTCCGACGCTATCGTTGAAGCCGTGAAAAAGCAGCTCAACAAGCCGGATCTGCAGGTAAAAATGATCCCGATAACCTCGCAAAACCGTATCCCGCTGCTGCAAAACGGCACCTTCGATTTCGAATGCGGCTCCACAACCAACAACCTGGAGCGCCAGAAACAGGCCGCGTTCTCTGACACCATTTTCGTTGTGGGCACCCGCCTGCTGGTGAAAAAAGGCGGCCCGATTAAAGATTTCCCGGATCTGAAAGGCAAAGCGGTCGTTGTGACCTCCGGCACCACCTCTGAAGTGCTGCTGCACAAGCTCAACGACGAGAAGAAAATGGATATGCGCATCATCAGCGCCAAAGACCACGGCGACTCTTTCCGCACCCTGGAAAGCGGCCGCGCGGTGGCCTTTATGATGGATGACGCTCTGCTGGCCGGCGAGCGCGCGAAAGCGAAGAAACCGGACAACTGGGAAATCGTCGGCACGCCGCAGTCCAAAGAAGCCTACGGCTGTATGCTGCGTAAAGGCGACGAGTCCTTCAAAAAGCTGGTAGACGATACCATCGCCCAGGCGCAGACCTCCGGCGAAGCGGCGAAATGGTTTGATAAGTGGTTTAAAAACCCGATTCCGCCGAAAAACCTTAACCTGAACTTCGAGCTTTCAGAGGACATGAAAGCCCTGTTCAAAGAGCCTAACGATAAAGCGCTTAACTAATTACAACCATTAAGGGGCGGGTCACCCTGCCCTCACGATTGACGACATGAAGCCCGGACAGACTATACGTCGGATGGCCGTTCCCCATCCGGCGCGAATACAAGAGGCTTCTCATCAATCTTAGGGGGTAGCGCTGCTACCCCCCTTTTTTTCGGAGTCCGTTATGTCTATAGACTGGAACTGGGGCATCTTTTTACAGGATGCGCCGTTCGGCAACACCACCTACTTAGGCTGGCTATGGAGTGGCTTCCAGGTAACGGTCGCGCTGTCGATCACCGCCTGGATAATCGCGTTCCTGGTCGGCTCCCTGTTCGGTATCCTGCGCACCGTGCCAAACCGCTTTCTCTCCGCCATCGGCACCTGCTATGTCGAGCTTTTCCGCAACGTTCCGCTGATCGTCCAGTTCTTTACCTGGTATCTGGTCGTGCCGGAACTGCTGCCGGAAGATCTCGGCATGTGGTTTAAAGCGGAGCTCGATCCCAACGTACAGTTTTTCCTCTCGTCGATGATCTGCCTCGGCCTCTTCACCGCCGCCCGCGTGTGCGAACAGGTGCGCGCCGCTATCCAGTCGCTGCCGCGCGGTCAGAAGAACGCCGGGCTCGCGATGGGCCTGACGCTGCCGCAAACCTATCGCTACGTGCTGCTGCCGAACGCCTATCGCGTGATTGTGCCGCCGATGACCTCCGAAATGATGAACCTGGTGAAGAACTCGGCTATCGCCTCAACCATCGGTCTGGTGGATATGGCAGCGCAGGCGGGCAAGCTGCTCGACTACTCCGCCCACGCCTGGGAATCGTTTACGGCTATTACGCTCGCCTATGTATTTATCAATACGGTCATCATGGTGGTGATGAATCTGGTGGAACGTAAGGTTCGCCTGCCGGGCAATATGGGGAGCAAATAATGTACGAGTTCGACTGGGGATCGATTGTTCCCTCTATGCCCTATCTGCTGGCAGGGCTGGTCATTACCTTAAAAATCACCGTCACGGCCGTGATTATCGGCATCGTCTGGGGCACGCTGCTGGCGGTCATGCGCCTCTCCGCGTTCAAGCCGTTCGCCTGGTTTGCCACGGCGTACGTCAACGTGTTTCGCTCTATTCCGCTGGTGATGGTGCTGCTGTGGTTTTACCTGATTGTGCCGGGTATTTTGCAGGATGTGCTGGGGATCTCGCCGAAAACCGATATTCGCCTCATCTCTGCGATGGTCGCGTTTTCGATGTTTGAAGCCGCGTACTATTCAGAAATTATCCGCGCCGGTATCCAGAGCATCTCCCGCGGCCAGTCGAGCGCCGCGCTGGCGCTGGGGATGACCCACTGGCAATCAATGAAATTGATCATTCTGCCTCAGGCATTCCGGGCGATGGTCCCGCTGCTCCTGACCCAGGGGATTGTCCTGTTCCAGGATACCTCACTGGTCTATGTGTTAAGCCTCGCGGACTTTTTCCGTACCGCTTCCACCATTGGCGAACGCGACGGGACACAAGTTGAGATGATCCTGTTTGCCGGCGCCGTCTATTTTGCTATTAGCTTGAGTGCATCGTTGTTGGTCAGCTATTTGAAGAAAAGGACAGTTTTATGATTACCCTGAAAAATGTTTCTAAATGGTATGGTCACTTTCAGGTGCTGACCGACTGCTCCACGGAAGTGAAAAAAGGCGAAGTGGTGGTCGTATGCGGTCCATCTGGTTC
>Ga0157365_10001210_pt1 | contig 10782 bp, 13 predicted proteins | sample AttsexASBM3_FD_111478 | JGI IMG/M metagenome (GOLD analysis project Ga0157365, IMG submission 111478) | Fungus gardens microbial communities from leaf cutter ant in Ribeirão Preto, State of São Paulo, Brazil - Atta sexdens ASBM3 | ecosystem: Host-associated > Fungi > Mycelium > Unclassified ... | reverse complement strand
ATGGTTCAAATGACTTTAAAGATGAATGGACTTACTCTACAACTTTATTAATAGTAATCACCTATAATTGGTTTGGTAGTGTTAGATCATTTTCTGTTTGCCTGGTATGATGTTGTTTGTATTCTTTGTGATCAAAAGCACGGTCAGCCTGAAATTGTCGAAGCGTGTGGTTGAAGGTCAACCTCCTGGTACTCTGATTCTACTTCAGGAATATATCGAATATACTTATCATAATCTTCACCAACACTCTCCAAATATTGCCTAAGCATCTGCTCCCTTGAAACTGGCTGTACCTCATATCCTTCCGAGCCCCTTCTTACCCTCCTACTCTCACCATTCTGAATAACTCCCAATGGTACATCGTCCTCAACATCAGAGCTCGACAGGCTACTATCATCAGCATGATTTTCTGGCTGATATTTCTCGCCTCTGTCATAGTCTGGGTGGTAAGGAGGCACTTTATCATGTGGTATGCGTGAGTCACGACTTTTCGAGATGAAACGACGGCGGGAACTGCTGGTTGGCTCGAGAGCAGGATTAAGGGCATCGTGTCCATAGGTCCAGGGAGAAGAAGATTGGAGGTGGTCGTAATTATTTGGTTCGTGTTGCTCTGGATCTTGTGGAGGCCAGGATATGGGAAGAGCAACATCTTCACCAAGAGGGAGAATGGAGAATGTCAATATAAATGTACTATACTCCAGAGGCAGGAAGGAAAGACAAGTATGGGACCGAGAAGCGGAAAGAAGATACCATATCCTCAGACAGGTTTAGACGACTCATCTCATGCCTGGTCTATGGTGGAAAGTCGATTTCACTCACCATCTCGACTAGATAGTTCGTATTTGAGTCCAGAGCCTGTTGGGCGTGTTGGGCAGCACCACAAGAGAGACTTTTTGCCAAGGACAGATTCGATATTACGTCGTCGACCGAGATCCTAGATGAGAATGAGAACAAGACTTGCAAACCAATTAATGGAGGAGATACTCACATAGGGAAATTTGACCTGAAAGCTGAGTCAGAGAAAACATTCAAAGAGCAAGTCCCAACGGCAGACCTCGCTGATTTTCCCTCTCCTGACCATTATAGCCGCTTTGTCTTTCTCCCATCTCTCTATCGTTGTGGTATTTCCTAACAGGGCGTTGAAATGGTAGATGCTACACATCCTTTAACGTTCAGAATACATCCCGATGACGAGAACGAACCTAAATCCACCAACAGCAAGAAGGACAGGTAAGCAGGTAATATAGTTAAGTATGATCAAAATAAACTCCATGTTCGATGGCGCAGCCTAAATTGAAATATTAGGCCATCATCTGTTAAGATTCATAGCATGTTTACTGACCCAATAAGGTCCACTCATGGCCTCCATTATCCGTCTAGTTACCATAAAAATGTGGTAGAAACAGGATATATCCACAAAGAACAGAAAGCGTATGAAATGGCCATGGTTAAAGTGCCCAACACAATTATTTATCCAAGGGCAATGATGGTCTTGGCCACGTTAGCACGAGCATTCAGTCTGAAGTGGTGAATATTACCCATACGAAGGATACACCTAAGGAGGATATCAGGATATATGTTTGCCGAGTGTACATGTAACCACCTATTGCACTGTCTGCAGTGATGTGAACGAGGGGGCTTATACTTTTGGCACATGCGACAGTAACGGGGAGTTCCTGTAAGTTTCTTAACTTCATAGCCATCCAAATGCGTGTCTGGCCTCTGCGAACAGCGTCAGGAATAGATTTATTGCAAGAAGACGCAAAACGCGCCCATGTCTCTGGCACAGTGCCAGGATCTGTATTTACACATAGATAGTAGTTCCAGAGTAAGATCACTACAAAAGAACTGGGATCATCGGAGATGAGGAAGCGATACAAAGAAATAGTTTTCCTCACTTGAAAGGAACGAGGAGAGTCAGGAGTTCAATAGATACTTCACGGCCATACCAGGGCCAAATAATGAATATTTGGGACGAGTATGCAATAAAGCAGATGAGGCAAAGGACAAAGTTGACGAAAAGAAGACCGGCGATGTGTCCCATGGTGGAAAGAGAGAAAAGTTACATACCCAGAAAAGGCAACTGACGGCCGATGCTGTTGTTGAGTCTGCACATGCATCCTTTGGCAGCTCGTCTGACCCCGACAACGGCCTGCGTAGTCCGCCATTCATCTTCAGTCGCCCATATAAATGGTACCTTCGTCCACGCCCTTGAGCTCCCAACCCGCTAATATCCACCATACAGTTCAATTCAATTCCCATCCCGACTTGGGGGCCCAAGTCCGTCGTGCAAAACGTTTAGCCGACAGTGCCAGACAGGCTGAAGCAGAGGTTACGGGACTACAGAACCCTGGAATGATTGATAACTTTGCCTCCCGCTTTTCCAAACCAGATGCTGGACAACCACGCAAATTTCTGAAAGGGAACCGGATCCGTAAATCCGGCTCCGCGAGGGGGACAGAGCGTTCGCGACAAGCAGTCTCAGATCCCAAAGCTGCAGAAGCTATAATGGCGTTCAGCCAGCATCAATCTTCCAAACAGCAAGAGCAATCACTAGTACCGACATCTCTGGAAGAGGACACGACTCTTGATACCCCAGAGCCTCCAAACGTTGCCACTCCAGAGCTACTTCACACCAATATCAAGACTGTTCTCAATAGCATTCCCGGCCTCACTTCACTCAAACACCTCCATTCAGGTGATCACTCACAGTTTGATGATTATTCGCAGTGGCAACTGGATCCCCAGAGCTACGTGCAAGGGGCTCGCGGTCCTCAGTCTACCTATGCTCAAATAATTCTCAACCGCAATCCTACCATTACCTCTGAATCTCAGAAGGCGCTTACTGCAGCGATCAAAAGAGTGGCTAGGGAGATCTGAGATGACCTTCCGTGCATCTGTGACCTCAAGTCTGTAGATTCCGGATGTGCATTTACAATCATAGACCACTATGCACTTCAGAAGTCTATATGTCCACGTCAATTGCAGCTCGGAGTAGAGGTCTAGAATATTTATCATTGAAACTTAGACCAAGTGCTAGATATAATATAAGATGTTCTTGCTCGCGCCGCACTCGTTACTTGTGGCATATATGACATATATGAATGGCGTGTTAGCGCTATTGATAACTTGGACTCAAAACTCCGAGACAAATTAGACAAACTTGGCTCAATCCCAGAGATCTCCTTGCTTATACAAGGGTGCTACATGTAAAGAGACCGAGTCGCTCCTGCCAGTACTCCTGCCAGTGCCTGCATTATATTTTAAATTGAATTTCAAACCAAAAGCAACTTCCAGCATCCACTGCTCTATAAGTGACGCTATGAAGGCCAGAAGGTTGCATAACAGTAAGAAGACACATTACCGATGTAAGAATAGGTTGTCATTTAAGTCGCAATATAAGGCACTTATCTAAATTCTTGAAAAACCGGAAGAACAAAAATATGTATGTCAATTTCAAAATCAGTGATCATACTTCTGCAGCTCCTCCTCAGGCAGATACTCATCCGGCAACCAAAAATCATATGGGTCCGCAACCTGGTCCGGTACCTTCACTCCAAATGCCATTTGATGTCGCTGAGTTTGCCTCTGACCCCCTCTGACAGCAGCAACGAGCAGGGGAGTAGTCGTCCACCGTAGCTCGCCTGTATCTGATTGGTATTCCGCAATCGTGACACCTCGTCTTACAGAACTTCGTCGGGATCCTGGAACTGAGATGGACGGGTAAGGTGGCGCGAGGAGACCAACTACATCCCGCGTTTCTAATGACTGTTCAGATGGCGGCGAGCGTGATTGACGTTCATTGGGTGCGATAGAAATAGCAACCATTGGCTCCTGATGAAGCTCTGCTGTTTCGCATGACACGGATGAAGGTACTGGTAATTTCACCAAAGGATCGTCATAATGACTCGTTTTTTTGCGTTTGGTAGGGGGGGCCATAGTAATACTCTGCACTGCCTCTGCGAGCTCTAGTAACCTCGACTTTCGTTCAGGATTTTTCGGAGGACGACCCGGACGACGTCGGGGTCCAGCTTCAGCTTTTTGGAATTGAGCGGGGAAAGCATTGGATAAAGTAGCAATGGGAGGAGGCAAAGGGAAGTGAAGTGAGGCCGAAGGTTCGGGAAAACGCCCTACATCAATATACATGGGTAAACTCCCGTGTTGATGTGCCTCCGGTAGAGGGATTGGGCGAAACGGCTCAGAAAAGCCTTTGAGAGCCTCTTGTTCGACTGGGGTGGAATTAACTTCGGGCACATTGAATGGCTGCACATCAAGCAAAGGTCTGTGCTCCTGTGGAGGTTCTGAGAACCGAGTTCGAGAGTTGGTGGACTGGTGAACCTTTACTGGGACCGCGATCTGATCTGGGGCGGAGATGAACTGTTCATAGCGGAGAGACGGTGGGTTGACCTCTTCTTCTGATTCAGGACCTAGGTGTTCCCCGTGCTCTTCCATACCAATATAGTGCAACACGGGTCGCTCAGGGATTGGATGGGTAGGAGAGACCACAGGTTCCTCTGCGAGACAGGGAGATATAACAGGCGATGGGGAGCACGAAACTGGATGCCGCTGCTCTGGCTTCTGTATTGGGGATGAGCTGATTACATCAAAGCGTTCCGAAGCGCGCGAGACCGATGCCAAGGCAGGAGACTCATAAGCTGAGTCCTTCTCAGCTGATTTGGCTTTGATCCTATCCTGACGTAGATTATGGCTGTCAGCAAAAATGGCCTCTTCCTCCTCCGTAATCTCTGCATCCGAAGCAGAGCGCTGGAAAACGAATGCAGTAGGCGTAATGGCATTGTCTTCACGCATTGTGGGCCGTGACTGAGATTTACGTACCCTATCAGGTGGTAGCAGCACCCGAAAACGGGCCTCGAGGGAGAGCGCGACATCTAACATCTCCTTCCGCCGCCGCTCACCCTCGTTATGAGCATTAGCCCCGTTTACGTGGGCAGCTGCAAGAATTTCAGCACCGGCATTAACATCATCCTCTTGAACACCAGGAGCGGGAGAAAAGTCAGATGCTGGCAAAGCTAGGAAGGCAGAAGCATCCATGATGCGTAATTGCTCTACCCGCTCCTTAAGTTTGTATTGTTCGTGCTTGAGTTTTTCCTTTTCTCGGAGTCGTTGTCGCCTTTCGAACGTCTCATATTTTTTGTGGCGACGTTCATAGGCAGCATCCGAAGTATCGACCTGTACCTGAATCAGAGGCGTTATGAGTTCGAGAAAAATCAGCATGTCAGTCATTTACATCTTCCGCACCGCGTGGCCTAAACCTTCCGACATCTGGTACCCCCTCCGTGTACGAAGGTGTTTGAATGAGAAGCCTCTTTCTGAATCCTTCGATCACGTCCGGCCGATCGAAATAACGCTCACTTGAGGTGATGGAGACTCTTAGGTCAGCATTTAATACAGAAAAGTGCTTGGAGTCAGTGGTGAGCAAGAGAGGCGTAGTTGAGGGCAACGGAGTCTCCATTTCGGCTAGAATTAAGAGTGAGCGGCGACACGAAGAAGACTAGGCAAGGAGCGTACACCTGCGCTTCCGGTGTTCAAGGATAAGGAGGTCGGCCTCACAACTGCCAATGCCAGGGCCACCGCGTCGCGAACGAGAGGGAAGTACACGTTTCTGTCGACTATTTGAACCCGATGCGCTCGAGCTTGATGGATCCATTAAAAAGGCAGCACTTGAAAGGGAACAAAATAATGACACGGTCTGCGAGATGAAACGACCGCAAAAACAGGGACTAAGGGAAGATAATGTTTGATTGGGGAGCTAAAGGACGCGATTAGGGTAAATGAGGAACAGAGGTTTATCCACGCTTCACGGCCAATCAGATTGCAGAATAAGCCTCAATTTGGGACGCTCCATCGGTGACTTCACTGTCTGGCAGCTCTATTCCCACTATTGTTCTCGTAAATATTCACTTCTTCCCTCGGCTATATACCGGTGCCATTTGATACAAGTGCAACGCACCGCTGGACGATATTTTTCAGGCTTCAGACCTTTGCCTCCTCTAATACACTTCATTCGTGCGTACTATAAACTTTCATTTTGACAGCCATACATACTTCTATCTCCTTGGCAGAACTCACACACCCACAATTTGTAGAGTGTAATCCTGACTGTGTGAGCTCCCTGAAAACACATCAAACACAATCGAGCCACTCGGGATTCCGTCGCTCGTAAAACTCGTAGAGCCTCCAGAAGCTAGTAATAAAGCACCGCCAGAAGAAATCTGATAATGCTATTGTCAACGAATTTCTGCTCATGGGTTTATGATATACACACCGCAGAAAATTGGGTCAATGATACACCACTACCACAACTTAATTTCCCTCCATTCACGCCACAGTTACCTTTTGACGACGTCATCGTGAAGCTAGAAGCTGATCCTGACAACGTAAATGTCGCCAGTGTCTGTGTAGACCATGTCCCGAGAGACAGAAGACCGCCTAGTGTGGACCCCGAATGGATTGCATTGATTGTTGCCCTTGCTGGGAGTGACCCAGAAGTCTACCGGACCACGATCAAGATCCATTCCTTGAATTCTAATTGTAAAAATTAAACTTACACCTGTGGGAGAGGGCTGATTTGTTTCTTGTTATTAATGATGATGAGTAGTTCCTTCTATGGACTCACTGAAGTTGTCTAATGGAGACAGACTTAGATTTATGACCGAGGTATGATATGATAGACATCCTAAACTCACTGTCAGCGTGCTAGAACCAGACTTAGGTGGGTATTTGATGCCAGACGACGGGCACGAACTAGATGTCGGAGCGTCTATCCAATGTCTAATATCAGTATGGCTAGCGTGCCATTCCAACTCACCTATAGGCACAAAGACACCATCCACAATTGATCCTTTCAAATTAAAGTACCAGGATATAGCGTTGAGGGTGCTTCCACTGCAAGTCAAAGCAGGGGTGACACCTGAGGCACTTCTCAAGGCCGAGACGAGTATTGAGAGGGTGAATGTCTTTGATGTACTCGGAAGGATGCCTCCGTTGGCCAACCAATCATAGGTTGGCAGCGTCTATGAATTTTGTGATTAACCTCAGTTGTCTAGCAGGAAAACCTGCTGACCTGGAACAGCTTAACAACAGTTTCGAAGAACGCTACGGCCTGCAAGGTTTCGTTAATTCAACCGTTGAAATTGTATGCGCTCATACCTCGGCACCCCTCGGAGCTCCACTCGCTAGACAGCTAGGTTCCAGTGTACTCATGCATGTTCCGTGTGTCGACCACTCATGCTTTGCTGGTGATTAGCACTGGCTTCAAGTTACGGATTGATCAGCACCAACCTCCCAGAATTGTTCATTATCGCCGTTAATATCAACCCAGTGCTGTCAACGGTTAGCATTTCAATACACCTTCAAGCCATTATCACTGACAGTTTGCATGAAAGATAGAGTGGAACTCGCTCCTTGTGCAGTTAACAACTAGCATCGACCACTGAATTATGATATCTGACTGTCAAGTAGTACTCACAGAACCAATACCAGTGTATGCACGCGAAGGATCGCAGTTCTCTTGGAATGTTCCATCGCAACTAGCAATTTAATTTTCGTGAGATCACAGTCACTGTTTTGTGCTCTGGCTCACTTGTCTGGCCAGAGGCCTGTGTTGCTCGGATCAGAAGCAGAAAAGATACTCAAGTTAGTACCCACCGTGAATCGTCCAGCTGTTGGAAGGTCCAGTTGATGGGTTTGTATCCCAGAACTGCATACGCGCTTCAGACTACCACTCAAGAGGCCTACTCAGATTACAGACCTGCGTTTGCAACAAAAGCCCCTATTGCGAGGCATTAATCTCTTCCGGGACTTCCCTTAAACAAATCCGTGGTACTTACTCCTGGGCTCTCAGTACAGCATGTGTTGACAGAACCAGAGGTATGGCAGGACGCTGCCCCACTCGTCGAACACCCTGAAGAAATACTTGTGTTCCTCTTCAAGAGACTTGTGTTCTCGGCGGGTGACTGTAGAGGTGACGCTGAAGTGAAAGAGAACAAAGTACTTAGTGCGGCGATGCAAATGGCCAGCATGTTGTAGTAGCCTTTAGTTCACGTTGAGAGGGAATGAGCTTCAAAGAATACAAAAATACCGAATCCACAGTCAACATAAACCAAATTGTCGATGAGCAAATATACTGACCTCGATCTCTTGAGGGCGACGAGAACTGAGGTATACAATTAAGGAGTAGAAAGTATTTATATGTCTTGCCTGACAGCGATTTCGATGGCGATGATCATGATGATGGGAAGACAAAACACAAATTCAGATGGCGGTTCAATACTTGTTGTCGTGGCACTGAGTATCAAGTCTTTGACCCACGTTTGATATCCTGAAAGAGCCTACCAGATATTACGAGAAGTGCGGTGCTATCTGCCGTTCCAGGTGTAGTCCGCAGTAAAGCATACTTTGAGAAATCGAAATCATGTTGTCGAAGATGGTACAACGTGCAAAACTTTCCCAAGCAGCAGTTCTTGCTGGAATGCCGACATCAGGTGTTCATGCAAACATGCTGCTCTGGTTCAAATCTATTTCACAGGCACTCGTACACTTACTTCTTTCCCAGAGGTATGACGCATCCGGTTACACCTTATCTTGTCAGGTTGAATTCACATATCGTGCGATATGGGAAGCACTGTTGCCAACGCCATTGATCAAATGGTGTCTAGTATGTGTCTGTATCTTTGTCCAACCAATCATACAGACGACATTGTCTGGTCATCCTGGAAAGATCTTCCTATAAACTATTGACGTATCGTTCGGAGGAGTGAACGTAGGGCTGAGAGGCTGCACGATCCTCGCGATCCATGGTTCTTAAACTCATAAACTCAAGAAATCCAATCCAAGTTTCCTCACTTCGCGAAGAACCTTAATTCATGAACCTGGACGACAGTGACCTGCCTAACGGAGCAACTTCATCTGTGCATCTGTGCCTCCAGAAGCGAAGTGCACCGGAAACCATATTGTGATTTTGCCTGTATTGCCACGCTGCCGATCGATTTCTATAGCAATACAAACCCATCATCTTTTATACTACCGACAGATTCACCTTTTTCATACGGAAGATCCTTCGGGCAAATTTTAGGGCAAATTCATCTGGGACGTGCAGATCAATCCAGTATCGTGAAGGATATCGGTAACGAACAGAAACGAGGTCACGATTTTACATGGATGACTTTGAAAAATTGAAGAAGGCGGATGAATCGAAATCAGAGTTCAGGCTCATTTTTGACTTCAGGCTCCGAGGGTTCCAGAAAAGGGTAAACATAACTTTGAGGAATCGACGCTGCTGTCTGCAAATGTGCATTAGACGGCAACTGAAACCCAAACGTGGAGGCAAAGCGTGGGTTGATGTGGGGTTGCACGAACGTGGAGGGGGTCGCGTATGATACCTGTTGGTTGGGGAACATACAGGATTGATGATTTTGTAGATATCCTGATGAGGGGCCATCCTGACCCCAGGATTGACTGATGTTTGGAGAAAGGTAAAATTCGGGACCATTTTGCGGCAGCAAAGAGGGAAGAGATTCCTGGGGTGACCGAGGATCATAAGCTTCGAAAATTGGATTAGGGGCACTAGCTAGATGGTGCTGGTGACGTTCTCTGAAGGATGCTCGAGAGTGGTTATGGAGCTGATTCCCTCTCCCTCGGCTTCTTCTTCCACGACCGCGGCCCTCGCTTGAATGGAATGAGTTTCTCACATTGCGTCGTCCAGAACTTTCACCCGTTCGCACACCGTGATTAGTATATAGGTCGTCATATGGCCCGGGTTTCGGTCGAAGTGGACCAACATCGTGATGATCGTAAGGACTGTGTTCGTCGAAAGCACTCCTGTTCAACATGGATTCTGCTGTCATATCCTGGTCTCGCATCTGTGATGGTGTCAAATGCCTTGAAGAAAACACAGAGTTCGAACGCTCTCTTCCTCGTCTACTTTGATCAGTGGGCGGTCGGTCAGCAAGAAACGTAGGCATACCTATGTTTGAAGCGGCTACGATGCACGGCCTCTGCTTCGTCGTCAGAAAATTCTATTTCATCCGCTCCTGGTTCTTCGTCGTGTACATTACTAGCATCACTGCCTTTAAGCTGTATAAGATGGTGAACAAAGATGAAGTGGCTCCGTCCCGGCATGTGGAATACTTTGCGTCCAACTTGAATTTTTTCTGGGTCAAGCGGATATTGCTGATTGAATTTGATTTGATACAATGGCTCAGAAGTTGGTCCAAAGGTTTCGTATATCTGGCTATTAATGCATAAACAACTAGGATAGAACCAGGGGCTGAGACGCACATAACCCAAAACTTTTCGATCCTCGAAGACAAGCAATGTCTCAGAGTCGAGCGCTCTCTCAGAGCCTCTATCAGCAGATTTTGATGGTAGACCTTTGACAATTACGATGTCCCCGACGACGGATAACACCTCCCCAACCTTCTCTAGCACTTCGTCCATTCCAACTGCTTCCAGGTCAGGGATGACTATAGGTATATCGACTACTTCATTTTTCGTCTGAAGGTATGTTGTGGCTCCAGCAGGGGTTTCCCCATCTTCATCGTCATCATAAGTAGGTAATGTATTCTGGAACGGTGATTCCGTCTCTGACTCTGATTCAGAATCGGAAGAGTCAGGCTCAGAGCTCAGTTCCGCAGAGGGGCTTGACAAGAGAGAGATATGTGTCAAGTTAAAGCATAATGAGAATTTCAACATACATGGGTTTCTCAGCCTCGCTCTCCTCGTCTTTGAAAATAGTCAAATCCTTTTCGATTTCTTCACTCT
>Ga0157365_10001209_pt1 | contig 10787 bp, 11 predicted proteins | sample AttsexASBM3_FD_111478 | JGI IMG/M metagenome (GOLD analysis project Ga0157365, IMG submission 111478) | Fungus gardens microbial communities from leaf cutter ant in Ribeirão Preto, State of São Paulo, Brazil - Atta sexdens ASBM3 | ecosystem: Host-associated > Fungi > Mycelium > Unclassified ... | reverse complement strand
CCACAGTCAGCGACGCACGGCACCACTTTTCTTCTGCCGGGCGAGGGCGATGAACTCCGCCTTGATCCGGGTAAACAGGCCGGGCGGAATGAAGCCGTAGGCGAAAACACCCGCCTTGCCGGGGACCGGCGACACGCCGCCGCTCGGCCATTCATCAACATTGTGCTCCGAGACGATGACCCAGCTTGGGACATCATCCAGTCCGATCGCCGCCTTGACCTTCGCCGGAATCTCGATCCCGACCGTATCGCCGGAAGGCGGCGTGTGCGTGATCGGCAGAAGCACGACATAGCGGGGCCGCAGCACGCTGTCGCTGGCCGCGACGAGACAGGCGGGACGATCCTTGCCCTGATCCTGTCCCCGCGCGGCCTCATGCGTCCACAGATAATCGTAACGGACGACGAGGCCCGGCTTCGGCTCGGGAAACGACACGCTCTGCCCTTACTTCAGCAGATCATCGAGATGCGCATGTTCGGGGTCCATCTCGGCGCGCTCCACAGCGGCCAGCACCACGTCGGACACGTCCTCCGTCCGGTGGCTTCGCTGGGCCGCCGCGCGGAGCCAGTCATAATGATCTGCGGACAACAGCACATATTCGCGGCGGCCGTGCCGGGTGATCTCGACCGGCTCGCGCTGGGCCTGATGCTGGAACTCTCCAAACTTACGCTGGAATTCGAGGGCGCCGACGGTGGGCATGGGCGGGTATCCTGCTGATGGAATGATGATACCCAAATTATACGTATAATACCTCTTTCTCAAGGATAATCTCATTCCTCCTGCTCCGGCCTGGCTCCCCGTGCGGGGTCGTTGTCGTTGGCGATCTGATCCAACCGCCGCTCGAATTCCTCGCGGGCGATCTGTCGTCCCAGCAGACGCGCCAGGACGAGGATCAGTGCGTCCGTTCGCGCCTTCATGGCCGGATCGGGAAGAGCGGACTGGATATTGTCCGTGGGTTTGTTATCGTTGGCCGGAGAATTCGGTCCGCCGTTCGATATGCGGTTTTCGTCCGTCATCGTGCTGCCCTTTCCGTTTGGAGAGGACAGCAGCATCATGTGCGAAAAAACGCCATGCAACCGGAAAAACCGAGCCATTCCAATGGATTGTCGGCGTGTATCTGTTGCTGCGTACCGGGGCGTAGTCAGGCGTACATGTGGCGGTGTTGTGTTCAAAAAACGAGAAATCACAAGTTGGTGAATAATGAATTCAGCTGCACGATTCGTTGACTCGGCCGCCGCAGCTTCCGCCCTCATGTTGGTCATCAATGAAGCTGTTCATACTTCCAGAAAGCGGACTGCCCGTAATATGCAAGAGTGCAGTAAGGTTGAAACTCCGCAGAATACGGCCATTGCTAAATTGGAAATAAAATTCTAAGTTTGACTCATGTCTAAGATTTTTTCTGACCCGGATGATTTTTCCGACAGCATAAAGTCCATTTCGTTATACTCCACTGTCATAGATTACCTATTTAAGATACTGGAACGGACTGCTGTTCTGGTTCCTATATTCGCTCTTTGGCAAAAAACTCATAATTATTTCTTTCTTATAATCGGAGTTGTTTTTTCGTCTATTTTAATTTTAGACATATGGATTAAATTTTATTGCAATACGATCAATTATCCGCACTCTCACATGAGAGGTTTCTTTTTCTCCAGATTTGGAAGAATTTCCCAGTTTCTCATTTTGACCGTTTCGGCTATTGCGATCATGTTCTTTGGCTCCCGTTTTGTCGCACTCTTTATTCAGTTACAAATAAGGAGCTGAATGTTGGAAGCCGCCCTCTTTCCGGTCGCAAGTGAGGCCGCCTACATTTCCTCAAAGCAGACGTTACAGAAAGGCAGTACAATGCCTGATCTCGCCAAGCTCGGCCTGATTTAATAGGCTTGATTATAGAAGCTTGACGTTCGCGGCCGTTGAAAGGTGATAGTGTAGATAGATGCCGACATTTATTTCACCTGAGCGCCTCGCTGACCTTTTGATCGACCCGCGTGAAGATCTTGATCTCGAGATTAAGAACTGGCTGGATTTGCGGTCGGACAATGACGCCAAAGCCACCCTGGCCAAGGCAGCACTGGCCCTCGCAAACCATGGCGGTGGCTTTATTGTCCTTGGATTAACTGAGGCAGATGGCGTGTTCGTTGAGGCGAATGGACGCCCCGCTACCTTGGACGGTTTCGGACAGGACATCGTAAATGGAATCATTCAGAACTACGCAGATCCCGCGTTCCATTGTTCAGTTTATATCGTCCCTCGCGGTGACGGTGCACTGTTTCCAATCATCACGGTGCCCGGAGATCATCGCTCTCCGGTGCGTGCAAAGCGCGCTGGCCCGCATGGCAACATTGTCGAAAACAATTCCATCTATGTTCGCAAGGCGGGGCCACGTAGCGAGACGCCAACAAGCGCGATGGATTGGGATGCCCTGCTGAATCGCTGCCTTACCAACCGTCGCGACGAGATGTTCGATCAAATTCGCGGTCTCATAACAGGGGCGGTTCCGACGACGGCCGAGCCGCCGAAGCCAGCGTTGCTTGAGCAGTGGATCGAGCGAAGCCTTCGGCGATGGGAAGCGCTCGTCGGAGACCTGCCGACCGATGCTGCTGAGCGATGCCCGCACGGCTATTACTGGTTTGCTTATGAGCTAAACGGTGACCTCCGGCCCATAACACTGGGGCAGTTGCCTGAAATTCTGCAGCGTAGTGTTGTGCGCCACACTGGCTGGCCACCGTTCTGGTATCCTACACGTCGTGGAATAGAACCTTATCCGATAGACGGCGTCGTGGAATGCTGGCTGGGTGGCGATACCGGTCCGGAGACGTTTGGCGCGCGCGATGCCGCGCACGCAGATTTCTGGCGAATTTCGCCGGATGGGCTTGCTTTTCTGCTGCGCGGTTATCAGGAAGACGGTCTTATGGGGCGCCCGCCAGCGCAGCTTTTCGACGTGACGCTTCCGGTCTGGAGGGTCGGTGAAGCAATGAGTCAAGCCGAACGACTAGCATCGAACATGATCGAAGGATCGGCGACGATTAGATTTGTCGCCCACTATGCCGGGCTATCTGGGCGGACGTTGACAAGCGTTACAGGCGATCGAACGCTGTGGGGTGATCGCGTGGCGCGACAGAACGAAATCACCCTGAAAACAACTGTGGAAACAGCGTCAATCGGGCCGAATCTCCCCGAGATTCTCTATCCGATGCTGGCCCCACTTTATGCTCTGTTCGATTTTTTCGATCTACCGACGAAGCTGGTTGCCGAAGAGGTGTCGAAGATGCGCAAGGGCTCGTTCTGACTCCAAGCCGACAATCGTGGTCGAGCCCCACCATCTGGCACGTGAAGCCGCCCAAGCTGGGCACGGCGTTGCCATGGCGCCCGTCTTAAGAGTGGCAACTGATGTTACCGCCGGATTGATCCAGGCGCCGGAGAGCTTTGCATCCCGCGGAAGTTGCTATCTGCGCCTATCGCCGATCAGCCTCGCTGCAGACCCGCGAGCGGCTTCTCTCGCAGATTGGATGCGCGCCCGGATAACGGCGATCACGAGAGCGATGGTCGGTCGACGCCCTCATGGTTGACGCCTACACTGTTCTGACGGGCGCCCCAAAGCTGACCATTTCTAGGAGGATGGTAATAGCGCGACCATGCTGATCTCCACCCTTCCTAATCGCGACGGCCGAAGATGGATTCGAAATGGCGCTGCCACCATTCGAATTCGCCGATATTGCTCGAGAAAAGAAAGTCGAGGTTCTGCAACTCGCCCCCCCAGTTGCACTGGAGGGTGTTAAAGGCGTTGAGCGCGATACTTTGCGTGCCGCTGGAGTCGACATGGCGAAGGATGAAGCCTGACGGATTGTATTCGCTGGCGTCTTCCCACTCGATCCGCGCCTCGCCGTCGAGCCAGAGACCTTCCCTCAGGCAGGCATGTTTCGCGGTGTTGGCGATTGCCTCGCACATCGCTTGCTGGGGAACATGGTGATGGATGTGAGTGCGGACGTCAGCATCCGTGGTCCGTTTTCCTTCAGCGCGCTGGCGCCTCACGTAGCTGGCAACGGTCCAGTCAGCCAAGCTCGCTGCGGCGATGCAGACATTGATCGCAGCAAAGCCGAGAGGCTCTCTGAGATCGGGATTGCTGCGCTGGATCTGGTCGAATTGGTGGATGTCCCAGACGAGCTTCTGCCACATCGTCTCGACATCACCGATGATGGCGGTGTGCTTGCGGGGATCGCCGTCGACCGAGCGCTTGCGCGTCGCCATCTAGGCCGTCTCCACCAGCTCGGCGAGGAGTGCCACCCGTGCCGCCAGTCGCTTCTGTGCTGGGGTGCGGTTCTTAACCTTGTCGAGGTAGAAGGATCGGAAGTCGTGCAACCGGCGATCGATCTCGCCGTCTAACTGCTCAAAGAGAGCGGGGCAGTTCGAGCTTTTGAACGAATTACGCCAGCCTCGGATAGTGTGATCGAGCCGAACGAGGGTCTGCGCATAGCATCGGTCCTGGCTGGTCAGCGCACGGCCCGAGACTGCCTTGATGATCGCCTTCTGCCCACCCGCGATCAACGCGGCGATCTGCTCGTGCAGCTTTACGCGCGCACCAAGCGAGGGCGGATAGCTGCCTGGCCGCAGTTCATAGCCTAGGAAGGCATGGCCTTCGTCGACCGTTCCTACGAACGCCTTGTTGGGCGAGACGAAAGGGTCATAGATCTTCATATCGAGTTCGCCGAGTAGCGCCCCGGCGGCGCGCATCGCCGCGTCGACGGCGTGGCGGCTTTTCCCCATTACGAGGAAATCATCAATGTAGCGGATGCAAGTGATGCCGCGGCCGTTCATTGCGGTATCAAAGGCCTCGAGGACGATATTACCCGCCAGCGCCGACAGGGGACAACCCTGCGCGACGCCATCGGCTCCGGTGGGAAACATCTTTAGGTCGTCGTCGCTCAGCTTGTCGGAGTTCGACAACTCCACGGACAGGCCGTCGCGCACGAGCTGGAGGAAGTCCGCCTCGACGCCTTCCGCTTCCAAGAAGGCCAGCACCCTTTCGCGCGGGATCTTCGTGAAGAAGCCCGAAATGTCGGACCCCGCCACGTAACGGTCGCCGGCCTTCACCCGTTCGTCGAAGATCGCGATTGCATGGTCCACCCCGCGCCCCTTGATGCCGCCAATCGAGGTCGGGGTCCGTAGAACCCGCTGCACGCCCGTGATCTCGACCGCCTCCTGCAGCACGTCGAGGATTGCTCGTTGGACGATCCTGTCTTCCAGGGGAGCGACGACAATCGGCCGCTTGCCGGTCTTGCCATGACCTTTAGGCGGCGTGGCGCCATAAGCCGGAGCGAAGCGATAGCCCGCCTTCAACCGTGTCTGGAGCGTCCTCAGATTCTTTGGCAGGTCTTCGCCGAACAGCTTGGCCTTATTCTTGGTCGCTTCCTGCTGAGACGTCTCGGCATTGCGCCGGATGGCGTGCCAAGCCCGCACGAGAACCCGTGTCGAGCGGACGCGTTTGCAGAGCGAGTTGTAGCTGCGCTGCCTAGCTATGGGGCCTGCCGACATCGATTCTCCCCGGCCAGATGCGTCCTTCAGGCGAAGCGCCGACGATCAGTGTCGCCGAAGCATCGACCTGCACCGCGAGGCTCATCGCCACGCGATGGTCCCCGCCTTCCGAACCTGCACCCGCAAGGGGCCAAGCGGAAATAAGGGCCAAGTCAGCCTAACCTATATATGGAAATTTCGACGAGAAGGAAAGGGGGAGCATCGTCACGCGCTGGCCTGATCTGACAGCAAGTAGACGGAGCGACGAAAACACCATCTGCCGTGTCTTTCAAAGAAGAAGACGAAGCCAGAAATTGGAGCCTGAGCGCCAAGAAAACGGCAGCTTGGGGGATACCATGGGAGTGTGCTGAATGAGCGAGTTTAGGAGACTGAGCTTCCCGGCAGGTTGAAGTCTGAGCCATGGCGGTTTCAGACCCTAAGTGTCATGAGCGTGAACACGGCGAATGACTGCTTTCGGTCGTTTTTTCCCGATAACCGAATATCAGTTTCCCCCGCACCCCGGACATCTTCCCCAATTTACGCCTTGAACAACGGCATCAGGCTGGCAGTTATGAACGACAGTTGCCGCCATCTTACGGTCAAAGTCTGTGCTGGAGGGATTGTGTTGAAAAAGGCTCAGTCCAAGAAATTGGAGCGGTTCTGGTCCGATATCGCAACCATTACACGCTTGAAATCGCCCACACTTATTGTTTCGGTATACGGATGAAGCCGCACGAAGAGGTCGCTGAGCGAGTTTTTCAACACAATCGAGGGAGAGTAGGTCATGAAGAGGAAACCGACGTGACGCCTGACGATCCATCCGCGCTGATCACGACGGTCGAACTGACGTGGATCGAGAAGCGGGTGGAACGCTGGCTGCACTTCGGTCGGCCGATCGCGGACACGATCCTCGACCGTCAGCGGCGTGTGCTGAGCTTCGCGCCCGGCAGTGTGTTCGCCTTCGTTCGCTGGGCCGCCAACGAATACGGAACGGTTGAATCGCACATCGACATCGTGCGCACGGTCGGCTCCGGCGACGACTACCAGACCATTCCCTGCGTGCAGCCCGGTGGCGAGGTGTTGCTGCACCAGAGTTCGTGGCCGCGCGTCCAGCGTGTGCTGGAAGCGATCGACGCGGTCGAGGCGCAGGACATCGACCCGATAGGGGTAAGTCCCGACTACTGGCGTCACGTGCATCATCGGCTGGAGGCACGGCAGCAGCCCGACGCCTACAGCAAAGCGCGGCATCGAGCATGGCTGCGTCGTCGCGCGTTGCAGTGAGTGTGCTTCGCGGGTCTGGCTGACCGACGTTTGCCCGTGCCTTTCCCTTCTCTTTCCGGCCCGCTTTCCCGTCATGCTGTCGCGTCCGTTTTGTGCCAGGACAACGCGGCGCTTCGCACCGCGAGCGGAAGGCGTCGGCTGTGCCGCCGCGTCTATTTTGGGTCACCTTTGGCGCTCCTTCGAACACCCTTTCTACGAACGATTGTGGCGTTCAGTGACACGAGTGTTCCCGCATCCGGAACACCATCCGCATGCGGTGGACGGGCGGCCCGGATGCACGACGAACGCAGGCTGACCGATTGGTCATCGTCGCCGGAAGTGTCGCCAGTTTGACGGTCCCCCGTCATGTGCAGATGTCGCTTTCGATCGTGTCCGGTGCATGGCTTTGACGTGTTCACGGCACGTCATAAGACACACCGAAAACAGGTCGCGGCGCAGCGTTTCGTCATCCTGTTCGCGTGGTGTCGGGAGGCAATCTGTGGCAGGTTTTGCCAGTCACTCCGGTCAGGCTGGAACGGGGGTATCAGATTCGGAAAAGTTTAATTCAGAGGACGGAAAGAGGAAAAACGTGAGGGCAAGATTAAAGGACGTGGCACTCCTGCCAGTCCCGACCTGCGGTTTTCTCTGTCTGCACATGGGGTTGGGGAAAGTTTGAGTGGCACTCTGGATTTCAGACGTCTGAGCCGTCACTTTTCAGGAGTGAGGGTTTCCCGCCGTTTCTGACGGCACTGTCCCCCGAAAAGCCCGGTTTTCGCGAGGTCTGGCCATGGCGCAGGATGACGACACCGCGTTCCGTCCCCGGCTGGGACGCATCCGCTCGAAGGGCGGCTCGGCGCGTGGTCACGCGGACTTTCTGACCGGCATCCGCACACAGGTTCGGAGGCAATCGCTGTCCCCCGGAAAGAGGGGCGGCAGCGGGTCGGGCGACGGCAGTGGCCGCCGCTTCTCCTCCGGGTCTGGTTCGACTTTGCGTGCGGGAAGCGCGGCGCGTTCCGGTTCCTACCGTGGCGTGGGTCGCGGGCGTGGTGCGTCCTTCGTCCGCGCGCGCGGGATCGCCGGCTGGCGGCATCAGATGTCCGGTGCCCGGCGTGTGACTGTGAAGGCGCGTGTGGTGCGTCAGGCCGGGAGGGGAGCCGCCGCCCACCTGCGTTACATCCAGCGTGACGGCACGTCCCGCGACGGCGAGCGTGGCGTCCTCTACGGCGGGGAGACCGACCGCGCCGATGCGAAAGTCTTCCTCGAACGCGGCGCGGAGGACCGGCATCAGTTCCGCTTCATCGTCTCGCCGGAAGATGCCGACCGGGTGGAGGATCTGACGGATTTCACGCGCGACCTGATGACGCGGATGGAAGCCGATCTCGGCACACGGCTGGACTGGGTGGCGGTGAACCATTTCAACACCGCGCATCCCCATGTCCATGTCGTGATCAACGGTCGCGACGACCAGGGCAAGGATCTCGTCATCGATGGCGGCTATATCACCCATGGCCTCCGCGAACGTGCCTCCGAAGTCGTGACACTGGATCTCGGTCCCGTGTCCGAGATCGAGCAGCGTCGGAAGCTGGAAACCGAGATCGACCGCGACCGCTTCACTCGCATCGACCGTGCACTGCTGGCGCAGGCAACAGAAAACCATCTCGACATGCGTCCCGGTATCGAGACACCGACCTCCGATCTGGTGGACCGACGGCTGCGCCTGTCACGTCTCGCGAAGCTGGAACGTATGGGACTGGCCAGCCAGACCGCGCCGGGCAGATGGACGCTCGACGAGCGGCTGGAAGAGCGCCTGCGCAACCTGGGCGAGCGCGACGACATTACGAAGCAGATGCACCGCGCCCTGAAGACGCGCGACAAGGGAAATGCGCCGGCACGCGACCCGGCGCATTTCCGTTTCCATGGCGAGGTTCCGGAGAAATCGGTCATCGGGCAACTGGTGGACCGGCATCTGACGGACGAACTCGGGGAAAAACTGTCGCTCGTGGTCGATGGCATCGACGGGCGGGTGCATCACCTGCGTGGCTTCGATCCCGCCCAGATGGAGGACATCCCCAGGAATGCGATCGTGGAGATCGGCGCTGCACCGGTTCCCGACAAACCGCGCCCGTCCGACCGGGCGATCCTAGCTTATACCGAGGATGGGATCTATCGCCCTTCCGCCCATCTGGAGCGGATGCAACTCGATCGCTGGAGCGTCAAGGGTACGCCGGAAGACCTGATCAAAGGCTATGTCCGCCGTCTGGAGGCGCTACGTCGGGCGGGGATCGTGGAGCGGCTGGAGGCCGATCGCTGGCGCATCCCGGAAGATTTCCAGCAAAAGGCCCTCGCCTATGATGCCGCCCGTGCGCCGAAGGCGACGGTGCGGCTGCTGTCGGCCTTCGATCTGGAGGCGCAGATCGGGTCCGATGGCGCAACCTGGCTCGACCGGCGTCTGGTGGCCGGGGCCGGGGCCGGGCGTGAGGGTGACCGGGTGGAGGCCGGGTTCGGGGGCGAGGTGGGCGACGCCCTGGCCAGACGGCAAAAGGTCCTGATCGATCGTGGGGATGCCAGCCTCACCCCGGAGGGCATGGTCCGCTACCGGAAGAACCTGCTGGCGACGCTGGAAGGACGGGAGGTGGAACGGGTCGGGCAGGTGATGGCCGGGAAGCGGGGAAAGCTATGGCGGCCGCTTGATCGCTTCGAGACCATCCAGGGCACGATGAAAGGCCCGGTCGATCTGGCCAGCGGGCGCTTCGCGGTGCTGGAGAGCGGGCATGAATTCTCGCTGGTGCCCTGGCGACCGGAGATCGGGAAACAGCGCCAGAAGGAGATGGCGATCTCCATGGACGAGCATGGCGGTATCTCATGGGAACTGGGCCGGGGCAGGGGGCTTGGCCTGTGACGGGAGAGCGCCACGAGTCGTTGCGAAATGCAGACAAACCCCGACAGGGGCCGCTATTTTTACGCCAGGCTACGCCCCTGTACGACGCCGATCGAACAAGGGCTTGCGCCACAAAAAATCCGCGTCAATCTGTCAGCGAATCTCCAGATCGGGAGCACGGCGATGACCAGACGGCAGCGGATGAACGTGTATTTCGAGCCGGGTCTGCTGAAGCAGGTCGAGGCGCTGGCGGAGCGCCGGAAGGTATCGAAATCGGCGGTGATCGAGGCGGCGGTGCTGTCGCTGGTCTCTGGCGAGGACGATGGACGCCGGGACGCGGCGCTCTCAAAGCGTCTGGATCGGCTTGGGCGGCGGATCGACGATGTGGACGAGGCCGTTGCCGTGCTGGGAGAGGCATTCGCGCTCTATACCCATGCCTGGATGATGCGCCAGCTTCCGATCCCAGCGAACGAAAACGAGGCCGCGAAGGTCCGGGGCGCGGACATGTATGCCCGGTTCAACGAGGTGCTGGTCCGGCGGCTGGCGACGGGACGGCGATTCCTTAATGAGCGGGTGCGGGATGTTGCTGGTTTTCTAGAGAAAGGTAAGATCGGACCGGGTAGAAGCTCAGCACAATGACGGAGAATAAGGCAGATGATCCCGGTGAAAAAGCGCTCCGTGACGCAGCATTTGCGCTGCACGGCGAAGCCGACCTGGTCAGGTTTACGGCGGACGATCTCCAGGCAATAGGCGCTGCGTCAGCCACTCGCGACCCCTGCTAGCCGGGTTAGCCGAAGACCTTTTGATCAACGTAAACGGACGGCGTGAGGCGTTGATCGCCGACGGACCGCCTTCGCGATCCTGCGCGCTGGCCTGACGCCGCTGCGCAGTAAATGGAAGATCGCGTCCCGTAACTCGCGTAAAGACCAGGCCAGTGGCAGACTACTTCCGGGCGGCTTCGGCAGAAGTAGCTCAACCAGGAGTCAGAGGTGGCCCTGGTTTTTCAGACAGGGGCTTGAGCTATAGACCGGCCTGAGAGAGGACGGGTTTATGGGTAAGGTTACGCGGAAACGGTATTCGGGCGAGTTCAAGTCGCGGGTCGCACTGGAGGCGATCCGGGGCGAGCAGACGCTGGCGGAAT
>Ga0157365_10001208_pt1 | contig 10790 bp, 10 predicted proteins | sample AttsexASBM3_FD_111478 | JGI IMG/M metagenome (GOLD analysis project Ga0157365, IMG submission 111478) | Fungus gardens microbial communities from leaf cutter ant in Ribeirão Preto, State of São Paulo, Brazil - Atta sexdens ASBM3 | ecosystem: Host-associated > Fungi > Mycelium > Unclassified ... | reverse complement strand
GCGGCGGTGCCTGCGGTGGTCGGGATAGCGATAATCGGAACGCAGGGATGGCGGGTGGGGGCCACGCCCTCCAGGCTGCGCACATCTTCAAATTCGGGATTATTGATAATCATACCGATCGCCTTGCTGGTATCCTGAGGTGAACCGCCCCCGATCGCTATCAGATAATCTGCCCCCGATGCCCTGAAGGCCGCCACGCCCTGCTGCACCACCCGAATGGTGGGATTGGGCACCACCTCATCGTACACCGTCCAGGCAAGCTGGTGGCTGGCCAGCCGATCGGTCACCCGCTTCAGCGCACCGGCTGCCACCAGTGCACGGTCAGTAACAATCAGGGCTTTGCGCATTCCACGACGCTCTACCTCTTCCGGCAGATGGCGTAACGCGCCGGCACCAAACCAGGCCGTTTCATTCAGAATCATACGTTGAGTCATAAAAACATCCTCTGTTTGTGAATGCGCTCTAACTTCCGACATTCCCTATCAGGGTTCTGCGCAGAACCTCTCAGTTTCGGATAAAGATATTTGATAAAAATCAATAAATTAGTCCGGAGTGGCGCGATGCCTTTGCCTGATGCCGCGCCAGGCGCTGAACGAGACGGGCTGATACGCCGGGTTTCGCAGGGGATTTCTCCCCGTCTGTCGGTTATGTGCAACACTTGTTTACTTCCCCTTCGCACGCCCATGAGGAATGAAGAGATGACCCGATTTGTACTGAATAACAAGGACGACCTCGTCGACAGCGCGTTAGATGGCATGATTTACGCCAGCCCGTGGCGCAATCTGGTGCGGCTACAGGTCGCGCCGCGAATCCGCATTGTCATGCGCAGGGACTGGCAGAAACAGCAGGTGGCGCTGATCTCCGGCGGGGGAGCCGGACATGAACCGGCGCATGTCGGATTTATCGGTAAAGGGATGCTGACGGCCGCCGTTTGTGGCGATCTCTTTGCTTCACCCAGCGTAGACGCGGTGTATCACGCCATCGTCAATCTTACCGGGGAAGCCGGATGCCTGCTGATTGTAAAAAATTACACCGGCGATCGGCTTAACTTTGGCCTGGCGGCAGAGAAGGCGCGTAAGGCGGGATACAGCGTCAACATGGTGATTGTCGGTGATGATGTGGCCCTGCCGGAGAATCCTCAGCCGCGCGGGTTGGCCGGTACCCTGCTGGTGCACAAGGTGGCGGGCTTCGTCGCCGAACGGGGTGATGACCTGGCGGCAGTCACCGCGGCCGCGCAGGCGGCCAGCCAGGCCATCGCGTCGATGGGCGTGGCGCTCTCCGGCTGCCATCTGCCGGATGAGCCGGTCAGCCAGCGGGTGCCGGAAGGCAGTGTTGAAATGGGACTGGGCATTCACGGGGAACCGGGCGTTGAGGTGATGCAGAGCCAGAACAGTCAGCAGATTGTTCAGCAGCTGCTGGAGAAGGTGATGCCGGAGAATGAGGAACCCTGCGCGCTGCTGGTGAATAATCTGGGCGGCATGTCCGCGCTGGAGATGAGTCTGGTGACGCGGGACCTGATTGCGTCACCGCTCAGCCGGGGCAGTAACTATCTGATGGGGCCTGCGCCGCTGATGACCGCACTGGACATGAAAGGGTTTTCCGTGACCTGCATGAGGCTGACTCCCCTCTTCGAAGAGGCCCTCTGCGCGCCGGTTGAGGTCACCGGCTGGGTAACCCCAGTGAGAATCGCCCCACTGGAACCGGTAAGTGCCGCCACTCCGGCTTCAGCCCACCCGGTCCAGCCCTCTGCAAACCCCCAGGTTGCCGCCTACGTGAACACTATCTGTGAAACCCTGATGGCCTGCGAAAGTGAGCTGAACCGGCTGGATGCGCAGGTCGGGGACGGTGATACCGGTTCGACCTTTGCCGCGGGCGCGCGTCAGATCCAGCGCGAATGTGATGATAATCAGCTGCCACTGAATGCTCTTCACGAGCTGCTCGCGGTCACGGGAGAGCGGCTGGCGACGGTGATGGGCGGCTCCAGCGGCGTGCTGATGGCGATCTTTTTTACCGCTGCCGCTCAGCAACTGGCGGAGGGCGATACCCTGCCTGTCGCCCTGCAGCAGGGGCTGGAGAAGATGAAGGAGTATGGCGGGGCAAAGCCGGGCGACCGGACACTGATCGATGCACTGCAACCGGCCATTGAGGCGCTGGTGGCGGGCCAGTCACTGGAGGCGGCAGCAGAAGCGGCGCAGCAGGGCAGTGAGGCGACGGCCACCATGGGAACTGCAAAAGCGGGTCGCTCCTCCTATCTGAACAGCACAAACCTCAATGGCGTGCCCGATCCGGGGGCCGTCGCGGTCGCACGCGTCTTTGCGGCCCTGAAAAAGGCGAAGTGAAAATGCTGACGCTGCTGTGCGGCCTCTGTCGCGCAGCCGTCAGAGTAAGCAGGCAATAAAACAGTGTAGCGGGACAATTTTCTCAGGTGCTATCTGATAAGGAGTGACGGTTGAAAAAATTACTCTGCGCGGCGGCGCTGGCCGTTCTGCCCATGACCACGCTGGCGGCATCCGTATTTACGTTGCAATCCCGGGACTTCAGCGACAATGCGCTGCTGGACAAAAAGTTTGCCGGTGCCAATAAAAGTAATCCTTCCTGTACCGGGGAGAATATCTCTCCTGAACTCAACTGGTCGGCTATTCCGGCGGGCACCCGCAGTCTGGCGCTGCTGATGACCGATCCGGTGGGGGCCAGGGGACTCGGCGTCACCCATATGGTGGCTTACAATATTGCCCCCACGCGTTCATCGTTTGCTCAGGGCGCTCTGACGGAGGGGAAGGGGTATACCGGCGGAAAGAATACGCCGGGAACTACACACTATTATGGCCCCTGTCCGCCAGCGGGTAGCGGTCTGCACCACTATAACTTTGTGCTGATCGCCACCGATTTGCCACCGGGCCAGTTAAAAGCGGGTTTAACCCAGGCGGAACTGATTGCACAGCTGAAGGGGCATGCGCTGGGCGCGGCCAGTACGGTCGGCCGGTTCAGTAATGAATAAAGGAAGGGAGAGGCACAGAGGCGGTATCGGATAGCTTCTGTGCCCCTTTTGTCAGTCGCCGCTGAACATCTCCCGGATACGCGTTGCAATGTGCTGAGTATGGGTCTCTAGCGCGAAATGCCCGCTATCCAGCATCTCAACCACCGCCTGCGGATTGTCACGCTGCCAGGCTGCTGCCCCCGGCGGGATAAAGAAGGGATCGTGTTTCCCCCAGATCACCAGCGTCGGCAGCTGCTTTTGACGGAAAAAGGCCTGAAATTCCGGGTAGCGCTGCAAATTACTGGCGTAATCGAGAAACAGCGCCTGCTGAATCGCTTTATTACCGGGTCGCTCCATCAGCAGGGTGTCCAGCGTATACGTCTCCGGCGCAATTAACTGCGGATCGCTGACGCCATGCGTGTATTGCCACTTGATCGCTTCCGGCGTCAGGACGGTGTCGCGCACCACCTGACCCTTAGCTTCGCTGGGGTCGTCCCAGTAAGCACGCACCGGCGCCCAGGCTTCTCCCAGTCCCTCCAGATAGGCATTGCCGTTTTGCGATATCAGTCCGCTGACACGCTCAGGCCGGGCGAGGGCCAGACGCAGACCGGCAGGGGCACCATAGTCGAAAACATACAGGGCATAACGTTTCAGACCCAGCGCATCCACGAAAGCGGTCAGCGTCTGACCGAGTGCGTCGAAAGTCCAGCTGTAGTGACGCTCAGCGGGAACGTCAGTAAAGCCAAAGCCGGGCAGATCGGGCGCGATAAGGTGAAACCTGTCAGCCAGCAGAGGCATAAGGTGACGAAACTGATGTGACGAGGTGGGAAAGCCATGCAGCAGTAACAGTACCGGGTGGGAAGGATCGCCCGCTTCCCGATAGAAGATATTGACCCCATCGGCCTGCAGATAGCGATGTTGAATAGCGTGGTCGGTCATAGCTGACACTCCTGTAACTGGTAAATTCGTTTATTAGGGGTTACTGATGCTGATTATGCTGCCTTTTGGTAACCTGTCAATTATGATTTAAGTGGTTACACGGTCTGTTTGTAACTGTATAATGCGTCTTTTATCGGTGACACTGGTGTCAGGCGAGACTCCCAGGAGAGGCATTAACATGGCAGAAACACAATCATCCACCGCGCAGGGGCCGTGGTTTCTGGCCGATCATCCGGCGCTGGACTTCATTAATACCGTCGCCATCGTGGACGGTCAGCCGCACGATTTCTGGCAAACCGATGAGGATGTTGACGCATGGCTTCAGCAGGCCGGACTGGCTACAGACGGCCCGGCAGCGCACTCTGAAGCTGGCACGCTGTTGCAGGCTGCCCGTCAGCTGCGGGACAACATTCGCGACATGGTGCAGCAACAGAAGGCGGGTGAAGCGATAGATGTGCGGGTGCTGAATGCCTGGCTGGGCGAGGCGATCAGCCATATGCAGCTCGTCACAGAGCAGGGGACGTTGCAGATCCGCCGGATTTATCCTGCTCAGAGCGCAATGCAGCGACTGGGGCGGGTTGCAGAACAGGCTGCCAGCCTGCTGGCCCAGGCGGATTTCAGCCGGGTACGCGCTTGTGAACATCCCGCCTGTAACCTGTGGTTTTACGATCGTACTAAAGCGCATCGCCGTCGCTGGTGCAGCATGGCGCTGTGCGGTAATCGGGCGAAAGTGGCGCGTTTCCGGCAGGGCGTGAAGTCAGAGGGATGACGACTCCGGGCGCTGAGGTGATGCCGGAAAAAGAGGAAGAGGCTACAGATAAAAAAACACCCTGCAGAGCAGGGTGTTTTCAGGCTTAATGCGCGGCGGGCGCCGAAGGTTTTGAGCGCTTGCGCAGCTTATCAATCAGGCGATGTGCTTCCGCTTTGGTCGCCACTGCTGGCGATGAACCGGTCAGCGGCTGCCGGGCGGTTTCACGGACGGTCAGAATAGTCAGCAGACCGATGATACCCGCACCCATCATGTAGTAGGCCGGCATCATGGTGTTTTTACTGGTATCGACCAGCCACGCCGTGATCAGCGGTGTGGTTCCGCCAAACAGGGAGACCGACAGGTTAAAGCCAATGGCCAGCGCACTGTAACGGATATCGGTCGTGAACAGCGCAGGCAGCGTTGAAGGCATGGTGCCGCTGAAGCAGGTGTGCAGCACGCCCAGAATCAGCAGGCCGCCGAATACTGCCCACATGTTACCGGAACCGATCAGCATAAAGCTCGGAATCGCGAGCAGGATCAGACCCACCGCACCAAAGCCAATCACCGGACGACGCCCGATGCGGTCCGTCCAGCGGCCCCACAGCAGCGTCAGCGGCATCATCACAAACATCGCCACCATCACCAGCAGCAGGCCACTCAGTTCAGGCAGACCCAGTACGCCGGTCAGATAACTAGGCATATAGGAGGTCAGCATGTAGTTAGAGACGTTAAACAGCAGCACCAGACCGATACATTTCAGCATTGGCGCACGGTATTTGCTCAGCATCTGCATCAGGGTCAGGCGCGGTTTGCTCTGCTCCAGCGCCTCCTGTTTTTCCATGTGCTGCTGGAAGGCCGGAGTCTCTTCCAGCTTCAGTCGCACATAGAGACCAAACAGACCCAGCGGCGCGGCGATAAAGAAGGGCACGCGCCAGCCCCAGGACATCATCGCCTCGTTTGACATCAGGGTGGTCATCACCGTCACCAGACTGGCACCCAGCAGGTAACCACCAATGGTGCCGAACTCCAGGAAGCTGCCCATGAAGCCACGGCGTTTATCGGTGGAGTACTCCGCAATAAAGGTCGCTGCGCCGCCATACTCGCCGCCGGTCGAAAAGCCCTGGATCAGACGCGCCACCAGCAGCAGGATCGGTGCCATGATGCCAATGGAGGAATAGGCCGGGATCAGGCCGATACAGAATGTGCCGATCGACATCATGATCATCGTCATCGCCAGCACTTTCTGTCGGCCGATGCGGTCACCCAGCGGGCCAAACACCAGGCCGCCAATCGGACGGACCAGGAAGGCCGCTGCGAACGTACCGAAGGTGGCGATCAGCTGCACGGCGTTGTTGGCGTCCGGGAAGAAGACCTTGCCGATGATAACGGCGAGGTAGCTGTAAACGCCGAAGTCGAACCATTCCATCGCATTACCTAACGCGGCTGCGCCAACGGCACGCTTCAGCATGTCGTTATCGATCACGGTAATGTCATCAACAGTCAGCTCTTTTTGCTTCCTGTTCCAGAAATGTTTCTTTGCGTGGTCAGACGATCTGTTTCTGGTGTCCATAAACTCCTCAACTGCTGAATGAAGGAGTCTTATAGCTTTCGCAGCCGAAAATAAGGGTCAGAAGAAACCGTGGAAATGAAAGCTATAAGAAGCCGAATAAGTTTTAAGTGAAGCGGCAATTAACCGCAGGGGCAAACCTTAGACCACAATTGTAAGGTATTGCAAGTTTTCAGCTTAAATAACTACTTTTACTGACAAAGTCAGCATAGTAATCTTATTCATCTCTGCTTACGGCCATAAACATTTCGTAACATCCAGCGCAGGATGATTCCGGCCAGCAGGCGTCGCCAGGCCTGACGCGCGCCAGAATGTCTCATCCGGCAACCAGAGTAATCTGCGGATCATTTGACTGGGGTGCAGCGCGATATTTCCGTTCGCCGCATATCCATAGCAGGATTAGTTGGTAGTTAACGCATAAAGGCAATGGCAGTGTACTGCTATTCCAGACCAACAGAGTGTTAAACATGGGCGCGTTAACATCAGCAGAATTACCGGTTATTGATTTCGCACTGTTATCGGGAGATCAACAGCAGCAGCAACAGTCACGCGAGAAACTCAGCCAGGCGGCGCGTGAGGTAGGTTTCTTCTATCTGATCAACCACGGGATCGACCGCGCGTTATCCGATGAGGTTCAGCAGGTCGCACGCCAGTTTTTTGCCCTGCCACAGGCGGACAAAAGCGCCGTCAGGATGGCCAATTCGCCTCATTTTCGCGGTTATAACCTGGCCGGCGTGGAGATAACCCGCAGCCAGCCCGATTTTCGCGAGCAGTTTGACATTGGTGCTGAACGTGAAGCGCTGCCCGTAACCGCCGACTCGCCCACCTGGCAACGGATGCAGGGCCCCAATCAGTGGCCTGAAGCCCTGCCGGAACTGCAGACCGTCGTCACTCGCTGGCAGCAGCAGATGACCGCCGTTGCGCTGGAGCTGCTGCGCGCCTTTGCCGAAGCGCTCCATCTGCCGCGCAACGCCTTTGACAATCTCTATGGCGACTATCCCAACGAACATATCAAGCTTATCCGCTATCCCGGCCGTAGCGAGGGCGAATCCCGCCAGGGCGTCGGCGCGCATAAAGATTCCGGCTTCCTGACGATGCTGCTGCAGGACGATCAGCCGGGTCTTCAGGTGGAAGTGACGCCGGACAACTGGATCGACGCCTTACCCAAACCGGGCGCGTTTGTGGTGAACATTGGCGAGCTGCTGGAGCTGGCGACCAATGGCTATCTGCGCGCCACCGTTCATCGGGTGGTATCGCCCCTGCAAAGCCGCGAGCGCCTCTCTATCGCCTTTTTCCTCGGTGCGCAGCTCGATGCCGTTGTGCCGATCTACCCGCTGCCCCCGCAACTGGCCGGGCTGGCTCAGGGACCGGCCAGCGATCCGCTCAACCCGCTGCTGCGTGAAGTCGGCTGGAATTACCTCAAAGGCCGGCTGCGTTCGCATCCGGAAGTTGCAGAGCGTTTTTATCCTGAACACACCTCCCACTAAAACCATAAGAGATAAATGATGATGATTAAAAAGCGCGTTCTGGCTCTGGCCGGTCTTTCACTGCTGATTGCTCAAAGTCTGCAGGCTGCGCCGCTGCGTGTGGCTGCGGATCCGGTGCCACATGCCGAAATTCTGGAGTATGTTAAAACGCTGGATCCCAAACTCGACATCAGGATCGTGGAGCTGAGCGGTGGGGTAAACGCCAATGAACTGCTCGCCTCCGGGGATGTGGATGCGAACTACTTCCAGCATCTGCCCTACCTTAAAGATCAGGAAAAGGCGCTGGGTAAGACCTTTGCCGTCGTCGCCAGTGTGCACATTGAGCCGCTGGGGATCTACTCGCGCAAAGTGAAGTCGCTGGCGGCGTTGCCAGAGGGTGCCAGCATTGCGGTACCCAACAACACCACCAACCTGAGCCGTGCACTTTGGCTGCTGCAGGATAAAGGGGTCATTAAACTCCGGGCGCAGGGTGAAGCGGGCTCCACGCTGGTGACGCCGAAAGATATCAGCGAAAACCCGAAGAAAATCAAAATTATCGAGATTGAATCGCCTCAGTTGCCACGCTCGCTGGATGATGTTGATGCCGCGATCATCAACGGCAACTATGCGCTGGAAGCGGGGCTGAATCCGGCCAAAGATGCGCTGGGTCTGGAGTCCGCTGCGCATAACCCGTATGCCAACCTGCTGGTCACCACCCCGGCACTGGAAAAAGATCCCCGCGTCGTGCAGCTGGCAAAGGATCTGCGTTCGCCGCAGGTGGCCGCGTTTATCCGGAAAAACTACCAGGGCTCCGTGATTCCGGTCGCGGATAATCAGCATGATTAATATCCGTCACCTCAGCAAACAGTATGCTGGCGCACCCGCGCCAGCGTTAGACGATATCTCTCTCACCATCAGTGAAGGGTCGATCTTCGGCATACTGGGGCGAAGCGGGGCGGGTAAAAGCACGCTGCTGCGCTGCCTGAACCGGCTGGAGAGTCCCTCCAGCGGTCTGATTGAGATCGATGGGGAAGATATCTCCCGGCTGAGTCTGGCGCAGCTCCGTCAGCAACGGCAGCAGATGGGGATGATCTTTCAGCACTTCAATCTGCTTCATTCCCGCAACGTGCGGGACAATATTGACCTGGCGCTGGAGATTGCCGGGATACCCAGGGCCGAACGCCACGCCCGCGTGACCTCGCTGCTGGATCTGGTGGGACTGACAGCCTTTGCAGCGGCCTGGCCCTCACAGCTCTCCGGGGGACAGAAACAGCGCGTCGGCATCGCCCGCGCGCTGGCAGCCCGTCCCCGCTACCTGCTGTGCGATGAGGCGACCAGCGCCCTGGACCCGGAAACCACTCTCTCTATTCTTGATCTGCTGGCAGATATTCAGCAGCAGCTGAATATCACCATCGTCCTGATCACGCATGAGATGGCGGTCGTGAAGCGTATCTGTGACGGTGCCGCGCTGCTGGAGAAGGGGCAGCTGGTGGAAAGCGGCACTCTCAGCCAGATCATGGGACGCGAAGAGGGCCGTCTCCGCACGATGCTGCTGAAGGATGGCGAGGCGGACAGGGCGTTTATCGAAAAATATCAGCGGGAGGCTCTTACCCGATGCGTAGCATGACCCGCGATCGTTTTCAGGAACTGCTGCTGAATGCCACGGGCGAAACGCTCTATATGGTGCTGCTGGCAGCGCTTTTTACCGTCGCTATCGGATTGCCGGTGGGTGTCCTGCTGTTTCTGACCCGTCCACAGGGTATTCTGCCCAATCGCGCTATCTCTCTCCTGCTGAATACGCTGGTGAATACCGGACGCGCGCTGCCGTTTGTCGTGCTCCTGATCGCGCTTATCCCCTTTACCCGCCTGCTGGTTGGCACCACGCTGGGCAGTACCGCTGCGATCGTACCGATTACCCTGGGGGCGTTTCCCTTCTTTGCGCGCATCGTGGAGAACGCGCTGGATGAAGTCGATCGCGGCCGCATTGAGGCGGTGGTGTCGATGGGGGGCAATCTGTGGCATATTGTCAGCCGCGTGCTGCTGCCGGAGGCGTTGCCTGCGCTGGTGGCAGGGATCACCCTGACGATTGTGATGCTGATCGGCTTCTCGGCGATGGCCGGCGTGGTCGGCGGCGGCGGACTGGGGGATCTGGCGATTCGCTACGGCTATCAGCGCTTTGACAATCAGATCATGGCAGCGACCATTGTCGTGCTGCTGGCGCTGGTGATGTTGATTCAGAAACTGGGCGACTGGCTGGTGCGCTCGCTGGCTTATCGTCGTTAACGGCTGACCGTATGGCGTCAGGCCGCCATACGGCTGAACAGGCCAATCTCGCCGCAGAAAGCGTTAATCCCCGCCTCTGTTTCCGTCATCATTAACACATATATAATCCGGCGTTTCTTTTAAGAATAAAAAAGATGTCTGGGGATATAGTGCAGAGTGACCAGCAAAATCATATTAATTCATAATGACGTTATCTGTTATCAGCGTTACGATGGCGTGTCGCTAAATAAGGATAAGGGAATAATTTTCCCTGGCTAAGGAGAGGGAGTTACGTAATGACGTTGGGTGAATTTGCTTTCGGACCTGTTTTTCTTTCTGTTTTTGCATTTTGCATTCAGCTACTAAATAAATCAAAACCTGTTACAAATTACAGGAAGCTATTGATTTCACTGCCTGTCACTCTGCTGGTCTGTTTCCTGTATCCACTGACCAGTGTATATCTGACACAGAGATATACCCTGTCTGATTCGTTTTATTTTTATTGTTTAGTGAGTTTTTTATTCTCAATCTGTTTGAACACGGTTATCTTTCTGATCATCAACGTTAAATATAAGAGAAGCTAGTTATCCTGTTTCAGTTATAGCGCCTGCCTTTGTATGTTTCTGACTCTTATTCAGGGAGCCTGAACTGATGATGCGATTGATTTACACAATTTTTTAATCAACCGACCGCCTGGCGCTTCTCCCTTTTACGTTTAACCGTCCCTGAAACATCCCTGCTGGCGACAGCTTCACCTGAACAGTAAATGCGGTCAGCAGAATCTCTGCATACGTTGCCACTTGCTAACCTACTAACCGTAACCTACCT
>Ga0157365_10001206_pt1 | contig 10812 bp, 14 predicted proteins | sample AttsexASBM3_FD_111478 | JGI IMG/M metagenome (GOLD analysis project Ga0157365, IMG submission 111478) | Fungus gardens microbial communities from leaf cutter ant in Ribeirão Preto, State of São Paulo, Brazil - Atta sexdens ASBM3 | ecosystem: Host-associated > Fungi > Mycelium > Unclassified ... | reverse complement strand
TTAAAATCCCATATCAGATATTAAAAGTTTAATATTTTTAAACTTTTTCAAAAGCTTTGGTCTAAAACTTTTTCCTACTCACCGGGCATAACGGCCAAGAATTATTTCATAATTCTTTCCCATGCCTGTCCATATAAACTATAGCAAATTCCATAATTTATACAGAGATTTAACAGAATAACTCCTTGTTATTCCTTATTTTCTTTGGATTAATCCGTAAATAAAGTTCACGATTCACATTAAAGACATCATTACCTTTAACCTTTCTCATGATATTCAATGCTCCATTTACATCCGCGTTAATCCTTCTTCCTACAGAATCAATAAACAAGCCTCGCTTCGCTCGTCTACCAGAATACACCTTATGCTTCTTGATATCCTCATTATCCATAAAACTACATTTCGATGTATAACTTTCTTCCGTAAATATAACAGATATCCCTACTCGATTTAACTTATATTCTAAACATCTGTTATATCTATCATAAGGAATAAACTGAAATCTTATATTATTCTTTTTACCCATATTACTCTTCTGTTTCCAGTCAATGTTCTTACCAATAATAACTTCTTGAATCTTGTTTTTAACACAATATTCTGTAATACGTTTGGTATCAGCATGAATTGCTGTATCCACTCTATGATTACGATTAATTGTTATCCTTTTAATTTTTTGACTGATTTTGACGCCTTTAAAGTTTTTGCCAAAACTTTTAGGAAGTTGTTTCTTTGCTTTTTCCAAAGCATACCAATAAGCTCTATTGGCGTTTTTTACTTCCGTTCCATAGATAACCGATTGAATTGACGGATCGTTGGATACACACGTCACAGGATTCTTGACACCATAATCTATAGACAAGAATCTCTGACTTCTTGTAGACAAGAAACGATTATTAACTTCTTTTCTATCATAAATAACTGATACATAATAACCAAACCCTACTGGTCTAATTTCCACTTCCTTGATTTCATATCGTTTTAGATTTAAATGATTTAACAATATAAAATCAGAATTACCCAGAGTAATATAACCTTTTTTCCTTATACTTACAGCATCGGATGGAAAAGCGATTTTATATTGACTGGTTGATAACCTGAGTTTTGGAGCTTTAGGTTTATCTTTAAATTTCTTTTTATTTGAATAAAATTCTTTTAAAGCAGATAGATAACCCTTCCAAGCTTCTTCGACACTTTTCAAAGTTTGTTTTAAAGCTTTGGTATTCACTCGTTTTTGATTGATTAACACGTTGAATGTTGGATGGTTTTTAACGAGATGAAAGAGTGTTGTAAGATTGAAAATTCTAGCGTTTTGTTTTAGGGTAAACCCAAGATTTTCTGCTTGTTCTGGAGTTATCCAGTATGTTTGATGAGATTTAAACCATTGTTTAATGATATTGGTACAATGGTTATAGAGTTGATTTGATGTAGAACAAAGTTCTGCACAAACTTTGATATTATGAATATCTCTTTTGGGTTTGATGTATATTTTACAAACTTTATAATTTTTATCCATAATATTAACCCTATAAAAGACTATATCAGATATTTAAAGGTTTTGTAAAGCTTTTTATAAATATAATATTATTGAATTAGAATTAATATCGTTTTATGTATAATTAATTGGCTGTTAACTACACCCTGTCATGACCGATTAGTATTCTATGGTGAGAAATATAGGATTCGAACCTATTCATCCCGAAGGAAACAGATTTACAGTCTGCCGCAACTCTCCAACTTTGCCGATTTCCCATAATTTTATGGTCAGAGTGGAGAATTTTGCAATCTCGACCTCCAGTTTCCAAAACCGGCACTCTACTTCTGAGCTACACTCTGTCTATTTGGTCAGAATGGTGAGGTTCGAACTCACGACCTACGGTATCCAAAACCGTCGCGCTACCAGGCTGCGCTACACTCTGATATATAACTATTTTATATCCTAAAATTATTTGGTGGGAGCGGAAGGAATTTGCACCCTCACAGTCGAAACGGCTGATTTACAGTCAGTTGGGTTCACTCGTACCCAGCACTCCCTTATTTGGTGGAATAGGCTGGACTCGAACCAACAATGCCAAAGGCGTCTGATTTACAGTCAGATGGTTTAACCAATTCACCCACTATTCCACATATCCCAAGGATTAGTCAGAGTGGCGAGATTCGAACTCGCGGTCTCTTGTATCCTAAACAAGCGGATTACCAGGCTTTCCCACACCCTGACTAATCCTTGGGATTGATTTTAGATATTTGTTTTTAAAAGAACACACACATTTATAAAAAAGACAATAAAAAACCCGCCTAAGACTTCTCTTGGCGGGGTAAAAGTTTACGAAAGATAGGAATTAAATCAGAAATCCAATTCCTTGCATACGCAAGCATTTACACCGCCAGAAGCGGGGTAATATGGATACGGATATGGACGAGCAACAACACGAGCGTTAACAGCGTTTGCTTTTACATTTGTATTCACAGCGATGTTTCCTTTCATGTTCATTGTTCTAATCCTTCATTCTAATCTCTTATCACACTCATAGGTAGTGATAACACCTAACTAAATATCCCCACTGTTAAAGGTAGTGGGAAACCTTAGCAACCCTGAAGCCTGACTTCAACGCTTTTGCTGAGTGTCTTTATACATAGGTTGATTTTAAAAGTCAAGCCTTTTTTTATGATATAATGAAAAAAAATAAAAGGTGACATATGGAAGAATATTTAGATGATACACAAATACCTGAAATCCAAAGAAAATTACCCAGCAAATTTAATATTTATATAACTAAAATCCTGCTAGGATTAACTGTTGATATTCATTTTTTTCTTTTTGCCTTCCTTGATTTTTATCTTATAACGCACTATCAGAATCATATGTTGCAAATTATTATAATCAATATATTATATTTTATAATAACCTATTTTGAAGTTAAGACCTATAACATCCATGATATAGATTATTCTTCATTAAAATATGCAACGTACATAGTGGATGTAGAAAAAGTTATTTTAACAAAGACATCTGCAAAAATAGTTTATAAAAGTAACAGTCATATCTTTGGAAAAAGCTATATGTTAATTGATCGAAGTCTTTATGACCAAAATCCAGACAATTATAATAAAAAAATATTAATCTCTAGTTTTTGGGCTAAAAACAGACAGAATAAAATAGTATCCGTTTGTGTAAAGGATGCTAATAAATACTCTGGATATCCAAATCAATATATTTAAGGAAGTCCCCGCTTTTAAGGTAAGCGGGGGAACCTATATTTTCAATCCTCGATTAGAGCTGTGGAACGCTCAGTTGTCATGATAGGTATCATGACAACTATTTAAAACTCCTTTTCGAAGTAGGAGGAACACTCTAGAACAGAATATGTGATTTCTGCTCTAATGAATCTCTTTTCTACAATATTCTTTTTTAATTGTCAAGCAAATTTTTATCCTCAATAAGATATTTTTTTTATACTATTATCCTATTCAGGTATCCAATGATTTTGCCATAATCAATGGAATATCTCTAATAAGCAATAAACCATAAGAGATATTGACAAAACCTATTCATATGTATATATCTATAAAAATGATGAAACCAAATATTATTCCTGCACTGTATCCTTACATTGAAGATCAGTCTGAACTCTATTTTTCTTTACCTCAAGAAGATCGGGACCAGATTGAGAATGATATTCGTAAGAATATTGAAATGTTGAACTTTAAGCTCGCTCTGTCAGGCTTTGCAAAAATTGATGGAAGAGATCGGTTTTTTAAGGATGCTGTAGAAAAGAGAGTTATTCAATATCATACAAAGGATGGATATCGTGAATATAATGATCCTATTTCCGTAGCTATCAGGAAATTTTATGACATTCCTGAAGACTGTGATGGAAAACAATATATCCACGATATGAGCTTTATTGAAAGCAAGGAGAGCTAACTCTCCTTTTATTTATCGCTTATTATTAAGAAAAATAGCCTACAAGGTTGAGTACTTGTAGGCTATTTTTCCAGAATTCTTTAATAAGATAATCTGTTTTATTCTTCTGATATTTCCTCTTCTTTCTTTTTAAAGTTCTTTGCAAAATTGATGATTTTTTCCTTACTTTCTTTATTGCTAAACAAAATAACAAAAATAATCCCCAAAATAATTATTCCGGGTACACTGAAAACAAATCCAAGAATACTACTGACAAAGGATATTCCTCCTGCAAAGATTGCTCTGATAAGAACAAAGGTTACTATTGCAATCAGACCTAGAAGAGTTAAGGCATTCAATCCCTTGAACTCATATACTTTATTTTCTCCACCTTTGACCTCTATACTACATTTATCAAATAATGACATATTAATCTCCATTTATATGGCTGACATCTCAGCTCCTGCATATATATTATATCACATAAAATAATGCAATATCTTTTTTATTGACTATTTTTATATAAATCTTATTATAGCCACAATTAAGTGTATAATATAGATAATTTCATGGAGGATATAAATCATGAATAAAAAAATACTAGCTCTCACAATTTCTTTATTGTCTTTTAGTCCTGTTCTTGCCTCTGCTCATCCTGGATTTGGTGGTGGACCAGGAGGTGGATTTCATGGTGGACCAGGAGGTTTCCATGGAGGTTTTGGCGGAGGACCAGGTTTTCGTGGTGGTCATCATGGTGGTTTTGGTCGAGCTTTTGCCGGTGGTCTTTTAGGTGGTATGGTAGGAGGAGCCATTATGAATGGTGGTTGGGGTTGGAGAGGAGGATATGGTTATGGCTATCCTTCCTATGGATATGGGTATGGATACCCATCTTATGGATATGTTACACCTCCACCTCCTCCTACATATCTAACCAATTGTAGTTATGATATTTATGGGAATCAAATTTGTACAAGAGTTCCTGCTGTCACTGTATCTCCATATCCATATGGATACTAAAATGGAGGGAGGTGACTCTCTACTGTTTTAATAAAGTTGTCTTCTATAAAAAAATTATCTTCAGAGACATCTTCTTTATTTTCAATGTTGATATCAGGTATAAAGAAGATGTCATAATTAATATCTTCTTCATACCTTCCTTTTTCTTCATCAAAATATGTTTTTTTTATTATGCCAAAATCACTTGGAGGTCCATTATCTGGCCTATCGATAAGATTATGATTTAAAAATCTATAAACGAGTTCAGATTGAGCTTGAATATAGAAAGCAATATCATAATTTTTATAATCTGTCACAATAAAAAGCAGATCGATATATGGGATCGTTTTAAAGTCTCGTGTTTGAATTTTATCCCAATTTTTTCCAACAGCATGAAAAATATTTATAAATGTTTTTTTATCCTCTTCTTTTAGAGTTTGTGCAAAAAACAAAAAAGCATCATTAAAGGACATATTTTTCTTCTCTATGCATATGTGGACTTTTTTCTTTAATAACTTCCAGAAGTTCTTGCCATCCATGAATGATCTCAAAATTATTACGGGCTTCATGCTCTTCTGGGTCTAATAAATAATGTCTTTCATCTGCTTTAAACCATATTGGGTCTAATTGGCATTCTAAAGCTGTTTTGATATTTTTAATATAATCATCAACAAATATGGTTTCTGGCTTAAATTGACTTAAATGATATAATTTAGACTCATTTAATCCAATTACATGCAGTGGCCAATCATCTTGCCAATTAAAGACATCCTGAAGATTCTTTAAACGATATTCGGTTGTTAATGGCGATTTTCCAGCAGAAGTCACAGCATGGATATTGAAAAATTTAGATATTTCTTTTAAGCCCTTAATCGCACCTGGAATTGGAGACATTTGAGAGAATATTGGTTCCTGAGACATCTTTTCAATATAGGAGCAGACATCTGTACCAGGAAACGTATCCTGTAAATGATGATATGTTGGTCTTGGAAAAGGACTTCCTATATTTTTAATATTATGTTCTCTTTCCATCCATGGGACAAATGTTTCCATATAAGATAACAAAACACCATCGACATCAAAAACTATATCTTTTTTCATAAGTAATCCTTTTATTCTGTTAATTATATATCTATATTATTAATAATACAAGAAAATTAATCTTCCAGATATCTCTTCAACTTCTTTATCATGTTATCATTAGCTAATTTTTCCAAAGCTTTATTTTCCATAGAGCGAATCTTTTCACGTGTACGACCAAAACGTTCTCCCACTTCATCTAATGTAAGTTCGCCATCACCTGAAATAAAGTTGGCATTAATCGCTCTTCTTAATCTTAAGATTTCTTCTTCTTCTGGTGTTAGCTTTTCCATTTCGATAGCAATCTGTCGCTTCATTGTTTTCTCTTCAATAATTTTATCTGGAGAGCTTTGACGATTATCTTCAATAATTTCACCAATTGTTGAAGCGTTGGGATCATCACCCATTGCGATAGGAGCATCCAAAGATGTAGGTTCTTTACCTATTCTCATAACACGACGAACTTTATCAACTGAAATCTCTGTATATTCTGAAATTTCAGCAGCTGTAGGCATACTTCCATTTTGTTCTTTAAGTATTCTTGTAGCCTTATTAACTCTATTAAGGATTTCTACCATATGAACAGGGATACGAATAGTTCTGGATTGATCTGCAATCGAACGGGCAATTGCCTGTCTGATCCACCATGTCGCATATGTTGAAAACTTTAATCCTTTTCTGTAGTCAAATTTTTCAACAGCCCTCATCAAACCCATCTGGCCTTCTTGTTTAATATCTCGAATATCAATACCCTTCTCAGCATTTGCATAGCGTCTGGCAATAGACATAACCAATCGCTCATTTGCTTCGATCATTTTACCTCGTGCATCTGAAGCCATTTTGTCAGCTTTTGTTGCTTGATTGTATAACTGAATAAATTCAATTAAATTTAATCCAACTTCGCCTTCTAATAAAATAACATTAGTAATAATACTAACATGATCTTTTTCTAGAGATTTTCTATCATTCAATAAAAGATGAAATGCATCGTCTTTTGAAAGATTAAGCTTATCCATTATCTTTTTAACAGTTTGTAATGACTTTCTATGCATTTCCGTTAATGCATTAAAGACTGTTTCAATAGAAGATTGTCTTAAACGTAAACGACTACGTAATATATCAACATATTCAGAGTATAATTCATCTTTATCAATTCTCTTTCTATGGAGTTTACCTTCGAGTACAATAATATCATCAACAGCTAGTAACATTTGTTCTCGTTTTTCTTTTTGGGAAACACCACTATCATCTTCATCATCTTCGTCTTCCTCGGATCGTGTTAAATCAAAATATGTCTGCATCTTTGCTGTGTCTTCTTTTGATTCATAGATATACGAAGAAATAATATTTCTTGAATAAGGTATCTTAACCAGAGAATGTAATGTGGTGTACATTGATTCTTCAATAGTTTTTCCCAATTCTATTTCTTCTTCACCTGTTAAAAGATTATTATTTCTGGATGATAAAGATACAGTATTTGTATACGTAGGCTCAATAACTTCAATATTATGCGTAGATAAAATATGAATAACTTCTTTCAGTGATTCATCTCCAAATGTATGCGTAACTTCTGCTATCGTCGTTGTCCCTCCATTCTCTTCGGCCATAGATATAAATTCTTCAAAGGTCATTAAGTCGATATGTTCAGGTAATTCTAAAGCATCTGAGGACTCAATATTATCATTAAACAGTGATTCACTACTCATATTATATATCTCCATATAAGTTAACTTATTCAATAAAAAGTGATTTTATAAAAAAAGTCAACATAAAAACGATATACTCTTTACTTCTGACGGAATCCTGCTATAATGCAGGGACTAAACGAAAGGTGTCTTATTATGCGAAATTTCAAAGCCATTCTTCTTTCCACTCTTATGGTATCCTCTGCTTTTGTTGGTTTTTCAACTCCAGCCCATGCAGAATATATGCCGGGGACAAGTGGTTATACTCAATTTTTTAATAATACACCTCCTCAAATAGATAATAGTAATCTAGAGAAAAATTCGACTATGGTTTGCTATTCTACCTTTTGTTCATATGAAATTGGATTACTACGTATTCCTGTTTTTTCTGCTGAACATCTGACAGCAACCCAGGTTCGTTCTGCAAAAGGTGCATCACGTCGAGGACTCTCTTTCTATCCAGACCCTCATATCCCTGCTGAATATTCCTCAACAGTTCATGACTTCACAAATAGTGGTTATGATCGTGGACATATGGCTCCATGGGCTGATCTTGCTGATCCAGATTGCTTTACTCTGGCTAATATTCTGCCACAAATGGCGGATAACAATCGTCATCTCTGGGAAGGGATTGAAACATCTGTTCGTAATCTTGCACTCCAATATGGAGAGGTCTATGTTGTATCAGGACCAATCTTCACTCAACAGGTTCGTTTTCTAAATGGTCGTGTTGCAATTCCAGACCATCTCTATAAGGCAGTCTATGTTCCTGCACTTCAGAAAGCCTCCGTCTATATTACAAAAAATGCTGATGGATATGAATGGACACAGATTTCTCTAGACCAACTCTATCAGCTTACCCATGTTCATCAATTTCCAGGACTCTCTGGTATTGGAACATTTAACCTGCCAGAACCAGATGTCCATGGTAAACGCATTCCAATCTCAGATTCTAATGTCGTTTTTACAAATGTCGAAACAGGTAGTGACTCATCTACATCTCCTTCACCTGAACACAAAGAAAGTGAAATGAAAAGATATTTTCATACAGAGGCTAGACATTTCCTAAAGAACATGATACATAACTGGTAATTACTAACGAGGATATCTTATGAGCATTAACATTAAAACATTAAATGAATTAAGCAACATTAAAAACAATGCTGAATCATTCCATGATTATCAAGTCAATATCTTGGAGTATCTTAAAACGGATACTCTCTTAAACTCTGAGCAGAAAAATATTATTGAAGATATTATTAATTATCCAGATATTGATGATATTGACTACAATCATCAATTAATTATATCTCTATAATCTTAGTACGAAAAAAAAGCTCCCGTGTTTGGGAGCTTTTTTTGTATCCTTTTTGAAATTATTAATAAATATTACTGACGCATGCGAAGAGCAATTGAGAGATTCTCACGAAGGAGTTGATTATCTTCCAGGCCCACACTCAGTGCATATTCAATATATGCCATTTCAAAGACTGAAGATTCATGCATCTTTACTTCCTCAAGTGGGAGACCCTTCTCTTTAGCTACCTGGTGAAGATTCTGTACTGTAGCTTCTGCAACAACACCACATTCTGCAAAAATTTCGTCTAAATCTACCTTTGTGGTCAGTTCACGAAAATCTTGCATTGTATCCTCATTTTTATCTTTAATATTCATAACGTTCCTCCGAACTTATGTGTATAATATATACATGTATTTATACAGTAAGTCAATACAAAAAAATCATTTGTCAATTAAAAAATGCGTTTTTTTTATTATTTTTTCATTAAAAACAGATTATTTGCTAAAAAGACACAGATTCTAGATAAAAAAAAGGACCAGCCCCCGCAGACTAGTCCTTTTCACATAAGAGGATAATAAATAGAATCTTAATCGCTTTCCTTCTTGGAAGGAAGTTTACGAGCGGTTGTTGCGAGGCGAGCCATAAGCTGAGTAGGCATCAATTCCTCGATAGAAAGATTATGAGTGGAGAGCCAGTTGATCGTATCTTCTTGTGTTTTCGTCGTCGTAATCATGGGTTTTGTTTCCTTGTTTCTTATGAAGTAATACATAGCCTTTTTTGTTGTTCAAGTCAACTAAAAAAACATTAAAAAATGGCTGTTTATAAGGGTTTTTAGAAAAGTATCTATTTTCAATAGGTTAGATTTTCCCCTATTAAAATAGTGTTTTCTAAGTGTTTGAAAACATGCTTTTTCTCTTAAACACATCCATCTGCTAAAATGGAAAACATATAAAAAAGGGAATAAAATATGGCTACGATAGCTGAAAAATTTAATCAAATAGACTCTCAGGAAATCAAAATCAGACTCGCTCATCTTTTAGATTTTATGAAAAAACACAAAGACCAAGGTGTCGTCTTTATGGGATTAGATAAACAAGAGAATGAAACAGTTGCTTTAACATATGAATTAGATGAAGAACTAATCCAACATGATTTGGATATGCTTGTTTCATATGGCTTGGCTGTAGAAGAATATAATGCTGAAATTGGAGCCAGAATCATATCTGCAAAACCAACAGCAATGAATGTTGCTCAAGAATTTTTATTTGAGAATGACTTTCCTGATATGCCAGCAAGAACATATCATATTTATCAATTGGAGATTGACACAGAAGATACAGAGAAAGTACCAACAATTATTGTTGTTAGACACAACCCTTATGATATCCATAATATCGCTCATATAAGCGACGTAGGGGCAGGTTTAATGGATTTGGCACCAGATGTAGTCAAAGGAATGAATAAGCAACACAAGGAGCTAAGACAGGCTATAACCAAAGTATCAAATGAAAAGCCAATAGCATTCCATCTGTCTCCAGAAGAATGGAATATTGCAAACCATATGCATCCACCTCTTTGTGTTTTAATAGAAAAAGCAGATTATGCTCAACATATTATTCATAAAGGGCCAAAAAATCCTAGAGATTTATCAAAGAGACAAATAAAAAATATTAACCATGCCTATAAAGATGATGCCTTAGAAGCAATCTCTCATATTAAATCTCTTTTAGGTGAAGTCAGGCATGATTATCAAAAAGAAAGAGAACATGAAGCAGATATCCATAATAAAATATCCGCTCAATCCTCCAAGTAATAAAAAAGGCTTCCAGATAAGATTCTGGAAGCCTTTT
>Ga0157365_10001205_pt1 | contig 10814 bp, 13 predicted proteins | sample AttsexASBM3_FD_111478 | JGI IMG/M metagenome (GOLD analysis project Ga0157365, IMG submission 111478) | Fungus gardens microbial communities from leaf cutter ant in Ribeirão Preto, State of São Paulo, Brazil - Atta sexdens ASBM3 | ecosystem: Host-associated > Fungi > Mycelium > Unclassified ... | reverse complement strand
GCATGTCCTTGTCATGCGTGCCGACAGCCGGGCGCAGCAGGCGCCAAAGCGCGATCTGCGCCGGATCGGTGAGCGTGACGCCGGTATGTGTGATATAGGCGTGAGTAGCCTGCGGCATGGGGATTGTTCCCTTGCTGGTGGTTAGGGCCGCTTGCGAGGTGCGAACTCGCTTGCGGCCCGATTTTTATGCGCGTATAAAGTGCGCATGTCAACATTTAAAGCGCGCATAAAAAAGAGGGGACGGCCTCCCGTTGAAAGCGACGAGGTACGCTCGCGTGTCCAGCAACCGTTGCTCGGTGAACTTGACGCTTGGGCTGCCTCACATGACGTCACGCGAGCCGAAGCCATCCGCCGCCTGCTCCAGCTTGGGCTTGAGGCTGCGAAGGGGGAAATAAATGGCTGACAACGTGACCAACGAACTTATTCTGGAGACGCTGAAAGCAATCCAGACGAAGATGAGCGATATGGCTGGCGACCTGCGCGACCTCAAGGTCGACATGCGGGGCCTGAAGGGGCACATGGCCGGGTTCATGCAAGGTGAAGTCGCGCAGGATGGCGTCATCGCTGCGGTCTAGAGATTAATCACGGGTTTAGCCCAAGCATGGCAGAACGTGCCGCTTCCGCACTTTCCCTCTCCCGGATACCCATCAGAGGTTGGTTTGCTGTAGGCGTATTTCCTGCCCTCTCGCTTGGCGCATATTGTGCACCCATGATTTTTTGAACTTTTCCACAGATAGTATTTCACGCCTGCTGCCACCGCTCTTCCGCGATTGAATTTCGCTATTGCCTGTTTTTTTGACTCAACCTTTGTAAAGTATTCATTACATTCCTTTTCATACTGCTCATTGGTTTTCCCCCGTTTCTTGGGCGGTTGTATCCTTGCGCCACCGGGCCATCCATCTGGCGCGGGTATGGCAAATGATTTTTCGTTCGCGCTCGCGTTATCTTCTTCGCGCCGCCCGAATAGCTTGCGGAAAAATGACATGCTGAACCCCATTTAACCCAAGGTTACAGTTTGCGCTTAGCGGGTGCGAGTCAATCATTGACCTCCGCCATCTCTCAGCCGCACAAGTTGATCGAGGTAAAAGAAAACTACCGGAATAACTTGCGCAAAATCTCCCACTTATTACGCTCCGCTTTCGGGCGATGCTTAGATATAGGGTCTATAAAGGTGTCCGCAGAGAATTCTGGAGATCCAAAAAATTTGGAACCTCGATACTCAAATACTTTCCTTCCTTCAATCTCAGTTCCAGTTGTGGCATCCAATCTAGCGTAATGGCAGACAAGACTATTGCGGGTTGGTAAGGTATCAAGGGAATCTTTTTCCGCTATTGCTCCTCCGGCGTGAACAAAGTCAGCGTCCCAGAACAAAATATCTCCTCTGTTTGCTTCGAAGATAACGGGGAATGACCCATTATTTCTGCAAACTGCGTCGCAGTGTGCCATATATTCTCCATAAGAGGGAAATTGGCCGACTTGCATCTTCGGTATTTTATGGGATGCAGGATAAATTATTAAAGCTCCATTCCGTTCGTCAGCTCTTTCAAAGGAAAACCACGCCGCAGTGAGAAACTCTCTATCATACGAACCTGCCCATCCAGGCGAAACAAGAAACTTATCGGAATGCGCACCTTGTTCGCTGCTAAATTTATAGGTTAGCGTCTGGATACATGTTGGAGGAGCATTGTATATCTGGGATAAAAAACTAACTACCACATCGGCCAACATAATCGGCAATATGGACAATGAATATTTTTCTATATCAATAACGCGTGGCAAACGTCTCGCCTCAAGAGGCGCCTCGCTTCCGTTGTAGAGCTTACCCCAAACCGAAAATGTTAACTTTTCGTTTGTTTGTATATTTTCTTCAAAATCCGACCAGAAACGGTCAATGCATGAGTCATCAATACAGTTTTCGAATACTACATATCCATATTCTTCAAAGTATAGTTTTGCTCCTTCAATGTCGCGGTCACTAAATTTCTTTACCACATGGCTTTTGTCATTATATTGCGAATTCACTGCTGCGCCTTTCATGTTGCAAAACATGTCAACACTATTAACGCATAGTGGAATAGTTTCAATATGACCCGAAGAGAATTTTCGACCGTGAGGCAAGCGAAAGCTGAAGTTGCATTTATGTCTTTTCGACGCGCTCCCAATCCTCGAGACAAAAGACCTTTCCGGGCTGATCGGCTTCTTACTCAACGCTGTGTTTTGAGAGCTCCGTGGAAGCGCTGTGACCTTAACCTCGATAGGAATACAACGGGATCACAGCCCCACCAAACTAGCCATTTCAGCCAGCGCGCTCGTCTGCGGCACCTGCTGCAAGGCCTTGGTCCCCATAGGCTGGACTGGCGCCGTGCTCGCCGGGACGGCCTGATTAGCCTGCACGATCGCCGTCGTCTGGCGCGTCTGTGTCAGAATGATCTCGACGCACCGGAAGCGCACGAACATCGAATAGGCCGTGTCGGCCGTCGTCTCGGTTGAGACCTCCGCGATCAGCATGTTCTTGTATCGGCGCTTGCCCGTGACGATCGTGCAAAGCTGCCGCGAGTGCTGGAGCGTCAGGATCGTCTGGTAGATCTGCTGAACATAGCCTTCGCCGAAGTTGTTCAGTGCGCTTCCAAGGCTCGTCGAATCAGCGAAATCGCTGCTGATCGCCTGCACGCTGCTGTTCGACCACCCGTATTCCAGTTCGAGTTCGGCAGGAAGGCGGAAGGCATGGTCGGTGATCGCGGCGCCGCGTTCGACCGGCTGAGACGTGATCCCCATGGCGTCGCGATGGCGCTCCGCGATGGCAAGGTTCGGGATGACCGATATGGAAGCGACCGTGTTGCCGTTCATATCAAGGCCGTTGCCGGCGCCGACGATGCTTCGGTTCGACGAGAACAACAGCGACGCAGCGCCTAGGGCGGTTCCCAGCGCGGTAAGGGCCTGGCTCATCCGAGCCTCGCTTTCGCATTGCGCACCAGACTGGCACTGGCTTGGTTCTGCGCCCGCAACACGGACTGGCCGGTCTGCTCGGGGCTCTGTGCGCCAGAGACGTGGATGGTGTTCGTCTGCGTCACGGAGAGAGGCTGGCTGTCCGTGCCGCCCGACGTTTGATACCGCTGATCCATAGCGCGTGCGTACCCGATACGGGCATCGAACCCCGGGTCGCCCGGATGCTCGCCCGAACGCTCATAATGCTCTGCGAAGAATGAGGCGGCGTTATCCAGCCCGTGCGTGGCGAAGAAACCGCGTCCAGCATCCTGCTCGCCGCCCTGGCGCATTTCCCAGAGCGCCGCCCGTAGCTGGTCGATATACCCTGCTTTCGTGACATCGATGCCGACCCCTTGCAGAATAGCGGCCTGCCGGTTGGCGTCCCACTGCGCGATCCCGACATGTGAGCCATTCCGTGCGGAGGTGCTAAGGCCGCTTTCCTGCTGGAAATTTCCCATCATCGCCAGAGCGTGCTCACGATCCACGCCGTTGTTCATCAGGAACGCCAAGCCCTGCATGGCGCGCTGCGGAGCCTGGATCATGCCCCCGTAATCCCCCAGCATCTGGCGGAACGCGGTCGCGTCCTCCTGATTGTCGGATCCGATCTGTCGACCGATGTCCCGCACGTGCTCCCACGCAGACCTCCAGCGGCCATGCGACAGGTCTCCGACTGCCTGTGCGAGAGACCCGACGGTCTTCCCGGCCTCCGAGAAGGCGGCGATGAACTCAGTCCGCAGGAAGTGCGTCAGCGGTGTCAGCCAGCGTTCCGCGCGCGGCCAGAGATCGTCGAACAGGGCGCCCATTTGGTGCATCGCATCCAGAGCCGCATTGATGCCCGGTTCCCACTGCGCCCAGTCGATGAGCGACGTGCCCCCGGCCTTCCAGACCCGATAGTCGTCATAGAGCGCAAGGATCGCGGCCCCAAGCGCAATCAAACGACCGATCGGGGTGGCGAGAAACCCCCGGTTCAACAGGTGCCATGCGACGCCGAGCGCGCCGATCGTGGCGATCCACCCCTTGGTGCTCCGGTCGAGATGGTCGAACCGATCCCATAAACCGGCCAGGATCTCCGCGCCGCGCCCGAACAGCTGCATCAGTGCCGCGCCGAGGGCGAGCACGAAGCGGGACGCCGCCTCGATCGTCGTCGAGATGCGGTCGAAGTTGTCGAGGATCAGCGCGCGGAAACGGACGATATCGCCGCCGATCCCGCGCTCGAGCGAAATGGCAACCTTGTCGCGGAGCACCTGGAAGACGAGGCCAAGGCTTCGCAGTTGCTGCATGAAGGTGGCGGACGATTTCGACGCCTGCTCCTGGCTGATGCCGGCGCGTCGATACACATCGCGATATTCGTCCGAGAACTGCCCAAGGCCACGCTCCATCGCCTGAAGTGTGTTCTCGTCGATCCCCAACACACCAGCCTGCGCTCGGGCGCGGTAGTAGGGCTCCGAGCGGAACTGCTTCGCCAGATCCTGCATGACGTCTGCGGTGTCGCGCAGCTGGCCGTTGGCGTTGCGCGTCTGGACGCCGATATGCTGGATGAAGGACTCGCCGCCCGGCGTCGAACGCAGGAAGTTGCCCATGGACTGGAGGCTTGCACGCGCCGCCTGCGCGTTGCCTCCTACCTGGCTGACTGCATACGCGAATGACTGCATGCCCGTGGCGGACGACTGCGCGCGCTGGCTCGCGTAATAGAGTTGCTCGTAAGACTGGGCAACCTTCGCGACAGACGCGACAATACCGGTGAGCACGCCAGCAAGGCCGAGTGCCGCCTTCTGCGCGCCTGCAACCGCCTCCTCGAACTGCCTCTGTCCGGTGCGGTCCACGGACCAGCCGAGCGACACCAGGAACTCTTTCAGGATGCCTGCGTCGGCCATGCTATCTCTCTGACAATGCGTTTAATTTCAGATCGAGCAAATCGAGCGCTCGATCTGCGCGCGAGCTGCGCGCGACCTGCACTCGTTGCGCTCTCTTAACGCTCTTCTAATTTTCTTGACTTCTGCGCGCCGCTTCGCGCGCTCGGTGTTCGTTCTCAGCCTGAACATCGAGAGCGTCGTTCAGCTGCGACACTTGCAAGAGCGTGACCTTGCCGTCGTCGAGATCCGCTATGTGCAGCCGCCCGGCGAGAACCGGGCGCATCAGGTAGTCTTCTCCGTCCGGGAGGCAGACTGCCGCGTAACTCAGGCGATCGCCGCGTCGCTCGAAGCTGACCGAGCGGCGCCCATAAAACCCTGAAGGTTGTCCTGAATGACCGACGCTGCGAGACGCAGCATCATGTTCATGTCGATCCAGTCATACCGCAACGTGTTGCCCTGGGCTGAAATGTTGAACAACGTGCCGCTCTCTTCGCGATGTTTGACGACGCCGAGGCACGCGTCCAGCACGTAATCGCAGTCCGCGTCCGACAGCCGCGCCATGGCCTCGGCGCAGGCTGTCAGATCGACATTGGCGGCTGCATCGGCTGCCGCCGAGACATCGACCTTCTTGCCCGCTGGGAACATCGCCGCGAAGAGCGGGGCGAGGCGGCGCGCGACGTGGAATTGCTGCCGGGCACTCATGCGCCCAGTGATGAACTGCTTCCCGTCGATTTCAATCTCGGCCATCAGTTATACGTCCCCAGGAACCCGGTAATGCTGCCCGCGCGGAACGCCCATGTGACAGTGCCTCCGTCCATCCCATACTCGAGGTTGGGCTGGCGCAGGAATGCGCACCCGGCAGCGACGATGCTGTCGTCAGCGTTGTTCTGAACCAGCGTGATGATGTTCTTCCCCCACAGGGCCGAACTGATGCGCTGGGCATTGTAGGCCGCCATCAGGATCGCGTTGTAGGGGCTCGTCTTGAGCAATCGAACGGTCACGGTGCCAGCGTTGGCCGCATGGAGGCTGTGCATGTAGGAGCCGTCCGCGCCGGTCGTCAGGTTCGTTTTGTCTGCCTCCATTTCGATGGAGACGCCCTCTTCGGCGGCCCCAGCTTCGGAAGCAAGCTGACAGGCAAGGCCCGTACCGACGATCGAGCACGTGACATCCTGGAATGAATAGGTGGTCATAGATCAGGGCCTCACGCGGCAATGTTAACGATGACTTCGGACGAATGAACGGCGCCGGCCAGTTTGCCCGCGATCTGCATGACAACTGCCTGCCGCGCGGCCACGGCAGACGCGCTCTGCGAAGCTACGGTCGGCTTGTAGATGTAATACCCGGACGGCATTGTATCTCCGGTGTTCAGCGCGCCTATGGTGGGGCCATCCCACACCCCGGCAGCGAAATATCCGTTCGTCACGAACTGTTCGCAGACGGCGGCATAAGACGCCTTGAGGGTGGTCATCCCGGCATCCGTCTGCGGAATTTTCGTCGCGCTGTAGAGCGTGTTGAAGCCCGCCACCTGAAGCGCGTTCTGGAATGCGTCGGCGCCGATGCGCACGTCGATCCACTGCCCATTACACATGATGCCCTGCTGAAGGATCGCGGTGCCGTTCTGGTAGTTGACGTAGTAGTTGCAGTATTTGGCATCGAGCGCTGCAGCCTGCGTGCTGGTCAGGGTCTCTGCCGTCACGCCCGGCTCGGACTTGAACTTGAGCGTGATCACCGAGTTGTTCGCCGTGTAATCAACCGTGGCGTTGCGGGCAAAGAGCGAGGCTGCCGCATAAGGGCTGCTGGATGAATACTGGCAAAGCGTGAAGCCGAGGCTGGCCTGCTTGAGCAGATACGCGAGGTCAGTCGTGGACGACGCACTGAGCGCGCCCGCGTCTTGGGTTGTGACGCACAGCAGGCGGGCAGGGGACTGTCCCTCATTGGCCTGGGCCAGAGTGACAATTTCGCTGTCCGCCGGCATCGTTGCCATGGCAATCACACAGCCATACCAGTCACCAGAAGCAGACGAGAGGCGCTCATAGGTCGTCGTCAGCGACTCCCCCGACTGTTGCTCGCCGATATAAAGCTGGGACGGCTGGGGCGACTGCGAAAAGAACAGGTCCGCCGCAAGGTATTCCGGGGCGGTCGTCCCGAAATCAGTGGCGACGGCTGTCAACGACGCGTAGCTGCGGAGATTCTCGCTTGTCGCGAGGACGCCGGAGGATCCGATCACCAGCAGCGCGCCAAAATTCCGGGTGCCCGTCGCAACGGGCGACAATGTGACCTGCACATTGACGATATCTGATGTGGGCAGACCTGCGCTCATGACCGGGCATTCTCCGTATCGAAGGGAAGTGAAGTCGCGTCTGTTTCGATCTGTCCGGTCGATTCCAGAACGCTATGGATGGGATAGGTGCGCACGACCTGACGCCGCAGGCGCAAGGTAATGTCGGTTCTCGGAAGCCACTGCTGGTTGACCAGTGACGGCACACGCGTCAGGCGCCCGCAATCCAGATAGGCCATACCGTTTTGCCACAGCAGGCGGCGGTTCTGCCCGACCATCAATCCGTCGCGCAGCAGAGAGGCGTTCTGGGTGGCGTTGGGGCCGTAGAACGATGCGAACAGGCTAAGCGTCTCATGGCGCCGAAGCGTCATCGACCCGTCGCCGTCGGGGTTGAACTGCTGGATGGCGTTTGTGTCCTGATCAGCCTCTGTGACCGACAGGGCGCACCAGTCGTCGTCGGCCGGCAACTGCTTGGGTGGCGTCCGCTGCCAGCGACGCCGGATGTTGGATCGATCCATGCCCGTCACCGACGCGACGAAATCGCCCAGGATCAGATCAAGCGCGGCATCTGCCTCGGCCTGCGTTTGGCTCGTTGGCAGGATCTGCGGCGCACCGTTCGTGGTGTCGGACATGTTCAGTCATTCTGAAGCGGGAGAAGGGCACATCTGGCGACGGTGAAACCCGCCCCAAATGGGGTCCAATCTTCGATGCTGACGACGGTGAATTGGCGCTCGTTGACTGTCAGGATGTCGGCACCGATCGCCCCATCGCCCGCAAACAGCGGCGTCTGCGAATATACGGTCACGCCGCCTGCCAAGCGTTCCGCGTCCGGAAGACGTTGAAGCTCGGCTGAGCGGATCGGCACGCATACGGCAACCACGAGCATCTCGAACTCTTCGTTCTGCGCCTCGCCTTGCTCACTTACCGTCTGCGTCGTGCGTGTGATCGTGATCGTCTGACAGAAATCCGGGTCGCTCAGAAGCTCGGATGCATCAAGGATTGGCATCAGCGGCGGTCCCGGACGTCTCGGACGACATAAGTGATGTGGTTCTGCAAATCGCCCGTATCGATCAGAGGCTGCGCGAGATCGGTAGACGGGGACATCCCGGCGCGCCGGTTAGCGAGCTCTTGGGCGGCGCCTGCATCCCCGGCTTTCTTGGACCGTATGCGCGCTTCAAGTGTCGCGTCCGCCAGCGGCGCGAAAGGCCCTGTATCCATCTTGTCTCGAACGGCGCCTTGCGCCTCCAGGCCGATGGCGGAGAGCGCCTGGCTTACGGACGCACTATCACCCGCCAGCGCCGCAAGCCCGGCGGCCCGGAGGCGTGACATGGCGCTTGCCTCAATTTCACGCACGCCCGGAACCAAAAAGGGGCGGGCAGGCAGGTTTCGGCTCGGATCGCCCGTTTCAAGCACGTAGCCGATGAGGGCATTGGAAGCGTCCCCGCCATCGTCCCGTTCGGCGCCTTCCTCAGGGATACCGACCATGACGCGCTTGGAAGTCATGGCCGTAACGGCCTTTTTCAGCGCGGGCATGCCATCGCGTGTCACGGTGACTGTCGGCCGCCTCAAAGCTGCATTCCTCCGGCGCCAAACAGAGAGACGAAAGCCCAGTATTGCCGCCCGTATTGCGTCGTGTTCCAGAACCCGGCGTCGTCGTAGCCACCCAAGCCTGTGTCGTAGGATTTCGAGATTCCGCCGACGCTTTTGGAGGCCGTCACCCCGACTTGGGGCGCCTGCCCAGCGCTTACCGCCTGTGCAGTCTGCTGCCCGGACACCAGTTGGTGCGCCACGAACAGGCCGATGCCGAGATTCGTGCTCGCGCCCCAACGCTGCTCACTGACGAAATTCCGCGCCATCTGAAGCCACAGCGCGATCGTCGCGGTCGGGAACGTCTGCGCGTTCGAGAATTCAGGGAAGAGCGTCAGAAAGTCAGAAGGCTGCATCCCGGTGTTTTGGAGGCCGGCCACGACGTCTTGGCTGGCCGTCAGGTTGAGGTTCGGTTCGCTCTGGGCCGCTATCTGGCTCGGCTCGTAGCGCACCGTCCACTGGCTGTCCGACATCGTGGCTGTCCTCCGTGTCGGCACCCGTGCGCGGCAGAACGAACGTGCATCGCTCCACCACACTCGGGTGCCTGGCTTCGTCCTCGCTCAGATCCAGCCACATCGGCGGATGAGCGTAGTGCTGGCGCCCATCCTCCCGCCGAAAGAAGAATGGGTGCTGAACGATGACTTGCGGCATGGGTCAGATCCCGTAGCGGCTGCCAGTTGTCTCCGGATATACGAATTCGACCTGACCCAGCAGCGACCAGTAGGTCGTGCGCAGCCACATGTCCTGATACGTGATCGGGGTCTTCTGGAGCGGCACCATCGGGTAACGGATCAGGTTCAGATCCTTGGTGTAGGCGAACATCATGTCCGCGCCGCCGGTGCCGCGCCCGATGCACCACTTGTTGGGCAGGATCGACAGCCGCTCGCCAGTGCTCTGCGTGTAGGGGTTGTTCACGCGCAGATATTCGAGGATCGACTGCGTGCCCGCGCTCGAAACCGTCTGGTTCAGCAGCGAGAACTGCGCGGGCGGCATCAGAATGTGCGAGGGGACGTATTTCCAGCCCGAGGTGGCCCACACGTCCGACTGAAGGGCGAGCACATCCGCCTGAATCTCCGCCGGAGTGCCGATCTTGCTCGCGAAGGTCGTCCCACTGTTCGTGCCCGTGCCCGAGACGACCGAGGAAACGGCCGCCGGATTATTCAGCATGCCATATGCGCCGGAGAACGCGGGCTCCCCGATGTACACCATCTCGTCGATGTCCATCTGGTGCTTCAGGTTGATGGCGGCGAGCTTCTGCGCATCGATCGGACGGCCGAGGCGCATTGCCTTTTCGAGTTCGCGATAGGTGTATTGCAGGGTCGAGCCCCACTCGCGCAGCGGCTGCGCGATCTTGTCGATATCGACCTGCGCCGCAGGAATGGCGGTGCTTTCCGCGCCGATCCAGTTTTTGCCGGCCGGGTTGATGCCGCCGACACTGCCGAAAGACGAACGCGTGAAGGACGAGAGATCGTCGGACACGCCCACGTCTTCGCGCAAGTCGATATCACGACCCCACGTCACCATGGCCAGCGGCTCGTGCAGCGTCGGGTCAAGACGCTCCAGCTCGCCGATGAAGAAGTTGCCAACGCTATCCATCGTGGCGGCGTCGAACGTGAAGGCGGTGTCCAGCGTCCGCGCACGGATGATGGCAGGCGTGGACAGCGCCGTGGTCGCGCCGCCCTTGACGGGAGAAATCAGCATGTGGGGGTATTCCATCTGAAGCACGCGCTCAGAGCGCGAAGTGGGGAAAGCGGCAGGCGATTACTGAAGGTTGAACGAAATCTCGGTGATTCCATCCGAGCCGGCCGCGCCCTCGAAGCGTGCGTTCGGCAGTTCGATCTGGTTTCCTGCGGTCGAGTCCGCCGTGGCCTCGAAGCCACCGATGATCTCGCCCGTGCCTGCGTTGGCAACGCGGACATAAACCGGCGCGCCCTTCACCGGCGTGCCTGAGCCGTAGAGAGTGACGCTCATATAGCCGCGCCGTGCGGTGTCCTGCGCGCCACCGTTGATCTGCGGGTAGGCTGCGGTTCCAGTGTTGGAGACCGCGCGGCCCGGATAGGAGCGGACCAGCAGGCCGGCGATCTCGGCAGCGGTTTCACCACCCGTCAGCG
>Ga0157365_10001204_pt1 | contig 10814 bp, 14 predicted proteins | sample AttsexASBM3_FD_111478 | JGI IMG/M metagenome (GOLD analysis project Ga0157365, IMG submission 111478) | Fungus gardens microbial communities from leaf cutter ant in Ribeirão Preto, State of São Paulo, Brazil - Atta sexdens ASBM3 | ecosystem: Host-associated > Fungi > Mycelium > Unclassified ... | reverse complement strand
AGGGACATACAGCATGCACCGCCGATTTGAATGCCAGCCTGGCCTACGTGAATAGAGATGACTTCGCGCATGGTGCAGATTCAAGAGAAGGATGGTGGCCAAAGAAAATCCAGACTCGTGTTGACGTGATGTCTGTTTGTTTGTAGCACATGCGTGCCACGTGCTAGTTGCACGAGTTTTTTTAGTAGTCAGCAATTTATATTCAATTTATATTCCATGTTAGATTATTGATCTTTCGGACAACTAGGGAGAAAATTCACACTCCTGGGACCCATTGAAGAGTCCACACATGAAAATAGATTGACGAGAACTGAGGCTTCTTACAATCTGGAATAGTCATGATACCTTTTGAAATTGTACTGGGCCTACCTCCCGCCGTTCATCATGCGCATCCTATCAGGGTGCATCATACTCCCCGAAGGACCTCCATTAGGTGCAGGTAGCTGATTTGACGGCGGAGCAGGAGGGAATGTATTATTGGGTCCTGGAGGCCCGCCACTCGGTGGGAATGGAGGAGCACCTGGGACGGGGGTAAACAAACATATGGAATCTACATAAGTAGGCACTTACCAGGAGGAAAGGCACCGGGAGGAGGCATTCCTGGTGGTGGCCCGTTGGGAGGGAAGGGTGGCGCACCTGGGGGCATCATAGGCGGAAAACCTGGGCCAGGGGGGAAGGGAGGGCGACCTGGTGGAAAACACTCAATTTGCAGTACTAGAATGGAGCTACCACCACGCACCTCCACTGATCATTGGCGGAGGCATTGGTCCACCGAACCCAGGAGGGGGACCAAAGTTCGGCGGAGGGGCCCCTAAATGCTGGGGACCAAACCCAAAACCTCCAGGAGGAGGTCCACCTGTAGACTCATATGATGCTGTGATCTGATCAATGATACTTTGTGCTTTGTCGTGCCCGAGTGCTAGATCAAGACTGTGAGTTTGGGCCCAAAAAGGAATCGAGGAGGCACACAGGCATAGTAGTCCCTGACATTCGCTAGGTGGTTGCGACCATTGTTGTGTGCCTTTCGAACTAGTTGAAACAGGCATTGAGAGACCGCATGATGAAATATCGGCCAAGCAGACAAACCTGAGGCAGAGTCGTGGGTTAGAAAAACATCACAATAATCGCAATAATGTTTCTATTCCGGCGAGCCATGGCAAGTTAGTAGAAGCGTGAAAACACGAAATATGAGTGCTCACTGGCATCGTAAGGTCCAAGGTCAGAGAAGGATGAAAGGCAGTTTATTCATTAGCAGAAGTCGTGCGGAGTTCAAAAATAATATCATTCACGTGGTCACTTGAACAAGAACTTCATGGACACTGTATCTGCAATCCAAGAGCCCTTCGACTTAATCCGTCTATCCCTTAGTGAACGTGTCTTCGTAAAGCTTAGAGGAGACCGAGAGCTAACTGGCATTCTTCATGTAAGTGCATAACTCTTTTCCGTCCTTACACTGAATACCCTGGCGAAGGCTTATGATGGACATATGAACCTCATACTAAGCAATGTCGAAGAAACCATCATGATTCTGGATGCAGATTCACCGGAAAAGACCATAAATGTATTTTTCACCGTGATTCAGTTAATTGTAGAGTTCATTCGATATCTTCAGATGGCAAAGCGCAAATCGGAGATGCTTTTTGTAAGAGGAGATGGTGTGATACTTGTAGGTTATATGTCTATCTGCCCCATGACGCGCTGACCTTCCTTCCAGGTTTCTCCACCGTCACGTTCATAGCCTCAGTTGGTTGGTGTTTATATAAACCATCCCGGCAATCATCATTCCACGGCTTGATGCTTCAGATTTAAGAGCGACAGCAACACATCAGAGATACACCATATTTCAGAACAAGTCAATAAGATTGCAGCCTGTGACTAATCACAGAGCAAAGTGGCAGCATTTTTGCTGGTTTCTGTGTGATGCTTGGGCTCCTTGGAGTTTTGAAGAACCGCTGGCTCGGATAAGAGCTCCTCGAGCAACTCATTATCTGACTCTGGAGCCTGTAGGTCTGCAGGCCAAATATCGTCCTGTACCCAGGATGCTTGCACAACCTTGATCTGAAGCAGATAGTTATTCGATGTCTAATGGTGATAAATAAAAATACACACAGCGAGGCCAAGAGGTAAACCATGCTTAAGGCGGGCTCCTTTTGATAATCCATCCCACACCTTCTGAATCCCATTTTTCCAGCAAGAATCACTCATGACGGCTCCGGGTGTTTGAAGAATCTCCACGAGTTGTTCATGTGCGGAGGATATGTCGGATTTGGATGATCTCCAGGTTTCACTGGACCGGGGTGTAAGCCAGAGCCCCCGTCTCGCACGAAAGTAGTCAAGTCCTGGCGGTGGCATCTGGGACGATGCTAGGAGATCATCGAACGTGATGTGGGCAGCAATATCTGTGGGTGTGGCGGAGGACAAAGACATTCTAGCGGTCCGGAGATTTGGTTTGCCGATGGCTCTAGATTGCTTAGTCAGCGTTGCTGTTCAAGCTGCAGGTTTCTGGCAGCCACCGTATTGTCTGTCTTTCCCTCCTACTCTCATGTACCTTCACAACGCACCATCTAATACATCGCTCTCCGATGACTACGACGACGACGAGCCTCCAAAGTCCATATTTGCAGCATCAACCCCGGTCATTGCTCAGTGGTCGTCTAAATTGCCAATGGCTGCCTCTTCGGCCAAGAATGGGACCGACTCACCCGTCTCCCGTGTTCCTGCAGAGATTCTTATCTACATATTCAAGCATGTCACCGTCACTCGCGACCTTTTTCATTGCATCCTCGTCTCCAGGACTTGGTGTGAATGTGCCGTTGAACTCCTATGGCACAGACCCCTGTTTCCTAAATACGGTACAATGGTCAAGATGGGAACTGCACTTGGCAGCATTCGCCAGACATTCACATATTCCCACTTTATCCGGCGTCTCAATCTCCTGAACCTCGCCCCGTCCGTCAAGGACGATGTGCTCACCAAATTCATTCGCTGTGACAGACTCGAGCGCTTGACGCTTGTGAATTGCAGGGGTGTGTCTGCAGAGTTACTCGAGTACCTCTTCCTGCGTTTTCAGTACCTCATCGCCATTGACCTCACCAATTGCAACCAAACCACCAACAACGCTCTTATTGGTCTTGCTCGCACTGCCAAACGCCTCCAGGGTATCAATCTCTCCGGATGTTCAGGAGTGACCGACAGTGGCATTTTGGTCCTGGCAGAACATTGTCCACTTCTCCGTCGTGTTAAGCTAAGCAATGTCACCGGCATCACCGACACATCGATCATCACTCTTGCCAAGAACTGTCCATTGCTCTTGGAGATTGATCTTAACCATTGTCCCCTAATCACAGATTTCAGTGTGCGAAGCCTTTGGCGACATTGTAATCACATGCGTGAGATACGCCTTGCCCACTGTCCAGAATTGACAGATAGCGCTTTCCCGGCACCTCTGCGATTAGAACACAGAGCTTTGCCGGATTTTGAAACCCTCAGCTCCCTCCCCGACCGCGATCCCGGGAAGTTATTACCGCCTCTCATCCTTGATCGCTCATTCGAGAACATCCGGATGCTGGACCTGACTGCATGCTCGAAGATAACCGACGACGCTATTGAGGGCATTGTTTCGCATGCGCCCAAGATACGAAATCTGGTGCTGTCCAAGTGTAGGTTATTGACAGACAGAGCCCTCGAGGTGATCAGTAAATTAGGCAGAGCTTTGCACTACCTGCATCTGGGTCATGCCAGTAAGATTACGGACAGGTCAATTCGTATCTTAGCGAGGTCTTGTACAAGGCTTCGTTATATTGATTTTGCGAGTGAGTTGACCTAGTCATTGCTGTTATGTACTCATGCTTTGGATCCTAGACTGCACCTTGTTGACTGACATGTCGATCTTTGAACTTTCCGCCTTGCCTAAACTTCGTAGAATTGGCCTTGTGCGAGTCAACAATTTGACAGATGAGGCAATTTTCGCTCTTGCTGAACGGCATGCCACTTTGGAGCGAATACACCTTTCCTATTGCGATCAAATCTCACTCATGGCAATCCACTTCCTGCTGCAAAAGCTGCATAAGCTTACTCATTTGAGTCTGTCCGGAATTCCTTGTTTCCGTGATCCAGGCCTCCAAAAATTCTGCCGTGAAGCCCCGAAGGTCAGTTTATTCGATCTATCATCGCATTGATCACTCGATGACACTGTCGAAGGAGTTCAATTCGGCTCAACGTGCGGCATTTTGTGTTTACTCCGGGAGAGGAATCGCACAGCTACGCAATCATCTGACTGAACATTTTGATAGCATGAATGAGACTAATGGAACTGACGACACGGAATACGATGATGATGATTACGAGATCTTCAATGACGATGGAACACCCGAACCAGACGCTGATGTGGACATGGAACCGGTAGCGGTTGTTTCTGACCCAGCGTCTGGTTATGTGACCAATACACGAGGCCGTATTCAACCACAAGCCCACGAATTTGTCTTTGATCGTCATAGGTCTCCTCGCGTCACCACCATAGCGACTTCAACTATAGGAGCGGGACGACAGGGAAGTAATGTCCCACCTTCTGTCAATATCCTTGGCGCTACGAGCCGTCTCAACGCCCAGATTCAAGATGGGTTTGCTACCCCTGTCGCAGGTCCAGAGGGTAATCGCCAAGATCCACACGCTGACCAGAGCATGTCAAATATGCGTCCAATTGTAGAATCATCGTTCAATTTGACGGGTAGCCAGATCGGCGTCCCTCTGTGCCAGTATACAGTCCCGAGTCAACATTATGCTGGAATGTCCCAACAAAGCTACCAACCAAAGCAGACGATGGACCAACATATGCAAGTACATCATTACGAACAATACGCTGTGCCTGACGTAGGCACGTCGAGCAATTATCAGGGAACTCCAATGGACACTGGCCGGTGGACAATGGTTGACGCTACTTCGTCAAATGCGGAGGGCTCTAGCAATCATTGGAATGTTGGAAGAGCATGGAGATCCTTCCACTTTGGACACAACGCGCAGGAGGATATATACCAGTCTCACCCACCAGCCTCTGGAGGAGCTTATCCTCGTCACTGATTTTATCCCTTGTATCACACGTCCTCCATATATCCTTTTTCTCTCCTTGTCGCTTCTCACCCATAGTACTTTCCTGCAAAATTATTCTTTGTTTTGTTTAGACTTTCAAATTCTAACTTCTAATGGAGACATCGTGGGCACAAATTCTGAATTGTTGATTTGACGTTGAACCAATACAAACCCAGCGCAAGTTTGAATGAACTGACTCGGCATTTCTCCTATTTTCGTATAGATAAATTTGCTGTTCTCGCCTTCCACTTCAGGTGGACAATCACACCCAGTAATTGGTTTATGGGGGGAAGGTTCAGATTCAGGGCAGGTACCAGACCTGGCCCTATGACTGCATGTTGCAAGTATGATAGCTGTCATTGCGTCAGCTACTTGACTCGAGTGACCATATTTTTTGCGTCTGGATCAAATACTGTGAGGGAGTAACGAAGCGTTGTCGCTTGTTTTGATCTAAACCAAATCACATCCAGATCTACGTTCACACCATGAATGTACGACCCATTAAAGTCAGTAAACTAATGTCCATCCATTGAACTGCTAATTCTGAACCTTTCTGTAGGTTGAGGACCTGATTGGTATGCAAGCATGTAACCTGCAGAACCTGCCCGAAAACTACACAATGAGATATTGTTCGTGTATATTTTTCCTCATCTCTTCGAAGGGATGAACAAAGAATTTAGTGAACGCATAACTTTTCACTAGATCTCTATCATGCTATGACTTGGCCTTCCCTTTCCTATGTCGCGGAAGACCATAAGGGGCGAATCGTTGGCTACATCCTCGCTAAGATGTGAGTCAAGTGTTATCATCCGACTCACCTTTTGACTTGCATCCATTGTTTCTACCAGGGAAGAGGAACTCAAAACAGGGGAGGAACCTCATGGACATGTCACATCTATCTCTGTCCTGCGACCATACAGACGACTAGGGTTGGCGAAAAAGTTGATGACACAATCTCGTATGTTACTCGCACTTACCATGCAAGCATACTAGTATTCAACCCAAATCTCAGAGGAAGCCATGACAACTATCTACGGTGCTACTAATGTTTCGCTCCACGTCCGCAAGTCAAATCGAGCTGCACTGAACCTCTACCAAAATACCTTAGGTTTCACAGTGAAAGACATAGAAAAGGGTTATTGTGAGTGCTACTGTGCTCAAGGTCCTCAGGATATTGAAAACTGCTTTCAGATGCGGACGGGGAGGACGCCTATGCGATGCGTCTCGATCTTCGACCATCGAAGGGCGCATGAGCCCTTCATGTTTCCTCCTCATACATTATCCTTCTCGCTAGCTCCATTAAGCTTGGAGGTGTTGGCCTTCTGTATCGCTTGTCTTATAACATTTGCCGTTGTTAGGCCAAGGTTATAATAACCGTCATTTGTCCTCGCATCGAACATGCCCGTGTGCCCTTGCACCTCATCAGCAGCTTGTTTGTTCCTGGCAGGTGTAAAATTTTCCATTTCTCGAGAAGTCCGTTTGGGCTGTACTATGAATGTTCGTGTTGAGAGATGCGTAGGAGGTGCCTCAGGAAGTAGGACATAAAAGCTAACAATCTGGTAAGTTGTTTTCCAAGTCAAACCCGAAGAGTACACACTTGTGGAAGAGAATTTTGTATCTCTTGTGTGCATCAACCAGTGCATCGACGCGACGTCGGAGACCTGATTCGTCCCATACGTTTCCAGCATATTTCATGTGATCCATAAGCCATGTATAGCCTTGATTGAGGTCGTCGCGTTTATAATACGCCCCTCCTGCAGCAGCTGCTGCTGCGAGCAAAGCACCACCAACCGTGAATGCAGCAGGTACACCCCATGATGATGTAGGTGCCGAATCGTTGGATGACCTTTGTGCTTGAGCGACCTTGCGGCCCGCAAACGAACCGAAAATAGCTGAACTTGCAGCAGAGGCAGCATTAATATATCCAGCAGCTTTGGTGACGCCATTCTTCACAACATTTGGATTGATACCCAGAAACTAGCCAAGTTTTTTGAAGTTGAGAGTGCCACTTCCAGTGGGACCTAAAGAATCATACCGGAGTGTCAAAAGTCACACATGCAATGACGCGGGGCCAGAGAGGATAGTCTGGACTAGGCTGAGTCCTGATGAGTTCAAGCAACGTGTCCGCAGCAAGAAAACCTCCCATGCTTGAATGTTGAATTTCATGATCAGAATTAGAAGGAAATCCTTGTACATGCTCGTACCTATGCCCACAAAGCACAATCTGAGCACTCCCTGCACCACCTCCGTGATGATTCTCACGTTGAACTGTCAATGTAGCAAGCCATTCGGAAAAACGGGTGACCGCAGCGTTCTGGTTGTCCAGGTGCTCAGAAAACCGAACTGAGAAATCAACCAGGTTACAATTACCAGCTCTCCTTTCGTCTTAATTTGAGGACATTAGGTACCGAATATGTTGAAGTCCCAATAATGACTCACTTCATATGCAGGGAATACGATACTCTCGACGCGGATATCATCTACACCCTCTGATAGGACATGTTGAAGCCGCTTCGGGAACTCTTTGAAGGTATTGTCATTTCCTTTGAAACCATGGATGAAAATCACCAGTAGCAAGTTGGAACTGGACTTGACCAAAGTGCTCTCATTGGTGGGTGAGGATGTCATGATCTGACTTCAGAGTGGTACGTTGCAGGATGAAGAACTCGATATCAGCAACCGTTGAAGCGGAAAGTTTATGTTAACAACAATCTACAATGAGTTTTACAGCCTATAACAATTCTATAAATCATCTGAAAATACAAAAATGATGCATCAGCAAATACATATCAGATAAGGGCGGGATCCTGATTGTCGACTTCTGGTTCAAGGTCAGGGGGATTAGAAGCATCATAGGAATCAGAAGTTACTTGGACTCTCGAGTTGGAATCCAAGCGTTCCAGGATATCGAGGATGACATCCAGGACGATAAAACTGAAACTATTTGAACCCTCTTCATTGAAGTCGCGGGTCTGGCTGTACTCCCAAGCCCTCCAAGCCCTCCCAAGTCCGTCCAGCAACTCTGACGAATCGTATTCCTTCTTTTGCGGCAATAATTCGTTCTTGACCACCCTTACTTGCGTTGTAATGTGAAGCCGCATGCGATATATCCGATCATTTCTCCATCTCTTTTGTGAACACTTTGCAAGGATGGTTCCAGCGACTACTTCAGCTTCAAGAAGTTTTGCACCGGGCGCGTTGGAGAGTGTATGTGTAGAACATATATAATTGAGCTCTTCTCTATAGCTTTGGTATAAGGTCACCAAAGTTTCCGGAAACTCTTGTGTTGGCTGAACGAGATCTCCGATATAATACTCCACTCTGCCCTGGAGAACTTGGGATATAGGGTCACAGAGAGGTACGTGATCATATGTGACTTGCTTGATGTTCTCTGGCTCTGTAAGGGTAATGTTTCGATAAAGTTCTCCGAGCGCACGAGTAGAGTTATAGTAATCAGTAGGCCGAGGGCTAACGACCTCGGCTGCATGCCAATCAGGTTTGCATCTGATCAAAGTACGTGGTAGTTGGTCGGATTCGAGGTTAACAGCGATACCGTTTTTGGGATAGTCGACGGCCTACACAAGATAACATTGAGACCACTTTTTTTTTCTTTTGAAACGATACTTCTCACCTGAGAACAGAGTTCTGCTAGCTTAATGCAATCAGGGTCGTTCATTCCTTGCTAATGTAGAGTTAAACTTGGATATACTACGACTTGATAATTCGGTCGCACCTTGGATTGATCTATCCATGATTATCAACAAGGCTGTTTGGTCTAGTGACTGGCTTGAACTTACCTGCAATTGTCAATAGGCGATCTGATAACAGACCCTGAGGAAAACGAAATTCAGTACTACGCCTCATGAGGAGACGAAACGAATACCAGGACGTCCGAGTTGATATATTCGACGATGAAATCGCATATGTCTTCGACGGTACTCTCCCATTCATTTGTTTTGGTGCCGAGAGAGATGTCATAGTTCATGGGTTGCTCGTAAGTCATGGGGAGCAAAGGCTCATATTGGATTATCTGAAACAGGTCACTATGATTTCGGCGGTTAAGCCTTTGCTGGAGGATGAAAGCTCGAGCCTACCCATCGACATCACCGCCGCCCAGACAGGAAGCCAAAGAACGATGGCCTGGATGCTCGATATCAACAAAGGGGGCTTATGTAGTCACTATTCCAAACCTTGAGAGGACATGACAAAGACATTCTTCAAGTGGGCGAATGAACAAACTTTTCCCTCAGGAGGTTTCCCTATTGCCCGAACACGTTGCACTTGTGGAATATGAATGATTACGCAACGACACGACGAACAAACTCACCATCTCCGATGTGTGCAACGGGACTTCGAGTGACCATACAGTGCCCCTCCAACCAAACGGGGTCTTTATCAAAACTCTCCTGAATACAGGCTAGAAGACAAATTTTAGAGAACATTCAAATCGTCCGTCAAGGTAAACACACCATAAACCTGCCCTGGTTCTAGACAAAAAACGTTCTCAAATCCTCGTTTTATATACGCTGGACCTTCATCTGCAACACCGACCAGGAGATGACTATCTGGAACCAAGATCCTCGCGCTGTGCTTAATGTCCCGCATAATGTCCATCATGGCAACCTCTCGGACTTGCTTGAGAAAAGGAGTGTCAATATTCGGCTTGTTAGGATCTTTGTCATTGATTTCGAGATTCAAATCCTGCAATTTCTTGATGATCCATGAAAATCTGAAGGGTCGGCCAAGACTGTGACCCGAAAGGACAGATCGAAACCGATCAATGCCATCATGGATAGTACGCGCCTCAGACACTTGGGTGTCTTGAAGTTTCAAGAATGCATCCTGACTAACTCCAAGATCCTCCAGAAGCATTACGAGAGGTCTGAAGATGGTTGAATTAGGCACGAGTCAACTATGAGTGGTGGATTGGTCACTATACCTGTTCAAATAACATACATTTGGGTCTTTAAATGCTCGGGCAATTTCAATGGGTGCTTCATCCTCGTTCGAAACCGAGAACTTGTTCATTGAATTTCGGAGGCGCATGTGTATACCATTCCCTGTTCGATCTAGTTGCTCATCAATTGCTACAACACCTTTGTATCCTAAGAACCGAATTTGATACTACACATTTTATGAACACTGGGAGAGAGTATGGTCATATATCAGCAAACTTACCGCTGAAGGTTTGATCGATGTCTGTCCATGATCTTGACGGCCGGCGCATAACTCGGCCCAAATCTTATCCCCAAGCGCTTTCGAAATGGACCCGAGACCATCGGTGAAAAGATTTGGACTAGTGTCTCCTTCCTTGTAACTCGCAGGTTTTATATCTTCCACCTGTTCCCATTCGTTTCGCTTGATGGAAACGGATGCCTCGGTAGCAGTAAATGCCTGGGCCAGCCGGGCTGCATATTTTGAGGGCTGCTTGATTAACTCCTTGCCCCTGAAGTCTCCAATTTGATCTCGAATGTAGGTCGAGTCAACAAACCCATATTTTGAGTGTTGAAATGGCGACATAAACCATACGGCGTGTTCTCGCAGTGCCGAAGACGAGTAAGCAAGGAACTCGAAATGTGCCCCAGCAATTTCAAAACCCCGTTTCAAGGTCGTCCCCACGCGTTCGCGGACGAAGGAAGCTCCATCAACCTCTCGACTCCATCGATACTGTAATCTATCCTCATCCCGGAAGTCGACACGGAGGAAATAATCCTCGTAGCCAGAAAATT